>Ga0209227_1002859_pt1 | contig 11972 bp, 10 predicted proteins | sample YNPBryantNP2012_FD_185815 | JGI IMG/M metagenome (GOLD analysis project Ga0209227, IMG submission 185815) | Anoxygenic and chlorotrophic microbial mat microbial communities from Yellowstone National Park, USA - YNP Bryant NP 2012 (SPAdes)... ...
TCCTGAGCACCCGCCTGCTGGGGCAGATGTCCGGCGGCCCGTATCTGATAATCAAAGAGGGCCGTATCTCCGGAGGCAGTAACGTGGTCAGGAAGGTCGGCGGGCCGTGCGGCCTGGTTCTCTACAACGACAGTGCGGTGGTGCTGGAGCGGGCCGGCCGGCTCACCCGGGTCTTTCGTGGCTCCCATGTCCCGCCGTTTCCGCTGCCCCCGCCCCGCCTGGCCCCCTTTGAGAAGGTTTGGGACATCATTGACCTGCGCCCGCAACGATGGGAATTCAAGGTGAGCGCGATCACCCAGGATGGGATCCCCATCAAGTACAACGCGGATGTGCGCTTCCAGGTCGGCGACAAGGAAGAGGACATCTTCAAGGCGGCCACCTGCAAGTGGATCCGGGAGGCCTGGCGAACCGAGCCTGACAGGGTGATGAGCTGGATCAAGCTGGTGGTGATCGGCGATACGGAGGGCACGCTGCGGTCCATCCTGGCCCGCTACACCCTCGACGAACTCATCAGGCCCGAGTGCCGGGCGGCAGTACGGGAGGAGTTAGAGAACAGCCTGCGCCAGTCCACCACCCGGCTAGGAGCCAAGATCTTGAGCGTCGCGTTGGGCGACATCGAATTAAAAGACCGGGTGCTCCAGCAATGGATAGATACCTGGCAGGCAGAGCGCGCCCGTGAGGAGGCGAAAACGATCGCGGAGGGCAAAGCCCTGGGCGACAAGATCGCCATGGAGGCCCGGGCCGAGATCCGCACAGCCATGTTGACGCATACCGCCAGGCTGTTCGCCGAGATGGCCCGCCAGGGCCAGCGGATCTCCAAGAACCTGGTCGTTTTGAGCTTCATTGACATGATCAAGCGGACGGCATCCGCTCGTAGCATCTATCTGCCAGATGACATCGTCAAGACCTTGAACCTGCTGGAGAGCCGATTCAAACGGGTCTCGTAGATTGGAGGGTATGGCAGATGAAAGAACGGGAGTCTGTGCGGACGATCATCTCGTTGTTGGAACTGACCAGCCCCACTGGCAAACTATCGCGGGCTTGCCAGCAGGCTTTAGAAGCCTGCAAGCGGGGGGAATGGGGAGAGGCTTTGAAGTGGGCGGAGCAGGATTGTGGCGCAATAGACGGACTGGTAGACGCAAATGCGCCAGCGCAGGCCCTGGTGGTAAAAGGGATCATCCGGCAAGAACTGAACGACCTCGACCAGGCTCTGGCCTGTTACCAGGAGGCGTGCCAGGTTTTTCGTTGTCGGGGGAACCGTCAGGGAGAGACCGTGATGCACGTCATATTGGGCAACCTCGCCAGCCTGCGCCAACAACCATTGGCCGACGTACAGGCTGAATATCAGAGGGCAGATGACCGCTTTCGAAACCTCTGTGCATGCCGACCTGTCGGATGGGGATATACTACACTGCGTTCGTGGTGTGAAAAGATGGAACGGGTGCTGAACGAGTGTTGGGAAACCGCCCGGTGGATCCCGTTTATGGAGGTTTCCTCAGCCGGTCCACCCTGGCGGTATGTCTCGCAGATCTGGGAGCAGATCGAACTTATGGCCACCGGAGATATACTGATAGGTGGTAAGACATATCAGCCGCAACCGGTGGGGGGGATAGTCCCCCACCTGCCCCCACTCAGGGCAACCGGCAAGTATTTTATCACCCAGGCGAGGGGCAATAGCATGGTGGATGCCGGGATTCATGACGGCGATCTGGTGCTGGTTCACGGTCAACCCGATGCGGAGCACTGGCAGATCGTGGTGGTAGAGCGGGGATGCGAGGGAGGAACGGAATCGCTGGTCAAGCGGTTCTGCCGTGATAATCAGGGCTGTTACCTAAAATCAGCGAATCCAGAATACAAGGAGATATACGAGTTCAGGAAAGACCCCAGCCTGTGCGTCCGGGGGATCGTGCTGGCGGTGCTAAAGCCGGTCTAAACGAGGATTGGTTCCGAGGTGCTCATGAACGTTCCCCCAGTCGTCGTCATCGGTATCGCCGGCCTGGACATCCGGGGTCGCACCCGCGAGACGCTGGTCCCGGCCACCTCCAACCCCGGCACGGTGCGCCTCACCGCCGGTGGCGTAGGGCGCAACATCGCCGAGAACCTGGCCCGGCTGGACGTGCCCACCGCCCTCCTCACCGCCGTGAGCGAGGACCCCTTTGGCGAGCAGGTGCTCGCCCAGACAGCCGCGGCCGGCGTGGACCTGAGCCACGTGCTCCGCACGGCCGAATACCCAACTGCCACCTACCTGGCCATCGTGGACACGGACGGCTCGCTGGCCGTGGGCCTGGACGACATGGGTATCGCCGCCGCCATCACCCCGGAGTATATCTCGGCGCACCGCCGTCTAATCCGTGCCGCCGGGATGCTGGTCCTGGACGGCAACCTGCACCCGCCAGCCATCCGCCGCGCCTTCTCCCTGGCCAAACGATACGACGTGCCGGTCTGCGTGGACCCCACCTCAGTGGTGCTGGCCGAGCGGTTCAAGGGTTACCTGGACCGCTGCACCATCATGGCTCCCAACCTGGCCGAGGCCGAGGTGTTGTGCGGCTGTCACATCTACACCCAGGCCGATGCGGCCCAGGCGGCTCAGCAGATGGTGGCGGCCGGCGTGCAGGTAGCCCTCATCACCCTGGGGGCCGGCGGCGTGGTCTATGCCACACCGGAGGTCAGCGGCCACATCCCGGCCATCCGCTGTCCGGTCGTGGATGCCACCGGTGCCGGCGACGCCCTCACCGCCGGCGTGGTCTTTGGCCTCCTCCACGACTTGCCCGTGGACGAAGCGGTGCGCCTGGGCGTCTCTGCCGCCACCATCACCCTTTGTTCCCCAGACGCCGTGAGCCGGGAGTTGAGCGTGGATGCCCTGTACCGGGAGTAGATCTGCCGGGTACTGACCGCTGACCGTTGTCCCTGGATAGATTCATAACGTCGTTCAGCCATCGGTGGTCATTCGTCGGCGGTCGTTCGTCACTCTGGGAGCTGAATCCCATGCCCGAAGAAACACTGCTTCACCTCGCCCCGGAGGTGCAGGCTGCATTGGGCGCCGGCCTGCCGGTAGTAGCCCTGGAATCCACCCTAATCGCCCACGGGCTGCCCCGGCCCCAGAACCTGGAGGTGGCCCTGCTCATAGAGGCCACGGTACGCCAGCACGGGGCCATCCCGGCCACCATCGCCATCCTGGGCGGCCGGATTCGCGTGGGCCTGAACAATGAGGCCCTGGAATGGCTGGCGAGCAGTAATGAGGTGCGCAAGGTGAGCCGCCGGGACCTGGCCGTCGCCGTGGCGCAGCGGGCCGATGGTGCCACCACTGTGGCTGCCACCATGTGGATCGCGCATCAGGCCGGGATTCGCGTCTTCGCCACCGGGGGGATCGGCGGGGTGCACCGGGGGGCGAGTGAGACGTGGGACGTGTCGGCGGACCTGCCGGAGCTGGCACGAACGCCGGTGCTGGTAGTCTGTGCCGGGGCCAAGTCCCTGCTCGATTTACCCAAGACCCGCGAGTATCTGGAGACGTGGGGGGTGCCGGTCCTGGGCTACGGCACCGACGAGTTCCCGGCCTTCTATTCGCCGCACAGCGGTTTGCCGGTGGATGCGCGCGTGGACGATCCGGCACAGGTCGCCACCATCGCGCGGGCGCATTGGGAACTGGGGGGGCAGGGGATGCTCGTAACCGTGCCGGTGCCGCCAGAGCAGGCGCTGGCCGGGCAGGCCGCGGAGGCCGCTCTCTCTCAGGCCCTGGCCGACGCCGAGGCGCAGGGTGTGCGCGGCAGCCGGCTCACGCCCTTTGTACTGGCCCGGGTCCAGGACCTCACCGGCGGCGAATCATTGCGCGCCAACGTGGCCCTGCTGCTGACTAACGCCGCCGTGGCCGCGCAGATCGCACGGGCACTGGCTGGCGTAGGGCAATCGTAGGGTAAACGTAGGGATTGCGTCAGGCAAACGTTTAGCATTCGACCAGCGAGACCGGACAAAATGAGGTATCATAGGGGGCGCAGTGAACAACTGCTCCTCTCCTCCTTTGCACGAGGGCACGGATGGGCCGGCACCCATCTGTGCCCTCACCGCTTTAACAGGAGACGTTCGAGATACCCCTGCCCCCGTGCCAGGCCGGAACCATAGGTTAGTGCTCCTGGCGCGACAGCCAGGCGGATACCCGTTGCCATACCAGGCTCAACATCTTGATCCGTAACTGTTCCCAGGCTGCCCAAACCCGGTCATGGTCTTCTGGTCCTGGTTTGTGCCGCCCAAAATGACTTTGGACGACCATCGTCGTGATGGTCGAGATCTCCGGCTGGCCGGCCGGCACGATATCGCTCAACACGGCAGCATACTCGTGGTCCGTCTGATATGGAGCCTGCTTAAGCCCCAGTAAGCGCCCCAGGCGACGTACCCGCTCGTGGACCGCATCCACAAACGTCAGCCCGCGCAGGCTCCATCGCCACCAGGCCCAGGCACTGCCAGCGACCACAGCCACCAGCGCCCCGATCAGCAGGCTCAAGCAACCGCCCCACCCCAACGAGAAACCGCGTCCCGGGCCGGGTGTCGTATCGGGGGGCACTTCTACCTCTTCTACCCCGCGCAACTCGCGCTCCGGGGGCGGTTCCCCACCACCGCCGGGTTGGGAGCTGCCAGAGGGGCCGGTCGGCACCGGTTGCCGCTGACGCTCCAGGGCCGCCACCCCCGGCGAAGGCTCAAACTCCACCCACCCATACCCTGGGAAAAAGACCTCCACCCAGGCGTGGGCATGGCTTTCCAGGACCACATACAGGTGTTCTTCCTCATCATACTCGCCGCTGCTATAGCCTGTGACCAGGCGTGCCGGGACCCCCACGGCCCGGCATAGCACCGTCATGGCCGAGGCAAAATGGCTGCAATATCCCCGCCGACTCTCGAACAGGCAATAGTCTACCGCATCGGTCCCCGCCGGCGGTTCGCCGACAAAGAGATCATAGGTATAATTCTGGCGCAGGTATTGCTCGATGGCCGCAGCCTTGTCATAGGGAGTCGGGGCGTCTGCGGTGATCTCCAGGGCCAGATCTCGCACGCGCTGCGGCAGGCTGGCCGGGAGTTGCAAGAATCGCGCCCGCATCCAGGGCGGGTATTGGGTCCCAGCCTCTTGCAATTCCTCCACATAGGCCACCGAGTACGAGGACTCGACCACATATTCGCTGCTGCGGAACAGGAGGAACCGCCCGTAAACGATGGCTGCATCAGACAGTTCAGCAGCGGCAATGGTGGGGCTGGCCGGGTCCACATAAGTCTTGATCGTGGACGCGCGGTCGGCCTTGAGCCACTGCCCGCCCGCCAGCAGCAGGCCCCCATAGGGCCGCCGGGGTTGGATCCGCTGGACCATGACCTCGCGCCGGCGGTAGGCCAGCTCAACGCGATCCCGGATCGCACTATCGCCTTCCTCGACCAACACCTCCACGGCGGCGGTCGTCGTCCACTGCTGCCCATCATAGTGATCCAGGGCTACGGCTCGCCAATAATGGGGCCGGGGGGCGTGTATCTCTAACGCCCGCGTATCCGGCAGGACGGCCGGGCCGGTCAGACGTAATGTGCCATCGAAGCGAGTCAATGTCCCGGCTCCGGCCTCCGGGGCGGAGAACAGGCGATACCAGTGCATCTGGAAATCCTGCCAGGGCTGGCTCATGTTTTCCCAGGCGGTGCTCATCACCTCGCTGATGGAAGCGCCAGGAACCACCCAGGCTGCGGTCACTAAAAAAAGGGTGATCGTCACGCCCGTCCACAGCAGGTCCCAGTGGGCATCGGCTGTTCGAGAGACCCGGGCGCGCAGCCAGGCGTCTTCCTGCATCTGGATGTTGTGCCGGACCAGCAATACGAGGGCGTTGCCGGTGAAAAAGATCAGAAAACCGTTGGGGTTAAGATGACGGGCATAATAAAGGTTGATGAGCAGCGGGATCGCGGTCAGGGCGATAGCCCACCACGGCCGATGGCTATGAAACACCAGCCAGGCCGCCACGAAGGCAATAAGCCACAGAAACACAGAGAGTTGGAGGACAAAGATGAGATGATCGCTATTGGACGCGCCAGTGATGACCGCCAGCCCCCATTGCTGGAGACGCCAGCCCACCAGGAGCAGCCGCTCTCGCAGTTCGAAGGTCGGGCCAGGGGCCACGATGGCCGCCATCTGGAAGGTGATGAACTCGCCACCGGCCCATAAGCCCAACAGGTAGGCCACCCAGCGCGGATAGTGGAGATGACTTAGCACCAGGCCCATCATCAGGGCTGCCAATGTGACCGGGACGAGCGAATCCAACGCCGGGGTCCATTTGGCCTCCTGAATAGACCACACGGTGCTGAGCAACATACAGCCCAGACAAAAGAGAGACAACCAACCGGCACGGATGCGCATAGTTCACCGTCCTCTAAATAGCCTCCTGGCCTGGCTCGCGGCGACCACCGGGAGTGTGACCCGCCGCCAGCGCGGGAAAACCGCCGTTGCTCACACCCACACTCTGCCTGACCCCCTCGCTCGCACCCACGCTCTGCGTGGGTGCGAAACGCCGGGTCATGCGGCCAGGAACGCCTGGCTGTTGCCCAATCCCGCTGCTGCGTGCCCACGCGGAGCGTGGGCACGAGGGGAAGGCCTGACTGTTGCCCAATCCCGCTGCTGCGTGCCCACGCGGAGCGTGGGCACGAGGGGGAAACGTGAGGTGGCACACCCCGCGCGAGCATACCGGCGTATTTCATTTTCGTGCGAACATTATGATTACCTGACCTGACGGCAAAAGGTTCATTTAGCACCCGGCCCATCTGGAAAAAGTGAAACGGGACCTCTCACGAGGCCCCGTTTCGGATAAACTGTGAAGAACGCTTGAGATGATGGGCTAGATGGATATGGTCGAGAGTCGAGACTTAGGTGAGGCCCTTGGCCAGCGCGCTGTTGACCATGCTAAAAGCGGTGAGAATCTGCGGGCCGATCAGCAACAGGACGACCAAGGCGGCGATGGAGATCAGCACGATGAGCAGCGCATACTCCACCATACCCTGCCCTTCCTCACGGCGAACCAACATGGCTGCTTACCTCCTTTCCTGAGATGATAGGGAAGGGATAGCTCTCCTTACCCTCCGCTACTATTATACACGATCTGTCACTCTATGGCAATAGGAAGTTTGTACCATCGGATGTGATCTGCAATCCCGAAATAGGGAATTGGTACTAATCCCATAACTGCTCAGCCTGTACCCTCCCGCAGGTTCGAGAGTGCCAGACCCTGCGGGAGGGTGAGCAGTTACCCGATCCCAATACCTTTAGCCAGCGGTGCTCAACCATATGGGGCTGCGCCCGGGCCCTGATGGCCAATCCCTTAAAGGTCGGTCCGGTCACCACCCGCGTAACGTGTAAGCCCGAACCGGCCCACCAGTTGCGACTCTGATCGCCCACCGGCGGTCAGGTGATCTCGATCACCTGACCGTCGGTGATCCGGATCAGGTCCGCCGGGGTAAGCCGGAACACAGCATGAGGGGTGCCGGCCGCCGCCCAGATCTCTTCATACTGTAAGAGATCAGCGTCAATAAACGTCTGTAATGACTCCGCGTGTCCTACGGGTGGCACCCCGCCGATAGCGAACCCGGTACGCGCCCGCACGAAATCGGCATCAGCCTTTTCTATCGGCTCGGAGACCAGTTCGCTCAACCGCTGCTCATTCACGCGATTCAGCCCGCTTGCTGCCACCAGGATCGGACGTTGCGTATGTATGCCGCGAAAGACCAGCGATTTGACAATCTGGCCCACCTGACAATCCACGGCCGCGGCCGCTTCCCGGGCAGTTCGCGTGCTGGCAGGTAATTCCACCACGCGACAGTCAAGGCCGTATGCAGCCAAAGCCTCCTGGACCTTACGGGCACTGGCACTCAATTGCTGGGGCATATCCTGTCTCCAGTATACGAGATGATAAGCGCCTGACACATCCAGTATATCCGAATCGCCTGGGCAAGTCAAGCCCACGCCCCTGGTTGACTGACAAAACATTTGAGACGGCCGGGCAAGCTCGACACGGATTTTTTGCCCGGAGGTACGGATTGGAGACTTGCTTATCCGTGAAATCCTTGGGCAATCCGTGTCGCGCTGACCCAATGTTAAACTTGTCCGCCAGTCAGGTCCACGCCCTCTCCAGGCTTTCCCAAAGTAGCCGTTTTAGCAGCCGATAATGGAAAGTTCTTGCTCACCTCGCTACCTCTCCACTATGGTTTGTGTGAAGGATGGCACAGATCCTTTGGGAAAACGCGGAACAGGCCTCCCCCCAGTATTGACAAAGCCCCTGGCCCAGAGTACAATGAGAGTAACATGACTGCCGGGGAACTTGTAAGGGGGGACAATGGATCTACCATCTACCGCCGAGGTTGTGGTGATCGGCGGCGGGGTGATGGGTGCCAGCACCACCTATCACCTGGCCCGGAAGGGCTGCCCGAACGTGATACTCCTGGAACGCCATCCCTTCTTTGGGCAGGAAGCCACCGGCAAGTGCGCCGGCGGCATCCGCTACCAGTTCGCCACAGAGATCAACATCCGGCTCTCGCTCCTCAGCCTGCCCATGCTGGACCGGTTCCACGAAGAGTTAGGTCAGGCGATTGACCGGCGCTATTGCGGCTATCTGTTCCTGCTGACCAGAGAAGAGGACGTGCGGGCTTTCCAGGCTAACGTGGCCCTGCAACATCGGCTGGGCGTGATGACCGAGTGGCTGACCGGCGATGAGGTCCGCGCCCGTCTGCCCCTGCTGGCCCTGGAGGATGTACTGGCCGCTACCTGGTATCCCCAAGACGGCCTGGCCGATCCCAACAGCGTGGTGCAGGGCTATATCGCCGGGGCACGGCGGCTGGGGGCCAGATGCCTGACCGGGGTGGAAGTCACCGGCATCACAGTAGAAAGCGGGCGGGTGCGCTGCGTGCAGACGAACCGGGGTGAGATCGCCACGCCGGCCGTGGTGAACGCCGCTGGCCCCTGGGCCGCCCAGATCGGGGCCATGGCCGGTCTGGAGATCCCGGTGCTTCCGGTGCGACGGCAGATCTTTGTTACCACGCCGATCCCGCAGCTCCCACCGGATTTCCCCTTTGTCATTGATTTTGCCCGCAGCCTCTACTTTCACCGCGAGGGGCCGGCCATCCTCACCGGCATGTCCAACCCGAATGAGCCACCCGGCTTTGACCAGCGCGTGGACCCGGATTGGGAGCTGGAGCATATTGACGCGGCGATGGCCCGGATGCCGCTCCTGGAGGAGGTGGGGATCAGCAGCCGCTGGGCCGGCCTCTACGAGGTCACGCCAGATGCCCATCCCATCCTGGGCCGGGTGCCGGAGGTGGACGGATTCTACAACATCGTGGGCTTCTCCGGCCACGGCTTTATGCACGGCCCGGCCTGTGGCCTGCTGCTGGCGGAAGAGATCCTGGACGGCCAGGCACATACGCTGGACATCAGCTCTCTGGCCCTGAGTCGGTTCCGGGAAGGCAAGCAGATCGTCGAGTACAACGTGGTGTAGCAGATGAAGCTCCGGCTCCTCTCCAAAAACGACGTCCAGCGCGCCCTGCCCATGCGCGAGTGCATCGAGGTGATGAAGACGGCCTTCGCGCAACTCTCAGCCGGCGAGGCGAACGTGCCCTTGCGCACCCAACTCCCGGTCCCCCAGCACGAAGGCGTGACCCTCTTTATGCCAGCCTACCTGGCCGGCTCTGGCGATCTGGGGGCCAAGATCGTCTCGGTGTTCCCGCGCAACCTGGGCCGGGGCCTGCCTACCATCCACGCCGTGGTCGTGGTGGTGGACGGTGAGACCGGCGTGCCGGTGGCGTTGATGGACGGCACATACCTCACCGCGCTGCGCACCGGGGCCGCCTCCGGCGCGGCCACGGACCTGCTGGCCCGGCCGGACGCAGAGGTCGTGGCCATCTTTGGCGCCGGGACGCAGGGTCGCACGCAGTTGGAGGCCGTCTGCGCCGTCCGGCCCATCGCCCGCGCCCTGGTCTACGACGCCAACCCAGACCAGGCAGCCCGCTACGCCGCCGAGCTGAGCGGGCGCGGCGCCCCTATCCCGGCCGACGTCCGTGTGGCCGCATCGCCGGCCGAGGCCGTGCGTCAGGCCGACGTCATCTGCACGGCCACCACCTCGACCACGCCGGTCTTCGCTGGCCGGGACGTGCGACCGGGCACGCACATCAACGCCATCGGTGCTTATACCCCCCAGATGCAGGAGGTGGACGCGGAGACGATCCGCCGCGCGAAGGTGGTCATTGACTCGCGACAGGCGTCGCTGGCCGAGGCCGGCGACCTGCTCATTCCCTTGCAGCAGGGCATCATCACTGAGGCTCATATCCACGCCGAGCTGGGCGAGATCGTCCTGGGGCGCAGGCCCGGCCGCGAGCGCGCCGATGAGATCACCTATTTCAAGTCTGTGGGCGTGGCGGTGCAGGACGTGGCGGCGGCCCGGCGGGTATTGAACCGGGCTGCCGAGTTGGGCCTGGGAGTAGAGATAGAATTATGAATACTTTTGGACGCCCCAGGGCCGGCGAGTATAGATGGAAATTTGTGCTCCTCGGCGGTCTGCCCGGCCCAGGCCGGACTGGGTGGGCTGGGGGTCGCAGACGTAGTCGCCGCTTTGAGCAACTTTTTCCCTCTACTTGCTGAGTCTGGACAAAGTCGCTCATTTAGTGTATAATATCATCACCAAATCTTGAACGAATTTCTATAACAGGCCGGGGAAAGGAGACGCAAATGTACCACAAGATCATCATCGCGGGATATTTGGGACGGGATCCAGAGATGCGCTATACCCCCACCGGTCAGGCCGTGACCCACTTTAGTGTGGCGACCTCGCGCCGGTGGACGGATCGGGAGGGCAATCAACAAGAAGAGACTGTCTGGTTCCGGGTTTCGGCCTGGGGTAAACAAGCGGAGATCTGTAATCAGTACCTGACCAAAGGTCGGCCTGTTCTGGTGGAAGGACGCCTGCGTCCAGACCCGGAGACCGGCGGACCGCGCGTCTGGACCGGCAACGATGGCAAGCCACGTGCTTCTTTCGAGATCAATGCCCTTAACGTGCGTTTCCTGGCCGGGCGTGGCGAGGCTGCAGCCGAGGCCCCGGAAGTAGAGGGTGAGCCACCACCAGACCTGGAGGAGAACGAATTGCCGTTTTAACGTCCAAGCCCCGACGCCAGTCGGGGCTTTTGTTGTCCAATAGCGTGGAACCTGCCCCAAACTTTTGTGGGGATTTTTGCGGCTGCTTCGCCGCCGCAAAAATCCCCTACCAGGCATTCTTTCCCCTCCCCAAAGGGGCGCGAAGTGGGGAGTGGGGCAGGGTCCTCATGCGTTTAATTACGCACGGATGTCAGGCTCATGCCCTTGACAAAGGTCTGGTCAGGCAGTATAATAGGATTAGAACATATGTTCTAAAAGACTAGAAGCTGGCAGCCGCACCCGGTGAGACCCAGGGATAGGGCTATGCGTGATCTTCTGGAGCGACAGGCAGACACTATCGAGTGGGTGCTGTGGAGCCATGGCGTGCAGGCCCCGGTGACCGGCGGCACGGTCGGGCCGCGTCTGGTGCGCTTTTACCTGCACCCGGCCCCCGGCGTGCGCGTCAGCCGCCTGGTCAACCTGAGCGAGGAACTGGCCCTGGCCCTGAATGCCCCGACCTGCCATGTTACCCGCCAGGGTGGTCAGGTGGTCCTGGAACTGCCACGTTCGGACGCCCCGGCCGTGCGGTTGCGGACCATCGAGCGGCTCTTCGGGCCAGTGCCCCGGGAGACTGCCCTGCTGGGCCTGGACGAGGAAGGGCGGGTTCTGGGCCTGCGCCTCAGCAGCCCGGACGTGGCCCACGTCCTGGTGGCCGGCACCACCGGCTCCGGCAAGACCGCCCTGTTGCAAACCATGATCCTGTCCCTGGCCCGGCACAACCCGGCAGCAGCCTTGCAGATGGTGCTTCTTGATCCCCAGAGCCGGGGCCTGGGCGCACTGGCACCGC
>Ga0209227_1002865_pt1 | contig 11956 bp, 10 predicted proteins | sample YNPBryantNP2012_FD_185815 | JGI IMG/M metagenome (GOLD analysis project Ga0209227, IMG submission 185815) | Anoxygenic and chlorotrophic microbial mat microbial communities from Yellowstone National Park, USA - YNP Bryant NP 2012 (SPAdes)... ...
CGGTCATCCGCACCCGTTCCTACGATGCAGCATTCTACAAGGCGATGGGGCATGTGGAAACGTCGCTCGCCGAGCGCCGCCGCCGTGCGTATGCAGAGGCGGATGAGTTGTTTCCGTCATAGCCCGCGCAGGCGGGTTTCGTATTCCCTGGCCGAGGGCTTCAGCCCCATGGCTCGTGTGGTAGCGGATTGAATTCTCAATCTCCATCATTTCGGCGTACTTCTCTCGCAGATCGCCGTGGATGGCGATTGTCCGGTGCGATATGTTCAGTCGGATAGGCGCAGGCAGCGCCTTCGCCCCCCTGCCACTCTCAGCGTTCCACATTCAGCGGCGGCGATTGCAGGATCATGCCCAGGCGGGTTTTAGCAATGACCTCGAGTTGTGGCTTGTTGGCAGCGGCAGCCAGATCGGCAGCCTGCTGAAACGCTGCGATTGCGCCCTCGCGGTCGCCGCGGGCTTCACGCACGCTGCCGAGGAGCAGATACCCTTCCGCCTGGGCGTCAGACCGGGCGATGAGTGCGGCAGCATCGGCTTCGGCGGCATCAGGGAGACCCGCCTGGATCAACAGATTGCCGCGTTCAAACAGAAAAGCGATCTCGCTGGCAGCCTGGCGACGCGCCTGCGCGAAGAGTTCCTCCGCCACCTGCGGATCACCGGCGCGCAGTTCGAGGACGCCACGCCAGAGCGCTGCCTCTGGATCGTCGGGAAATCGCTCATACTCTGCGCGCGCCAGGTCGAGCGCCGCAGCAATCTCACGATCAGTGAGCAGGCGACTGATCGACGCAATATCAGGCGCCGGTTCGGCGGGAGCGATCACCGGCAGCAGCGCCAGGAGCGCGATCACGACCACTGCACCGGCGCCGATGAGCGCCATCCGGCGGAAACGACGGGCGCGCACCTCCGCAGCAATCGTCAGCGCCCGCTTCCAGGAGGGGCTGTCGTGCAGGTCACGATCACGACCGGCGCGCTGAATCACACCGACAATCAGTTCGGCATTCGCGCGCAGGCGCTCCCGCAGGAAGTCGGCGCGGTTCGTTTCCGGGCGAATATCGGCGCCCGCGCCAACCGCATCGATCAGCATATCGATTGTGTCACACGCACGGAGAAATGCCACCGCGTCGTCCGCCGCCACACGGGCGCTGACCGCCACGCGCTCGGCGTCGTCCAGCGCAGCGCGCAAACGACCCAGCGGAGTCTGCGCCGCAGTTTCGATGAATGATCGATGGTCGCGTTTCATCGCACAGACAGGTTCGCTTTCAGATATAATGCCTGACGTTTGTATCATACTGCACGATGGCACGGAATAGCGAATCATCGTCGCATCAGCAGGAGGAAAACAACCCGATGCGCCTGATCATCATTCGCCACGGCGAAAGTGTATGGAATCGCGAAGGGCGGTACCAGGGGCAAATGGATGCGCCGCTTTCCGAACTCGGATTGCGTCAGGCGGAAGCGCTTGCTGAGCGCCTGCGCCATGAGCCGCTGGATGCGATCTTCACCAGCCCATTGCAGCGCGCAGCGCGTACTGCGGAAGCAATCGCGCGCTATCACCCTCACGTTCCGTTGCACACCACACCCGCACTGCTCGAAATCCATCATGGCGAGTGGCAGGGATTGCTGGTCGAGGAAGTGATCGAGCGCTACGGCGATGGTCTGCGCGAATGGCGCCAGCACCCGACCCGCGCCCAAATGCCCGGCGGCGAGAGTTTCAGCAACGTGCTGAAGCGCGTGCTCGATTTCAAAGAATGGTTGCTGCGCACGTACAACGAACGCACGGTGCTCGTCTCGACTCACGATGTGGTGGTCAAGATTCTGGTCGCCGACGCGCTCGGCATGAATATGGACCGGATCAATCGCATCTGGGTGACAAACGCCAGTATCAGCGTCGTTGAATACGGCGATGACCTGCCCTATCTGGTGAGCCTCAGCGAAGCGTGCCATCTTGGCCGGCTCGAAGTCGCGCGTGAAAACCAGAAAGCGCTGTAGGCGTTGAACGTTGAATGTTGCATGTTGAATGTTTAACCCATGACTCTCGTGGTATAATTTAATGCAAAAGGTGTGCAAATTCGGGCGAAACCTTTGCAAATGATTCGGGTATTGACACACACAATGATCAAGCGCTATACTTGTTCAGTATTTCACAATCATATGCGCCGCATAGAAAGGTGCGCGTAATGGCACACACCCCTTTGCACCTCGGCGTGCCTGAGCAGCGATTGAATGAGCCAGCTGCGACAACGCGCACGATGCCGATCGGACTGGGAGACATCCTTCGTCGTGCTGATCTGCTCAGCGACATGGCCGAAGTCGAGCGGCAGATGCTGGCGCGCACCGCTTCTCGCTCACCGTTGCTGACCGCAGCCGGAGCCTACACGGTCGCCGCCGGGGGCAAACGGTTGCGCGCCGCGCTGGTGTTGCTCAGCGCCCGGCTTGGCGCCTACGACCCGGGACGCGCGCTGCATCCAGCGATTGCGATCGAACTGCTGCACGCTGCTTCGCTGATCCACGACGACCTGGTGGATCATGCCGGGCAGCGCCGCGGGCATGTGACCGTCCACACCCGCTGGGATGCTGATGTTGCGCTGCTGCTGGGGGATTACCTGTTTGCGCTGGCGGCGAACGAACTGGCTGCCGAACCTGATCCGCGCATCATCGCCTTCTATACCTCCGCAGCGCAGACGATGGTCGAAGGGGAGCTGAACCCGGTAACGCATGTCGAGCCGCTGGCAACTGCGGTGGAACAGTACTACCGCAAGATCGGGCGCAAGACGGCAGTGCTGTTCGAGGCGGCGTGTAAAGCAGGGATTGCCGTGGCGGGCGGCGATGAGGAGCAGATCGATGCCCTGGGGCGCTTCGGCTACGACCTGGGGCTGGCGTTCCAGATCGTGGACGACGTGCTCGACTATACCGGCGACGAAACCGCGCTCGGCAAGCCAGCCGGCAATGATCTGCGTGAAGGAACGCTGACGCTGCCTCTCATGTACGCAGTGGCGCAGAGCCGCAACCCGCTGCTGCGCGCGCTTGCGAATGGTCAGCGTCCGGAACCGTCGCGCGTACCGCAGATCGTCGCTGCGGTGATCGCCAGCGGCGGCGCCGATCGGGCGATGGAGGAGGCGCGGATGCTGGTGGAACGCGCCTATCAGCACCTTGCATCATTTGCAGCAACCCCGGCGCGCCGCGCACTGGCAGAGATCGGCGAGTTCGTGTTGAACCGGAAGAGTTGAGGCATCTGCACACCCGTCACCCATTCCCTTCCTGCGCCAGGGCGCGCAGTACGCCCCGTCGGGTGACCATGCCCGCCAGGCGCCCTTCGCTATCAACTACGACCAGATGCTGGCGCCGGTTCTCGATCAGCATACGTACGGCATCGTACTCGCTGGCGCGCGATGATATGAGATCAGGCGTCGATGCCAGTTCCATCGCAGTGACCCCGCTCGTCGACGCCAGCGCTGCAAGCGGCGCCCGATCCCCCGCCAGCGCCGCAATCCAGGCGGAACGCAGCGGATTGCGCACCCGTCGGGTCGCGTCGGGGATCGAGACGACACCGGTTGGATAGAATCCATTCACCAGAACCACCGCATGGATCGGGGTCTGGAGCGCCTGCAACAGGACGGTGGCTGCATCAGCGCTGCCAGCAGCGGTTGGCACGAGCATCTGCATGATCAGGCTCACCGGCGGCGGCTCACTATTGCGCACATACTGAGACGGTTGGGCTCCATCGAGCGCGGCGCGCAACGCCTGTTCAATCCCGAAGATGCCGACCAGTCGCCCATCGCCATCGGTGACCGGCAGAGCGTCGAGTCCCCATTCGACCAGCAGGTTCACTGTGTGGGCAAGCGGCGATTCGATATAGATTGTACGCGGCTCGCGCATCACATCGCGCACCGGGCGTACTGCAACGCGCGCCAGCACTGCAGCTCGTTCAGCCTCATCAAGTTCTGCCAGTGCATCGAGCGGAATGGCGCCGAAACGTTCGGCATCACCCGACATCAGAACGCCAGCAAGACGTCGACCTTCCACAACCGCCAGCAGTGGCTGACGCGAGCGCGCCAGACGTTCGATCGCTTCAGCGAGCAGCATATCCGGCGGAATAATCGCAATCTCGTCGTGCACGGCATCGGCGACCGAGCGACTGCCGAACGGACCGCTCGAACGGAGCGCAGCGCGGTACGCCTTGATATCTTCAATGGTGATCAACGCATCCCCCAGCATCTCATCGAGCGTCGGCAGCACCCGCGCCACCCGCTCAGCCCGATCAAGCCATTCGATCACAACCGGCGTCTGCTGGCTGAAATCGGCGATGCCAGCGGTGCGCAGGCGATGCCCGGATCCAAACCCGGCAATACCGCGCAGCACCGTGGCGCCCGATGCGCCTTCGCGTCGCAATCGGTCGAGCGCGACGAGATAGAGCGGTTGACCATCAGCGCTGTCACGCTCGCTGAGGTAGATCCGCACACGCTGAAGAGGTTCGCCTGCTGTCATGGTTCTTCACCCTATCGGTTGTGGTTGCACTGCCCGGCGTCGCCGGTCTCGGGCATGGCGCCCGAACAGGTTCCAAGTATAGCACTCCTGTGACGGATGAAAAGTTTGTTATCCGATTGCTCTTGACAATGTATAAATCGCGTGATATACCAGAGTATCATCAAGGCGTCAGCGATGCACCGCCCTTTTCCCTCGTTCCAGCCGTGACGGTCATCCGTGAAGTCTGTGGAAGACGTCCGAACAGCGCACACCGGGCGCGTTTCCCGGTACGCTGCGCTCTTCGGTCAAAGCACGCACGCAGAGGGAGAGGAACGATGGTCAAAGCGCTCGTTCTCACTGCAATCACCGGCATGCAGATCGGCAGGCGCTACACCGTCAGCGAGCGCGTCAACACCATCGGCAGCGGACCACAGTGCGACGTCGTGCTCAATGACCGCCATCTGAGCACGCGCCATGCCGAGATCCGCCAGATTCTCGACCGCTGGTTCATCGTCCCGCTGGCGCCGGGCGGCATTTCGCTGAACGGGCTGCCGGTGCGTGGGCAGAGCCGGCTCAACCCTGGAGACCAGTTAACGCTCGGCGGAACAACCTATCTCATCTCATACGAGGAGCTGGAAGAGCGCGCGCTGGGCGTAGCGTCCAACACACAGACCGGCAGTGTCCCGCGATTGGGGGAGTATTTCATCCGCCGTGGCATTCTTACGCAGGAACAGGTCGCGCGGGTGGTGCAACGGCAGCGCGACGTCTCATCAAGCGGCGTGAGACTGCCGTTTGGACAGATCGCCTACGAGATGGGGCTGATCAGCCGGGCGCAGCTCGAACAGGCGCTGAACGAACAGCGCGCCGACTTCCAGACCAACTTTCATGATTGAACGTTTGCACTGGTGTGCGTCGTCAGCGCTGCTCTTGCCGCTTCCAGGCGGCGGAGGGTGCGCGGTTTGCCGAGCGCAACCAGGGTATCGAAGAGCGGCGGCGCAACGGTGCGCCCGGTCACTGCAACGCGGATGGCGCCGAACAACTGACCGGCTTTCAGCCCCAACTCCTCGCACAGCGCGCGTAGTTCGGTTTCGAGCCGATCATGCGTCCACGGTTCCAGCGGTGCAAGTCGGGCGTGCGCCGCTTCGAGCGCGGCGACAGTTGTGGCCGCGTCCATTTTCTTCTGGATGAGCAGCAGGGGATCGGGCAGCGTCACCTCACGGAAGAAGAACTCCAGCAGTTCAGGCGCCTCGCCTAATTCCTTCAGGCGCTCGTGGATCAACGGCGTCAGTTGCACCAGATACGCGCGTTCGTCGGGTGTCGGCGGATCGCCGATCAGACCGGCGCGCGCCAGAAACGGCGCGATAGCATCGGCAAGTTGCTCGGTCGTCAGGCGACGAATATAGATGCCGTTCATATCGAGCAGTTTCTCGGGGTTCCAGCGCGCTGGCGACGGTTGCACCCGGTCGAGGGTGAAGCGTTCGATCAACTCTTCGCGCGACATAATCTCGGTGTATCCATCGTAACTCCACCCCTGAAGCGCCAGATAGTTGAACATGGCATCGGGGAGATAGCCGCGCTCCCAGAAGCGATTGGCAGCCACATCATCGGTGCGCTTCGACAACTTGCCGCGCCCATCCTGACGCAGGATCGGCGGAAGATGGGCAAACGCTGGCATCTCCCAGCCAAACGCCTGGTACAACAGCACGTGGTACGGCGTGCTGGCAACCCACTCATCACTGCGTAACACGTGGGTGATGCGCATCAGGTGATCGTCAACCAGGTGCGCCAGGTGATAGACCGGCATCCCGCTCGACTTCACCAGCACAATATCGTACAGTTCCTCATTCTTGAACTCGATGCGTTCACCGCCGCGCACCAGATCGCGAAACGCCGTCACCCCTGCGGTTGGCGTTTTCAGCCGCACCGTATAGGGGCGACCGGTCGCCGCCATCTCACGCTGCCGGTCGAGCGACCAGTCGCGCTCAGGACCGCGGAAGCGGAAGGCTTTCACGCCGCCTGCCAGCGCCTCGGCGCGGAAGCGCTCAAGTTCCTCTTCAGTCGTGAACGACAGATATGCGTGGCCGCTCTCCAGCAACTGTTCAATGAACGGGCGATAGATGCCGGCCTCGTGGCGCAACGACTGGACATACGGCGCATACGGACCGCCGATGTCAGGACCTTCGTCCCACTCAATGCCGACCCAGCGCAGCGATGCCATCAGATCGTCGGCTGAGCCTGGGACATAGCGCTTCTCGTCGGTATCTTCGATGCGCAGGATGAACTGCCCGCCGTAATGACGGGCAAAGAGCCAGTTAAACAGGGCAGTGCGCACACCGCCAATATGGAGATAGCCGGTGGGGCTGGGAGCGAAGCGCACCCGCACCGGACCTTGAATCTCACTCATCGTCGTGCTCCGTGATCCTCATCGTAACGGGGAGTATACCAGCGCGACAATCACGCGTCAAGGCACTTGACATTGACACGAAAACGGATATACTCTACAAAAACGTGCAGGTGCGCTATGATACATCTTGGCGTTGCCGCCAAAATCCTGGGACACGCACGATTATCCCGCGCAGGGGCGCATCAATCGGAAGCTGGCGCACACCTCAGTGTCCGGCTCCTGTGGGTCATTGAGGCGCTCCGCTACCTGAATGCGCACAATATCCGCTTCTACCGGCTGCCCGACGATCTGCTGGCGCCAGAGGATCGCGCCGGGACGCCGACAGATCAGATCGCCACTGCCGCCGCCCTGCTCGACCAGGTGGGATCATATGCGCGATCCGCCGCCATCCGGCTCAGCATTCATCCCCACCCCGGCGCAACGCCCGGCGCCGCCTCTGAGGAAGCCGCCACCCGCGCCCTGGCACACATCGCTTCCATGGCAGCGCTTCTCGATGCGCTTGGCGCCGGTCCGGAGAGTGTTGTCGTGGTCCATATTGGCGGCGAGGGCGGGGATTGTGCGGCTGCGGCGGAACGATTCGCCGTCCGTTTCGAGCGAATGCCTTCCGCAGCCCGGCGGCGCATCGCTATTGAACCCGATGGCGAGCGATTCGGGTTGTTCGCTGCGTTGCGTCTCCACCGGTTTACGGGCATCCCGGTGGTGTTCGACGCCTTCCATTTTCAGTTGCGCAATCCGGAGCGCATCGGGCTGAGCGAGGCGTTGGGGCTTGCCCTGGCGACGTGGTCTCCCGGTGTGCGCCCGGAGGTCCATTTCAGCACCCAGCGCACCGAAGCGCATCTCAGGCGAGCGGGGCATGGCGCGCCACAGGTGGTTGCGCCGCGCGCCGGGCAGCACAGCGATTTCGTCAACCCGTTCGAGTTCATTGCATTTCTCGACGCAGCGCGCGGGTTGCCGCCCTTCGATGTCATGCTCGAAGCCAAAGCCGCCGATCTGGCGCTGCTGCGGCTGCGCGACGATCTGCGGCGCTATGCGCCTGAGTATGTCGGTTGGGTCGTCTGAACGTATGCCAGGGGGGACGGGCGTCTCCTCTGTTGCGTTGAAATGAACCGATGAGTGATGTGCTGCATTCAGACTACGCTTTTGCCCCTCATCCCCCCAACCCCCTTCTCCCACAAGGGGAGAAGGGGGAGTCTGGGCATCCTGATGCCAGTGTGGGCGTGATGCCCCAACGATGCAGAAGCGTGACAGAGGAGCGACCCCATGCTCGATCATCAAGCAAACGGTTCCTTTCTCGACGATATTCCTGCTGACGCGCCGGTGCTGGTGTGCGTGGTGACGCGCGTGGCGGATTTTGACCGGATTCGCGCCGGGTGGTATCGCGTGCCGCTCGACAGGGCGCGTGTGCCGCTCACCGCCAGCTATCTGGCGTTCTACCAGACAGCGGCGTTCGGCGCAGAGCGCTGGTCGGTGCGGTACCTGGCAGCCGTGCGCGCAGTCGGGCTGGCGTACCGGTACGAACTGATCCCCGATGAACCGCACCATCCGCGCGCCACTGCGCGTTACTACCGCTTTGCAATCGGTCCGCTGCTCCAGCTGCCGGTTGCTGTGCCCAGTCGTCGCTTGCGGCGCGTCACGTTCATCCCAACGACCTTCGGTCAACTGCTGACGGCGCACGACATCGTCGATCTGTGGCAACCATCGCCGGCAATGCCGGAGATTCCGGTGTGGGGCGCGGGGGTCAATGCGCGTGTGTAGTCACCCTGCCACAGGGAGAAGACACGACGTCGCCCCCGCCTTGAGGTTCGCAGAGGTCAATGTGCGTTTGCGGGCGTCCCGCCGCCACCTGCACGCCATCGTGCTACAATGGTCACCTGTAGCGCGGCGGATTGCGCTGATACCCGACTGACGTCCGTGCAAAAAACGCACCGCTGAGACGCCGGGGACGCGGAGAACTTCAAAAACGAGATGTATGCGCGGCAAAGCAGCGTGCGAGCGGCACGATATGGTTCTTCACTCTGCGAACTCCGCGCCTCTGGGGTGACATAATGGTCGCTGCAACACGCACCGCTGAGACGCCGGGAGCGCAGAGGACAGGTGATGTATGAGTGAACAACTCTCCATTCAGTGGCGCGCTGCGGCGCCTTCCGCTTCCGAGTCGCGCCGTGGCGCTGCCATCACCATGATCGTCTTCCACGACGATCCATCTCCTGCGGAACAGGCTATCGCGCGATGGAGCGCCAGAGCCAGCACCCGTGCGCCGCACTATCACGTTGCCGCCGATGGAACCATCACCCAACTGGTGGATGAAGCGCGCGCGGCGCGCCACAGCGGGCTGGCAAAAATTGGGCGGGTGCGGAATATCGACCGGATCAGCATTGGTATCGTTATCGAGGGCGCGCCGCGCGCGGCGCGATCACGCGATCAGGTGATTGCACTGCGTCGCCTGACGCTCGACATTCAGCGTCGTCACGGGCTGCTGGCGGAAGCGGCGCTGCTGCACTGGACGCCGCCGCGTCCGGGTGTCGCGTATGGGACGCTTACTCCCTTTACGCTGCCGCCGCTGCCGGAAGCGCCGCCGGTAGCGCTGCTGGGAGCGCCAGCGATCGATGAGACCCCCGAACGCCAGCGGGCGCTCTGGCTCTTCCTCCAGAACGAAACGGCAGCACGCGCCGGCGGTTTCAACATCGGCGCCGCGTTTCATCTGCACGCCGCAAAGCATGGTTTCGGCGCGCCGATTGCGCCTGGTTCGCCACGCTCTGCATGGCTGACAATCAACGGACGACAGTACAACTACCAGCATTTTGCGCGCGACACGGCGTTCAACGAAGGGGAGAAGTGGGCTGAGGTGCAGACCCTCAGCGATCTGATCGCTGGCAATTTCCCTGCTCCTGGAACGCTCGCCTTTGAACTGTTGAAATCAAGTTTCAACGCCGGGATCGCCAGCAGTCGCACGAAAAACGGGAACACGCAGTTCAATCCGGGTTGGGCGTTCCATCGCACGGCGGCTGAGCAACGCCTGGGACCGCCGTTGAGCGGCAGTTACCGCGTAACGGTCGACGGGCAGCAGTATTCGATGCAGGTGTTCTGCGGCGATGTGCTGTACACGCCAGTTGCCGCCCCGGAAACGAAAACCAACTGGAATGATGTGCGCACACTGAGTGAGACGCCGCCGGGACCGCTCTCCAATCTTCTCTGGGCTGAAATGTACAAAGCGAGCGGCGTCGCCTTTGATCCGGCGTCGCCCTTCCATCAGACCGCAGTCGCCGCCCGGATCGGCGCACCACTAACCGATGCGTACCAGAAGGATTTCCAGGGAACAACGCTCACCATCCAGGTGTTTGCCTTCGATACGCTCTATCGCGTCGGCAACGGACCGGTCAGACGCCAGAGTCAACTGACGCTGCCGCTGCAGGTCGAGCAGTGGAAACCGAAGACCGCCACGCCGCCGTCGGTGGTCGAGCCTGCCGTGACGCGCCAGGTCGTGGCGCCGACCGGCGGCTTTCCCATGCCGCCGGGGGACCGCACCAGCCCGCAGTGGCCCCCGCCGCCCGATTTCAAGCCGCTGGTAACGGCAGCACAGCGACAGGCGCTCTTCGGCGCGTATGAGTTTGTGCCCGACCCAAGCCGCGACAGAGACGGCATCCGCATCCTTGGGTCGTGGGAGCAGGAGAATATCGTGACTGTGCAGATTCCGCAGTTGATCGGGCGCAACATTCGCGGTGCGCCTGCCAACGGGGCGATCCGCTGGCATCGCCTGGCGGTCAACCAGCTGCTGCGCCTGTGGAAAGCGTGGGAAGAGGCCGGGTTGCTCGACCGGGTCATCATCTGGAACGGTTCGTACAGTCCGCGCTTCATTCGCGGACGCAAGGACGATACCGCCGACAGTTTGAGCAATCATGCCTTCGGCACAGCGTTCGACATCAACTATGATCCCGCCACGAACCTCAACGGGCTGAATGCCGTTCCCGCACTGGTCGGTCAGCCTGGATCGGTGCGCGAACTCGCCGCGATTGCGCGCCACTTCGGGTTCTACTGGGGCGGGCATTTTCCGCGTCTCGACGGGATGCATTTCGAGGTGGCGGTGGTGCAGCCGTAGGCGAGCGAGGCGAGGGGCGCGAGGGCGGCGGGGCGATGGAGGGGCGCAGCGGCGCTGCGCCCGTACCGGCAGCGGGGGCAGTGGCGAGGGGATAAGGCGCGAGGGCGGCGGGGCGATGGAGGGGCGCAGCGGCGCTGCGCCCGTACCGGCAGCGGGGGCAGTGGCGAGGGGTTGAAGGTTGGAAGGTTGAACGTTGAACGTCGCCCGTAGCAACGTTGCATCGCACCGTCAAGGGGCACGAGGCAAGAGGCGCGAGGCGAGAGGCGGGAAGCGCGAGGGGCATCCTCACTCTAGTGAAATGCAACATGATTGAGCCATGTGCGTGCCGGGTGCGCGGGCGTCCCGCCCGCATGACCGTATGAGGCGCGCAATCCCGGCGGGCAACTGTTTTGCACGTCGCTGGACCCCCTGACCTGCCCAGGCGGCGCTGCATGAACCCCAGGAAACTCACTGCCAGCACGTTCGTGATCGCAGGAGCGCGTTTCGCCTGAGCGTGGCACATCCGCCCCGGGGTGTGATACCGATCAACCTGCCAGAAGGGGAGACTGTTCGGCCGGACATCGCTCTCCGCAGTCCGCCCGCAGCGCCCGCTGCCAGCGGCGCTTCCAGCCACCGGGGCGTATCAAACAAGGTCCCGGATGGCAGATGTGGGGTTGCCGGCAGAAACGGCGCCTGACGCCCGCGGGGAGAGGACATGGAGGAACGCCCTGTGCGGGCGCCCGCCGCTGGGGTGCACACGGCATTCCCGGCATTTGCACCAGAAGTGCATTGATACCTGGTCTTGGCAACGGCGGCGCGGCAGATGTATCATCGTCTCATCATCTGGTCATCATTTCCTGGCGTCGCGGCGCCGCTGTCGAACATCCCTCTCCTGCGAGCCAGGCGCTCTGTGGGAGAGGTGTGGTCATGCTTCGTCTGCGCCTGTTCCGTCCGGTTGTGACCCTCGTGCTGGTTGCGACCCTGCACAGCGGCTTCCCGATGGCGGCGCCTATGCA
>Ga0209227_1002872_pt1 | contig 11942 bp, 9 predicted proteins | sample YNPBryantNP2012_FD_185815 | JGI IMG/M metagenome (GOLD analysis project Ga0209227, IMG submission 185815) | Anoxygenic and chlorotrophic microbial mat microbial communities from Yellowstone National Park, USA - YNP Bryant NP 2012 (SPAdes)... ...
CCACCTCGGGGTGCGCCACCACCTCGCGCCAGTCGCTCGTCACCAGGGCCGGCTCGAGCGAGGCGGGCCACTGCCGGGCGGCGGGGTTGCGGCTGCAAACCGCGGCGACGCGCAGTCGGAAGCCGAGCTTGCGGGCGATTTCCGCGCCGTTCTCAGCCAAAATGGTAAGTGTTCCCCCGCCCACATTGCCGAGGCCGATGATGCCGATTCCCACGTCCTTCATTACCGTTCAGTCTAGCAAGCGGCTGCTTGCGGGCCTGCTTTCCGCTGTATTGCTCGCCTGGCCTGTGGGGGCACAAATCGAAACCCCGCCACCCCCGCGGGCTGATGAGCCCAAACGCCTGCCGGATGGGCGCCTCTGGTCGGAAGCGGTGCTCAAGGCCAACTACGAGGCCAACCTGAAGGACCTCGAGCGCATGCGCAAGATCCTCGATTCCGTGCGGAAGGAGCTCGACGAGACGAAGGGCCACATCCTTTCGATCAAGGCGCTCAAGGAGCTGGAAGAGCTCGAGCGGCTTTCCCGCCGGGTGCGCGACCGGATGCGGCAGCACTGAAGTTAGTACACTGATCTGCAATGAGCGCAACGCGAGAAAAGGCCCAGTTGATGAGCGCCTCCGAGATGGACCGCACGCTGGTGCGGCTGGCGCACGAAGTCCTCGAAAAGTCAGACAGCCTCGACAATCTCGCCTTCATTGGCATCCGCCGCCGCGGCGTGCCGATGGCGGAGCGGATCGCGCGCAAGATCGAGTCGCTGGAAAACGTAAGGATCCCGGTCGGCGCCATCGACATCACGCTCTATCGCGACGACCTGTCCGTCATCGGGCCGAAGCCGGTAGTGGCCGGCACGCAGATCGATTTTCCGATCACCGGCAAGAACGTGATTCTGATGGACGACGTGCTGTACACCGGCCGCACCGTGCGCGCCGCGCTGGACGCGCTGTTCGAGCACGGCCGCCCCGCGCGCGTCCACCTGCTGGTGCTGATCGACCGCGGCCACCGCGAACTGCCCATCGAGGCGCAGTTCATCGGGCGCAAGGTGCCGACCTCCTCCCGCGAGATCATCGAGGTGAAATTCCAGGAGATCGACGGCGTCGAAAAAGTGATGCTGGTCGAGAAGGTCGACTGAAGGAGGCGCGCCATGGGCCGCAGCCTGCTCGGCATCGAAGATCTGGATCGCGTCGAGATCGAACGCATCCTGGAGCGCGCCGTGGCCTTCCAGCCCCACGGCGGCCCGGGCTTCGCCAAGGTCAACACCTGCACCGGCATGATGGTGGTGAACGCCTTCTTCGAGAACTCGACGCGCACGCGGTCGAGCTTCGAGATCGCGGCCCACCGCCTTGGCGCCGACACGCTGTCGATCACCGCCGCCGGCTCGAGCGTGGCCAAGGGCGAAAGCCTGGTTGACACGATCAACACGCTTTCCGCCATGCGCCCGTCGGTGATCGTGATGCGGCATCAGGCTTCCGGCGCGCCGCACTTCCTGGCGCGCCACCTGTCGACGCCGATTGTCAACGCCGGCGACGGCACGCACGAGCACCCCACGCAGGCGCTGCTCGACGCGCGAACCATCCTCGATCGTTGCGGCCGGCTCGAGGGGTTGCGCGTGGTCATCATCGGCGACATCCTCCACAGCCGGGTGGCGCGCTCGAACATCTTCCTGCTGACAAAATTCGGCGCCAGCGTGGTGCTGTGCGGCCCGCCCACGCTGCTGCCGCGCGAAATGGCGGCCATCGCGCCGGGCATCGAGCTGGAATACGACATGCGCCGCGCCGTGCGCGACGCGCATGTGATCATGATGCTGCGCGTGCAGCTGGAACGCATTCACGAGCCGCCCATGCAGGCGGGCGAGTACTTCCGTTTCTACGGGCTGCGGCAGGAGCACGTGGACCTGGCGCACCCGGACGTGATCGTGATGCACCCGGGGCCGATGAACCGCGGCCGCGAGATCTCGTCCGAGGTGGCTGACTCGCAGCGCTCGATGATTCTCAACCAGGTGGAGAACGGCGTGCCCGTGCGCATGGCGGTGCTCGAAAGGGTGTTGCTGTGGTGAAGAAGCTGCTGATTCGCAACGGCCGTGTCATCTGCCCGGCATCGGGCCACGACGGCATTGCCCACGTGCTCATCGAGGACGGCCGCATCGCCGCCGTGGGGCCGGAGCTGAGCGCGCCGGGCGCCGAGACCCTCGACGCCGCCGGCCTGGTGGTCGCCCCCGGCTTCATCGACATCCACGTCCACCTCCGCGAGCCGGGCTTCACCCACGCCGAGACCATCGCCACGGGTTCGCGCGCCGCCGCCGCCGGCGGCTTCACCACCGTCTGCTGCATGCCGAACACGAACCCGGTGAACGATTCGGCGACGGTGACCACATACATCGTCGAAAAGGCCCGCCGCGAGGCCGTGGTGAACGTCTTCCCCATCGGCGCCATCACCAAAGGCAGCGAGGGCGAGGAGCTGGCCGCCATCGGCTCGATGGTGGCCGCGGGCGCCGTCGCCATCAGCGACGACGGGCGGCCCGTGATGAACGCGCGCGTCATGCGGCGCGCGATGGAAACCGCGCGGGTGCTGGACATCCCGGTTATCCAGCACTGCGAGGACCTCCACCTTTCCGCCGGCGGCGACATGCACGAGTGCGTCGACAGCGTCCGGCTCGGGTTGCGCGGGATCCCGGCCGCGGCCGAAGACGTGATGGTCGCCCGCGACATCCTGCTCGCCGAGCTCACCGGCGCGCGCTACCATGTGGCGCACATCTCGACGAAGAACGCGGTGGCGATGGTCGGCTTCGCGCGCAAGCGCGGGCTGCCGGTCACCTGCGAGGCCACGCCGCACCACATCGCGCTCGACACGCGCCTGATGCGCCCCTACGATTCCAACTACAAGATGAAACCGCCGCTTCGCAGCCCCGAGCATGTGCAGGCGGTGATCGAGGGCATCGTCTCCGGCGCGGTCGATTGCCTCGCCACCGACCACGCCCCTCACGCCGGCGACGACAAGATGCAGGAGTTCGAGCGCTGCCCCTTCGGCATCATCGGCCTGGAAACCGCGCTCGGAGTGGCGCTCGAGGTGCTCGTCCACACGGGCCGGATCAGCCTGAACCGCCTGGTGGCGCTCTTCACCAGCGAGCCGGCGCGCGTCATCGGCTGGAAGGGCGAACAGGCGCGCGGCGCGCTGAAACCGGGCTACGCGGGCGACGTCACCATCTTCCACCCCGAGTACCCGTGGACCTACGACGTGAAGAACTCGCTGTCGAAGAGCGCCAACACGCCGTTCAACGGGCGCACTTTCCACGGAGGGCCCATCGTGACCATCGTCGGCGGCGAAATCGTGTGGAAGGCGCCGGGCTTCTGAAGACTCAATCGAGCGGGCGGATGCGGAGGTTGCGGAAGGCGATTTCGAACCCTTCCGCCTCCAGCCCGATGTAACCTTTTCGCAAGGCGACGCCGGTCATCGTGCTGGTGACCGCGCCATTGACCGACAGCGTGATCGTGTCGCCAACAGCGCGAATCTCGTAACGGTTCCATTCGCCGGCGGGCTTCACGCGGTTTTCCTTCATCTGGTCGCGCAGGTTGACGCGCGTCATCTCGCCGTTGACGAGATTCACGCCGAACAGGTACCCGCCGCCCAGGCCGGTCTGCGCCTGATACCAGAGTTCCCCGTAGCGCGACAGACGCACGCCGATGCCGCTGTTGTACTTCGTCTCCCCGGGGCGCGGCGTGAACCGCCACTCGACTTCCAGCACGAAATCGCCGAACTCCTTGTCGTAGCGCAGCCACTCGTGCCCGCCCTGCCCGGTGCAGAGGATCGTCTTCGAGGCCGCATCCACCTTCCACTGCGGCGTCGCATTCACGGGCCCGACCGGCGGAATGGGAACGCGAGTCCAGCCGGGCACCTCCTTGCCGAGCGGCGTGTCGGGCGGTGTCAGATCGATCCAGTCCGCGCCCGCGCAAAGCAGGCAAGCGGAGGCGATGATGGCGAAGCAGCGAAACAGCATCACGCGGGCAATCTATCACAGACGCGCCGCCGGGCGTCGGGCGCGGCGGCGGGCCTCATTCGATGCCGAGCTTGTGCTGCATTTCCTCGAGCGTATGCCCCTTGGTCTCCGGGAAGAACATCAGCACCACGAAGAACTGCGCCGCCATCATGGCCGAAAACAGGACGAACGGCGCGGCGCCGGATTCGGCGGCGATCACCGGGAAGATGCCGCTGATGAGCGCATTCATCGCCCAGTGCGTGAAGCTGCCGAGGCTCTGGCCTTTGGCGCGGACGCGCGTCGGAAAGATCTCGCTCAGGTAGACCCAGATCACCGCGCCCTGGGAGAAGGCGAAAAACGCGATGAACGCCACCAGCAGCCACACCAGCAGCCCCTGATGCGCCTGCGTGGAGAAGATCCATGCCACGCCGGCGAGGCTGGCCGCGCAGCCGACGCTGCCCGCCAGCAGCATGCTCTTGCGCCCGATCCTGTCGATCACGCTCATGGCGATGATGGTGGCGACCAGGTTCGTGAAGCCCACCGCCACGGCCTGCAAATCGCCGGAAACCTTGTCGAAGCCCGCGCGCGCGAAGATGTCGTTCAGGTAATACAGGATCGCGTTGATGCCGCTCAGCTGGTTGAACATCCCGATGGCGATGGCGAGAAAGACGGGCAGCCGGTACTTGCGCCGGAAGAGCGGCTCGTCCGCATGGCCATGTTCGGCGTCGATCGAGGCGACAATCTCGGCCAGCTCCTTTTCCCACTCCGGCTCGCCGTTCAGCCGCAGCACCTCGCCGGCCTCGGCCACGCGCTGTTTCTTCACCAGCCAGCGCGGGCTCTCCGGGATGGTGTAAAGCATCAGGAGGAACAGCGCCGCCGGCGCCGCGGCCACGCCGAGCTTCCAGCGCCATTCGGCGTCGCCGAAGCCCGCCAGCCCGATCAGATAGTTGGAAAAATACGCGAGCAGAATGCCGAAAACGATGTTGAACTGGAAGAAGCCCACCAGCCGCCCGCGCCACCGCGCCGGCGCGATCTCGGCGATGTACATCGGCCCGAGCACCGAGGAGCCGCCGATGGCCAGCCCGCAGACGAACCGCGAGACGACGAAGGAAGTCCAGTTCCAGGCCAGCGCGCACCCGAGCGCGCTGACCAGATAGAACAGGGCGAGCAGCCGCAGGCTGGCGCGGCGCCCGTAGCGGTCTCCGGGGATGCCGGCGAACATCGCGCCCACAATGGTTCCGTACAGCGCGCTGGCCACTGTAAGGCCCAGCATGGCGGGCGACAGATCAAAGAGCTTCTGCAACGCGCCGGTGGCGCCGGCGATGACCGCCGTGTCGAAGCCGAACAGCAGGCCGCCCAGCGCGGCGACGACGGTGGACTTGACGAGCGTGGCGTTGAGTCGCATGGAGTGAAGACGTCAGCAGGCGACTCTATCATTGCCGCGGGGGACAGCTCAAGCTGCGCGCCGCGCGGCGCCGATCACACATCCAGCGCCAGAACGTCGTAAAGCGCCACGGGCGGGGTAGCCGTCTCCAGCCACCCGTTGCGAAAATCAAAGCGCGCCGGCTCGCCGCGCCACAGCCAGCGCGCCCGCCGCGGCCTTTGCGCCATGCGCAGGCGGAGCCGCTGCGGCGGCAGGGGGATGTGCTCGCGGATGGGGCCCTTCATCGCGTACGGGTTGGTGAGATTCACCAGATGGACGGTGATCGAGGAGGCCTGCCGCCAGACAGCCACGTCGACGAGGCCCGGCCCTTGCAGCTCGAGCAGCGGCTCTTCCTGCAACGCCCACCGCACCGCGTTCGCAAAGAGGCGCCCGTGATCGGGCGACAACACTTCCCAGAACGTGCGATCGATGTCCCAGGGGAAGTAGACGACGCGCCCTTTTCCGTGCGGGCGGCACAGCACGGCGGGAATCGAGGTGGGCGGCTGCCGCACATAGACCTCCTCCATGGGCAGGTCCGGGTAGGAGGGCATGGTGGTGAGCGGCGGCAGGCCGCGGTCATGCGGTTCGATCTCGACGCGGCGCACGCCGTGGATGAACCGGCCGGCGTCGCGGAGGCCTTCGAGCAGCGGATGTTCCCGGTCGCGGATGTCGATATACGCGTTCTGCTGCCGGGCGATCGTCTTGCCCGCGTGCGAGCAGCCGAACAGATCCGCAAGGCCGAAATCGGCGCGCCTGCGGCCGCGCTCGTCATACAGGGATGTCTCATGCGTGGCGACGATGCCGCCGCCGGCCTCGGCGAAGGCGCGCAACTGCGCGCACTGTTCGTCGGAAAGAACGGCAATGTTCGGCAGGATGAGCGCCCGGAATGGCTGCAAATGCCCGGCGTCGAGCAACCCGTCGTGAACCATCTCGAACGGGATGCGCGCCTCGACGAGCGCATGATAGGCGCCGCGGATGAAATCGTCGGCTTCGGGTGCGGCCAGCCGCGCGGTCTGCTGGGAGTAGACCAGGCCGACGCGCGCCAGGTTGGCCTCGTTGCGGAAATACGCCGCGTTGGCGGCGTGCCAGGCGAAGAGCTCTTCGACCGGGCGGAACCAGCGCATGTCGAGCGGCTTGGCGTTGAACTTGATGACCCACGGGCGCATGCCGTGCGCCATGCCGTCGGCGGCCCAGAGCTGGATCTCGGCGGGCTGCTGGACGGAATCCTTCCAGCGGTAGGGCGCTTCCAGGCCCACGCTGATGATGCCGGCCACGGGCTTGCTGCCGAGCGCGGCGCGGTACTCTTTCGCGTTCTTGCCGTTCGCCCATGCGGGCAGCACGCCGAAACGGGCCTGCCGGTCGGCGACGAGGAACGGGGCGCGGGCGCCGGCGCGCTTCATGTCGATTTCGGCGTTGGCGCCGCCGCCGGTGTTCGGGATGAACGCTGCGTTCGGCCGCACGCTGCGGACGGCTTCATCGAGCACGCCCCACAACTCGAACAGGCGCGCGTTGAAAAACTCGCGCCAGACGGGCCAGGCGGGGTCGGACCGGTCGGCCGTGCGCGGCAGGTCGCGGCCGGCGAAGGCGCGGAAGTTGCGGCGGCAGTGATCGCACCAGCACATGCCGGAGCCGGACCACCGGTTGGAAAAGATGCCGTCGATGTCGTAGCGCCCGGCGATTTCGCGCACGACGTCGCGCATGAACTCGAAGTTGTAGGGGCCGAGACCGCAGGTCACCCAGTAGTCCGGCATCGCCCAGTGGCGGCGCGGCCGGCCTTCGGCGTCGCGGGCGATCCAGTCCGGGTGCGCACGGAACACGTCGTCGTGCGCCGCGTGCGGATCGACGCGGGCGAGAATGGCAAGGCCCATCTTGCGGCACTCGCGGGCGAGCTCGCCGAACGGATCCTGGCCTTCCTTCATGAAGCGCGATTTGTAGTGGAGCGGGATGCGCGTGGGGTAGAAGGCGACGCAGCCCCCGGCGGAAAGGCAGACGCCCTCGGCGCGGACGCGGCGGATGTAGTCCAGCCAGAACTGCATGTCGTAGTTGCCGGGGTCGTCTTCGACGAAGGCAAGCTGGAGCCAGCGCATCGGCTGCGCCAGCCGGTGTCCGGGCGCGGCAGGCTGCATGGCGAGGACAAGCGGCGAAGCGGCAAATTCTCTGCGCGTCATTGGAATCTCCTGTCGGCGACGGATGAGTTCGTCCACCGGGCAGCATACACTGGTTGCAAGAGAAGCGACATGGCCCGCACCACTTTGCTGATCGTCATCGTGCTGCTGCTGATCAGCGCCCGCTGGATCGCCGGCTTCGCCATCGAATACCAGTGGTGGAAAGAAATGCAGCAGGTGGAAACCTGGCTGCAAATGCTGTCCTACAACGTGATCCCCACGGCGCTGGCGGCGCTGGCGGCGTTCGTGGCGATTTGGGTGGCGCACGCAAGGGGGATGAAGCATGCCGGCACGGGGCTTCGCGAATACCCCGTGTATGCGCGCATCGCCACGCTGGTCATTTTCCTTCTTGCCGCCGTGCTGGCGGCGTTGACAGTGGATGGCTGGGCGATTGTGCGCTGGGCGGGCAGCCGCGGCGCGCCCGCCGGCTGGACCGACCCCGTGTTCGGCAATCCGCTCGGCTTTTACTTCTTCGATCTGCCGTTCTACCGGGTGCTGCTGCGCTTCGTGCTGGCGACGTCGCTGGTGGCGGCGGTTGTGTTCTGGGCCACGGCGCGGTTCTGGGAGCTGCGCAGCCGCGCGTGGTTCGCCAGCGAGATGGGCGGGCCGATGGAGTTCGATTTCGCCGATCTGCGCGGCTCGTTCGACGCGCGCTTCCTGCGCGCCGCAGCGGCGCTGTTTTTCGCGGCCTGGGCGGTCTCGATCCTGCTGGCCCGGTACGACCTGCTGTTCGAGGATCACGGGTCGCTGGTCGGCATCGACTGGACAGCCGAAAACGTCAGCCTGCCGCTCATCTGGCTGAAAGCGGCCGCCGCGCTGTTTGCGGGCGCGGCTTTTCTCGCCGGCCGGTTCCGCTGGGCGCTGGCGTTTCCGGCGGTTCTCATCGCGGGCGCGGTCCTGCCGCCGATGTTCACCGCGCTGTACGTGCGGCCGAGCGAGATCACGATCCAGAAGCCGTACATCCAGCGCCACATCGCCGCCACGCGCGCCGCCTACAGGCTGGACCGCAACACCGTGGAGACGGATTTTCCCGCGCAGCTGGAAGCGCCCATTGACCGCAACCGGCACCGCGCGCTGTTCGACAACGTGCGGCTGTGGGACTGGCGCGCGTTCCACGACACGGTGACGCAGATCCAGGCGTTGCGCCCTTACTATGTGTTCCACGACACGGATGTCGACCGCTACGTCATTGACGGCCAGCTGCGGCAGATCCTCATCACGCCGCGGGAGATCGACGTCGCGCAGCTGCCGGCCGACGCGCGCGCCCGGTGGATCAACCCGCACTTCGTTTACACGCACGGCTACGGCATGGTGGCGGCGGAGGCGGCGCGCATCACGGCCGACGGGCTGCCCTATCTGCTCATCCAGGACGCGCCGCCCGCGGTGCGCACGAAATCCCTGCGGCTGACGCGGCCGGAAATCTACTACGGCGAGGTGTCGCATGAGCCGGTGTTCGTGCACACGAAGCAGCCGGAGTTCGACTACCCGTCCGGCTCCGGCAACGTGGAGACGCGCTACGCCGGCAAGGGCGGCTTCCCGATCAACTCCATGCCGCTGCGCGTGGCCGCGGCGCTGCGCTACGGCGACTGGAACATCGTGCTGACCTCGTATCTGACCGAGGAGAGCCGCATGGTGATCCGGCGCAAGGTGCGCGAGCGGCTGGAAGCGCTGGCGGAGTTCATCTGGTGGGACCAGGACCCGTACCTCGTCATCACCAGCGAGGGGCGGTTGGTGTGGATAGTGGACGGCTACACCTGGAGCGCAGAGCACCCCTATTCGCGCCTGTTGCGCGTGGGCGAGGCGGGCGTCCTCAACTACGTCCGCAATTCGGTGAAGGCGACCGTGGACGCCTACGACGGCGCGGTGCGAATCTACGTTTTCGACGAAGAGGACCCGATTCTCGCCTCCTACCGGAAGCTGTTCCCGAAGCTGTTCACGGCGAAGAGCGAAATGCCGGCGGACCTGCGCGCGCACGCGCGCTACCCTGAGACGATCTTCCGCATCCAGGCCGAGATCTACCGCACCTATCACATGACCGATCCCGAGGCCTTCTACAACAAGGAGGACGTGTGGGACCTGGCGCGGAACCTGAACAGCCCGGACGGGCGGCCGCAGCCGGTGACGCCCACCTACATCGTGGCTGCGCTGCCGGGCAGCGACCAGCCGGAATTCCTGCTGATGACCACGTTCACGCCGCGCAACAAGGACAACCTGATCGGGCTGATGGTGGCGCGCTGCGACGGCGAGGCGCTCGGCGAGCTGCACTTCCTCCAGCTTTCCAAGCAGCAGCTCATCTTCGGGCCGATGCAGATCGAGGCCCGCATCAACCAGGACCAGGTCATCAGCAAGGACCTGACGCTGTGGAACCAGCAAGGCTCGCGCGTGTTGCGCGGCCAGATGCTGGTGCTGCCGGTGGACAACACGCTCGTCTACATCGAGCCGGTCTACATCCAGGCGGCGGAGGCGCGGATGCCGCAGCTCAAGAAGGTGGTCGTTGTCATGGGCAACCGCCTGATTTACGCCGACACCTACGAGGACGCCGTGGCGCAGCTCACCGGACAACAGGCGCCGCCGGCGCGGCCGGCCGAGGCCGGCTCGCCCTCCGCGGCTCCGGCCGCGTCCCCGCCGCCGGACGCCGGCCGGAAGGTGCTCGAGGAAATTTCCCGCCGGCTCCAGCGTTACAAGGAGCTGATGGGGCAGGGCCGGTTTGCCGACGCCGGCAAGGAGATCGAGGCGCTGGAGCGGCTGGCCTCGCAACAGAACCCGCGCTGAGCGCGCCCGCGGCGCGAATGGGGAATTTTCTGTTTCCTTTCCACGCCCGGCCTCATTACACTGGGAAGGACAGTCTCATGGAGGAGCGAGCCACCAGGACGATTCTCGTGGTTGACGACGATCCCGGCGTGCGGGAGGTGATCCGCAGCATGCTGGAGTCGGCCGGCTACAAAGTGTGCGTTGCCGCGAACGGCAAGGAAGCGATGAAGGTTCTGAAGGCCGACGGCATCGACCTGATCCTGACCGATCTCGTGATGCCGGAGCAGGAGGGGATCGAGACGATCAAGGCGCTGCGGCGCGAGTATCCGGAGCTGAAAGTGATCGCGATGAGCGGCGCCTTCGGGGGCGACTACCTGCGGATCGCGGCCTATCTTGGCGCGCACGGCACGCTGGCCAAGCCGATCCAGATGGAAGCGCTGCTGAAGATCATCGCGGAGACCCTTGGCGAAACCAGCCCTGGCGCCTGAGGCGCCGACCGCCCGGGCAGCCCTGAACGGGGGACCCTCATGCCTTGGCACGACGTCCGAGGGCAATGACCCTGGCGGGCAGGCTCAGTCCGGATCGCCGACCGCATACAGCCGCCGCGCCACTGTCGCTGCATAAATGCGGCCCGCGGCGTCGATGGCCGGGGCGGCACGCACTTCATTGCCCAGGTGGAGCTTCCACCGCAGGGCGCCATTGCGCTCCACGGCGTAAAGGAACCCGTCGTTCGATCCGAAGAAGGTCGCGCCGTCTGAATCGACCAGCGGCGACGAATAGACCGGCCCCTGGGTGGGAAAGCGCCAGACCAGCTCGCCTTGGCGGATGCAATAGAGGTTGCGGTCGCCACAGCCGAAAACCACATTGCCTTCGGGCGTCACAGCGGGCATGCCGGTGATGCTCATCGGGGCCTGATAACTCCACAGCACGCGGCCCGGGCGCGCCAAACAAAGCAACTGGCCGGAAGCCGTCCCGACAATCACCCCTTGCCCCGGCGCGAACACAGGCAAGGTCGCAGCAGGGCGGCCAAGATCATACATCCAGGGCTCGGTGGAATCCGCCAGGAGGAAGGTCGACTGGAGGCGAAATCTCGCCTCAGGCAGAATGGCCGATGCCAGCGCGCCTGGAAATGTCAGGCGGGGGACAGCGGACAACCTGTTCCCGCCGGCATCAAAGCAGGCAGCCGGACCGGCAGCAAGATATACACAAACGCCTGCGCCCGGTGGCACCGCCAGGCCATCTTCGCCGATTGACCCGACGGACCTGCTCCACAGAATCCTGCCGTCCATCACAGCCGAGAGAAGCCCGTCTGAAGTGGCGACATACACGATGCCATTCGAGTCCACCAGGGGCGATGTCTTCGCGTGGCCGGTCAGTTCGACAGACCACAGAAGGACGGGCCGTCGAGGACCTGCGACCGGCGCCTGACCGGTGCGCGCCGGATTGCCGCGAAACATCGGCCAAGGGGAAATTGGCGCCTGCGGGTTCACCTTCGACGCCGACGTTTCCGCAGATGGGGACGAGGCGCTTTCGCCTGCGCGAGGCACCGCAAGCGATGAGCGGGCGGACGCGGCCGCCGGGGCAGGCAGATCGGAGCGGCCGGCGCGCGGCGAGGGCAACCTGTCGAGTTCCTCGG
>Ga0209227_1002873_pt1 | contig 11933 bp, 13 predicted proteins | sample YNPBryantNP2012_FD_185815 | JGI IMG/M metagenome (GOLD analysis project Ga0209227, IMG submission 185815) | Anoxygenic and chlorotrophic microbial mat microbial communities from Yellowstone National Park, USA - YNP Bryant NP 2012 (SPAdes)... ...
CTGGACATCTCCCAGATGACCCCGCTGGAGGCCATCAACAAACTCTACGAGTTGCAGCAGAAGGTCGGCCGGGAACCCGGACCGCCGCGCCGCGGGCGACAGAACCACTTTGCCCGACGGTGAACCGTCGGGCTGATTCAGCAAAGCCCTGCGGGCTGTTTTGAGCCCCGAAGGGGCTTTGCAACATCAGCCCGACGCTTTAGCGTCGGGCGGAAAATCTTTGGCTTGACGCCCCTCTCTGAACCTGCTATAATGCCCCCAGGAAAAACCGCCCTGATAACGAGGAAAGAGCGATGACCGAGATCAGTGTCCAGGAGTTGAGAACCAGGACTGCTGAGGTTGTGCAGTCTGTACGCGCGCGAGCGGCCCGTTACATCATTACATATCGGGGAAAACCGGTGGCTCAGTTGGTGCCACTGGAAGAAGCCAGGTTTTTCCGGCCAGGGCCCTTTCGGGCTGGAGAGGCCTCCTTGGATCAGCAGGAACACGCTGCCCACGCGCTGGCAGAAATTCAGGCCATTCGCCATAAACTATCCGGTTGGCTTGCTGACCTCACTCAGTCCGTAGTGGCTTCCCACCAGGAGGGATGAAAAACCATATTTATCCGCGTCCATCCGCGTCCATCCGCGTCCTATTTCCGATGAAGTCTAACACTCTGCGTACTCTGCGGTCTCTGCGATAAAGAATCCTTTTTGGCGGTGGAGTCACGAATGCCTGCCCAACTTTTCCCATCCTCTTTCTGCTTTCCGGCCTCCCGCCTCTTCGGCCGCACCCTCCGGGAACCTCCGGCGGAGGCGGTGACCCCCGGACTGGGGTTGGCGGTCCGCGCGGCGCTCCTGGCCCCCGTGGAGCCGGGGCGCTACGCCTGGCTGCCCCTGGGCACACGCGTCCTGGCGAAGGCCCGCGCTCGCCTTGCGGCCGCGCTGGAGGGGCTGGGCGGGCAGGCGCTCAGCCTCCCCGTCTCCGTCCCCGAGGAGAAGGCGATACGGGCGCTCATCCCCCGCCACGTCGCCTCCCACCGGGACCTCCCGCGCCTCCTCTACGGGTTCCGGCGCCAACCGGCGGACCCGTCCTGGGGCCTCTGGCGCTGGCGGGAGCGGGAATTGCTCCGGGCCGTCGTCTTCCACGCCGACCCCGATGCCCGCGACGCACTCTGCCGGGAAGCCCTGGAGGCCATCCGGGAGGAGTTCGCCCGCACCGGCCTGGACCTGCTCCCGGCGGAGACGCTGGACGGCGCGGCGGTGCTCTTCCCCCACCCGTCCGGCGAAGCGGAGGCGCTCCGCTGCCCGGCTTGCGGGTACACCGCCACCACCGGGGCGGCCCGGTTCTCCCTGCCGGTCGGGGAACCGGTGCCCCTGGAGGACGTCCGCCCGGTCGCCACCCCCAACTGCGCCACCATCGCCGACGTCGCCGCCTACGTGGGCGTTCCCACCGCGCAGACCCTCAAGGCCGTCTTCTACGCGACGGGGCCGGAGGGACAGGGGGAGGTCATCTTCGTCGTCATCCGGGGCGACCTGGAGGTGAACGAGGCGAAACTGGGCCGTCTGGTAGGGGTATCCGACCTGCGCCCGGCGACGGAGGCGGAGATCCGCGCGGTCGGCGCGGTGCCCGGGTACGCCTCCCCCGTGGGCCTGCGGGTCCGCCCGACGCGGGACGGAGAGGGAGTATTGGTCGTCGGCGACCGTTCCATCCGGGCCGGGGCCAACTTCGTCGCCGGGGCCAACCGGGAGGGGTACCACCTGACCGGTGTCAACTCCCCGCGCGATTTCGTCGTCACCCTGCTGGACGACGTGGCGCAGGCCCGTCCCGGGCACCCCTGCCCCCACTGCGGCGCGCCGCTGGAGGCGGTGCCGGGAGCCGTGCTGGCCTTCTGGTGGGCCGACCGCGCCGCTGAACCCCCCCTCTACGCCGACCCCGACGGCGTGCTCCGCCCGGTGGCCGTGGGCGGAGTCCAGGCCGAACTGGAGGGCTGGGTCGCCGCCGTCGCCGAGACCTGCCGGGACGACTTCGGCTTCGTCTGGCCCCCGGCCCTGGCCCCCTTTGACGTCCATCTGGTCGTGCTGGGGAAGGAGGAGGCCGTGCGGGAGGCAGCGGACGAGGTCTGCCGACGGCTGACGGTCCCCGTCCTCTGCGACGACCGGGACGAGAGCGCCGGGGTCAAATTCGCCGACGCCGACCTCATCGGCTGTCCGGTCCGGCTGACCGTGAGCCGCCGGAGCCTGGAGGCCGGCGGGGTGGAGGTCAAAGCGCGCGCGGAGAAAGAGCGCCAGGTGGTGCCGCTGGACTCCGTGCCGGAAACCGTGAGAGAAAAATGCTCCAGAGAATTCGCGACATCCTGATCGGGTCTCCGTTGCCCACTCAGCACCTCGCGCACAAGCGGCTGAACAAAATCCGGGCGCTGGCGGCCTTCTCCCCCGATGCCCTCTCCTCCGTCGCCTACGCCAACCAGGAAATCTACCTGGGACTGGTCGTCGCCGGGGCGGCGGGGCTCTCCCTGGCCTTCCCCATCGGTCTGGCCATCACCGGGCTGTTGGTGCTGGTCGCCCTCTCCTACTTCCAGACCATCCACGGGTACCCCTCTGGGGGCGGCTCTTACACGGTGGCGCGGAAGAACCTGGGGACGCTGCCGGGCCTGATTGCCGCGGCGGCGCTGATGATGGACTACGTCCTGACCGCAGCGGTCAGCCTGACGGCGGGTGTGGCGGCTATCGCCTCCGCCTTCCCCATTCTCTGGCCCTATCGGGTGGAACTGGCCCTGCTGATGCTGCTGGTCATCGCCCTGCTCAACCTGCGCGGGCTCCGGGAGACGGGCACGGCGATGGCGGTCCCCGTCTACCTTTTCCTGTTCACGTTTCTGTCTATGTTGGCCTGGGGAGTCCTGCGCCTGCTGCGGGAGGGGCCGGGGTCGCTGACCGCCGCATCTCCGCCTGCCACCGAACCGTTGACCCTCTTCCTGGTCCTGCACACCTTCGCCTCCGGCTGCACCGCGCTGACCGGGATTGAGGCCATCAGCAACGGGGTGCCGGCCTTCCAGCCGCCGGAGGCCCGCAACGCCGGGCGGACCCTCATCGTGATGGCCGTCCTGATGGCCGCGCTCTTCGCCGGCAGCATCGGCCTGACCCAGGCCTTCGCCGTCATCCCCCGCCCCGATGAGACCGTCCTCTCCGCCCTGGCGCGGCGGGTCCTGGGCGAAGGGCCGGCCTACATCCTGGTCCAGGTCAGCACGATGCTCATCCTGGCCGTCGCCGCCAACACCAGTTTCGCCGGATTCCCGCGCCTGGCGGCCATCCTGGCGACCGACGGCTTCCTTCCCCGCCAACTGGCCGGCCTGGGGGACCGGCTGGTCTACTCCAACGGCATCGTGCTGCTGGCAGCGGCCACCGCCGGACTGATCCTCCTCTTCGGCGGAGACACCCATGCCCTGATCCCTCTCTTCGCCGTGGGGGTGTTTCTGGCTTTCACCCTCTCCCAGGCCGGGATGGTCGTCCACTGGGGGCGGGAACGGGGCCGAGGGTGGGTGGCGAAAGCGCTGCTGAACGGCCTGGGCGCGCTGGCGACCGCCGTGGCCCTGCTCATCATCGCCGTCAGCAAGTTCGTGACAGGGGCCTGGATTACGATTGTGGTCATCCCGCTGCTGGTGAGCAGTTTCCTCAAGGTCCGGGCCCACTACCAGGAGGTGGCCCATGAACTCTCCCTTTCTCATGGTCCGCTGCCTTCCCTGGAGGTACCCCCACGCCCCCGAGTAGTCATCCCCATCTCTGGTGTTCACCGGGGGATTGTGGATGCAGTCAACTTCGCTCGCTCCATCGGCCGGGAGGTGACGGCGGTCTATGTGGAGTTGACGCCGGGAAGTGGCGAGCAGGTGCGTCGGAAGTGGGAGCACTGGTGGCCCGACGTGCCGCTGGTCGTTCTCCCCTCGCCGTACCGCTCCATCGTCGGGCCGCTGCTGGAGTTTCTGGACGAGACCGACCGTCAGCACAACGACGGGCAGCAGGTGGTCATCATCCTGCCGGAGTTCGTCCCGGCGCGGTGGTGGCACAACCTGTTGCACAACCAGACGGCCTGGCTGCTGAAGGCGGCGCTCCTTTACCGGCGGCGACGGCTGGGCTTCCAGCGGGTCATCATAGACATCCCCTACCACCTCCGCCGGTAGGAGTAGATGGGGGTGATGCGCGACTTGACAACTTCGCCCATCGGAGCGATAATTCGGCCACCATCTTTACAGGAGGGAAGAAGCCGTGAAGGAAGTGACGGATGCCACCTTTGAGAACGATGTTCTTAAGTCGCCGTTGCCGACACTGGTGGATTTCTGGGCCGAGTGGTGCGGCCCCTGCCGGATGATTGCACCCGTTGTGGAGGAAATCGCGCGGGACTATAGCGGTCGGCTACAGGTGGTCAAGATGAACGTGGATGCCAACCCCCGGACCCCGGCCCGGCTGGGCATTATGGGGATTCCCACCCTGATCCTCTTTAAGGACGGTCGGGAGGTGGACCGGGTGGTCGGTTATCGTCCCAAACGGGCTCTGGAGGAGTTCCTGCTGACTCACTTGGGATAGGGCACACCCCACAAAGATCAAACGTGCCAGGCACTTCGGGAAGTGCCTGGCACGTTCGCGTCTCTTACAGGTCTATGGTAAATTCCCAGGCACACCAGAAATCTTCGGGGTGGGGGTCAGGCGGGCAGGCAATACAGCGGGTGCGGATGCGGGGGTCTATCGCGCGGGCGAAGACGGAGTACTCCACCAGCCCGACGGGCTTGCAGGGGAAGTCCGGCAGGCCTTTCCGTTTCCGCGCGGCCTGCACCCGGCAATCGTTCATCTGGAACACCAGGGTTCGCCCGTCCACGCGGCGAATCTCCTGGACATTCAGGTAGGCGTACAGGCGGTAGCCCAGGGCGGCCTCCAGGGCTTCCAGGCCCCCGTTGGCCGGGATGCCGTGCCGCTGCATGATGCGCTGGGCTTCTATCGCCGAGAACTGTTCCCAGGCCCTGGCATCGCAGCGGATGGCGGTTTCCATTCCGCATGCCTCCTCCACGGCCAGAAACCACAGGCCGTCGTGGGCCAGCCAGTTTTTCGCGGCGTCTTCCAGCATGCCCACCAACTGCTCTTTGGGCATGGCCATCAACCGCTGGTGCAGCCGGTCGTAGTAGTCCGAGCCAGAACTCATCACTACCTCCCCCAATTCAGTGTGGAGAACGTGGAGAGCGCGGAGATTTCATCCGCAAAAGGACAGACAACCCTTCGTGCCCTTCGTGTCCTTCGTGGATTGCGATGATTTACCCTGCAAACAACCGCGTCAGCCGGGCCCAGAGGGGAGACAACCCTTCGTGCCCTTCGTGTCCTTCGTGGATTGCGATGATTTACCCTGCAAACAACCGCGTCAGCCGGGCCCAGAGGGGAGGGCCCAGGATCAGTAAGCCCACCACGACCGCCATGATGGCGGCCAGCAGAACGGCCCCGGCGGCCACATCTTTGGCCTGTTTGGCCAGCGGGTGGTAGTCCGGGCTGACCATGTCCACCACGGTCTCCAGCCCGCTGTTCAGTAACTCCGCTGCCAGGACGGAGCCGATGGTCAGGGCCAGAATGGCCCATTGAGTGGTGGATAGTCTCAACCATATTCCCAGCCCAATGACGCCCGCGGCAATTGCCAGGTGAATGGGCATATTGCGCTGAGTCCGGATGGCAAGAAAGAGGCCGGAGAAAGCGTGGCCAAACGCTTCGGGGAGGCGGGAGCGGCGGTTCATCACTCAGGAAGGTGGACAGAGACTCCCAGGGCCCGCAGAATGGCTTCCTGGGCGGCCCACATTCGGGCCCGCTCCGATTCCTCCTGGTCGTCGTACCCCAGCAGGTGGAGGACGCCGTGGACGACCAGCAACTGGAGTTCGGCCTGGACGGTGTGGCCGGCTTCGGCCGCCTGCTCTGCAGCCCGGGGGTAGGAGATGGCGATGTCGCCCAGATAGCGGGGGAGACCCGGGGCGCTGACAAAGGGGCCCCGGGTGTCATCCGGGAATGCCAGGACGTCCGTCGGCGCGTCTATGCCCCGGAAGCGGCGATTCAATTCCTGCAAACTCTCATCGTCGGTGATGACGATGGCCACTTCCACGTCCGGCGCGCCCTGGTGCCTCAGCGTCGCCAGCGCAGTCTGCCGCAGGACCTCCAGGTCCAGCGGCCATTCTCCTTCGGTTTGTATGTCTATCCAGTACATGCTGGTATGAATGGTGCGTTATTCGTAGTTCGCCGCAATGACCTCGCGTTGGGTCTGGGTGAGACATTCGTCCCCATGCACCCACCAAATCCAGACGGGGGTATCAAGAACAATCATGGCAGCAACTGATACACCCGCCAGTGGTCAGCCGCTGCTCATCCCGATCAGGGTGAGCAGTTGCTGGATTCCCATCACGACGGCGTAAACCCGCCCGACCAGCACGGTCAGGCTGGCAGTGAGGGCTGTGCCGAAGGCTGCGCCGAGGGCCGCCAGCAGGAAGAGACGCCCAATTTGCCCCAGTACCCCCACGCTCCCGTTCCAGAGGCGTCGCAGGGCTGGCTGGCGGGGGACCGCGAAAGCAAACGCCAGAAGCGCGCCAATGGTCCCGATCATCACGATGAGCCCGTTGATCAACCCGGCGGACCCCTCCCGCAGCCATACGTTCAGGGAACCCACGGCGGCTATCTGGGGGATGATGGTTCCCACCAGTGCCCCGCCCATCGCCACGGCGGCCCCCACTCCGACCAGGAGGGCTGTGGAGAAATTGCCCCATGCCGACCAGCGAGGAAACCCCTTGAACAGAAGCAGAATGCCCAGAACGAGGGGAATCAGGGCCCTGACGCGGGGAGAGTCGCTCTGAAGGGCTGGCAGGACGGTCTGGAGGACGGTCACGGTGGTGACGGCTACCCCGTACCCCACCGTTGCCCCAACCAGCAGATGAAGCGCCAGTCGGTATAGGGGATTATCGCCCAGGATGTAACTGAGCACCAGCAAGGTCAGCAATGTGCCAGCGATCAGGCCAATCAGGTCTGCCGTCATCGCTTTCGTCCTCCAACCAGGAAAATGAGGGCACCGATGACTGTCAGGGCGGCGATAGCCAACTGGGCCATTCCCAGGGAGGTCAGATAGTATTCGTACTCTCGCCCCCATCCGGTATCCAGTTGCCGCTCGTAGACTGCCCCACCGGTCAGGCCCGCCACCATCCCTCTGAGTTGCCCGGCGGCCAGATACGGGGTACTGATCAGTTCTATCCGCGCGCTGACTCCCGCCACGACCGGCACGTTGGGATTGGCGACGGAAATCTGCTCCAACCAGGTCTTCAGGTCATCGGGCTGGGCCGCCAGGATGACCACCATCCCCACATCGGCAATGGAATGGACGTCCGCCATAATGTCCAACTGGGACGCGGGTAGCCCCGTCATGGCTTCGGTCCGTCCACCCAGGTTTCCCAGGGCCTCCCGCACTCCGGCGGCCTGTCCCGGCAGGTAACCCAGATTGGCGATTCGCCGGGACCGTTCGGACGGGTCAACCAGCCGGGATGCCAGCAGAGCCTCCGCAGCCGCCGGCCCTTCCATGCGGGTGCTCACCACAATCAGTCGGGCTTCCCGACGCAGGAGGTGCTCTATCAGTGGGCCGGCCACCCGGTCCATCTCATCGGACTCTGCCGGGCCGTATTCCCACGCGATCAGGACGGGGGTATTCCCCGGCAACTGGTTCACTGTAGCGAAGAGGGCCTCCGCAGTCGGGGCGGTCGGCGGGCCGAAGAGGGGCAGCCGGACCAGCATCGGGAGAAGAATAGCCGCCAGGAGAATGACCCCCACCAGAAAACGGGTCAACACCCACCCGCTCTGTCGGGGGGCCTCCCGTATTTCGGCCGTCGGTGGGGTGATCAGGGGCCGGGAAAGGAGGCCCTGGAGAAGTTCGGCCCGGGCGACCGCTGCCGGGCGGGGGGCTCGCGGTAGGAGTGGTTGGGCAGTCGCTGGCATATCCAGGCCCTTCCCAATGGGGAGAAGCCCCCGCAATCCGCTCAGGAATCCCTCCGTCTCCGTCGGTTCCTCTTCAACGGCTACCCCTTCCCGAGGCTGAAGTGGTCGCAACCATTCGGGAATTTCGGCCGGGACCAGCCCCCCATACTCCGGAGGGGCCTCTGCCGGTGCTTCTTTTAGCCAGTCCGGGATTTCGGCCGGGGCTGTGCTCAGGATTTCTTCCTCTCCTTCTATCAGGATGGGAGGTACGGTTGTTGATGCAGAAGGCATACCGGCGTGGACATCCACTTCCGCAACCGGCGGGGGTTGAGCGGAGGGCTCTTCCTGAATCGGCGGAGCGAACTCAACGTCTCTCAACCACTCAGGAATCTCGCCCGACGGCGGTACAGGGATGCCTGCCAGCGGAGGTGTTGGTTTTTCGGCAGGAGGAGGGGCCTCCGGAACGGTCTCTTCCAGTTCCACCAGCCACTCCGGGATGGCGGCCTCCGGGGGCGGGGCCTCCGGGGCGGGGGGCGCGGCGGGGGCTTCCAGTCCCACCAGCCACTCCGGGATGGCGGCCTCCGGGGGCGGGGCCTCCGGGGCGGGGGGCGCGGCGGGGGCTTCCAGTCCCACCAGCCACTCCGGGATGGCGGCCTCCGGGGGCGGGGCCTCCGGGGTGGGGGGCGCGGCGGGGGCTTCCAGTTCCGCCAGCCACTCCGGGATGGCGGCCTCCGGGGCGGGGGGCGCGGCGGGGGCTTCCAGTTCTGCCAGCCACTCCGGGATGGCGGTCTCCGGGGTGGGGGGTTCGCCGGGAGCCTCCAGTTCCCCCGGCCACCCGGGGGTCTCTTCCTCAGGAGCAAGGTCCAGCGCTTCTGCCCGTAGTTCGGAAAGCCACTCCTCTTCGCCCAGGGGGACAGAGGGGAGAGAGATGCCTTTTGGAGGAGAGGGACGTTCCGGCTTCTCCTCTTCCGGAGGCACCCGTTCCGCCGGTATCAGGCGGGCGCTGCAGCGGTCGCAGTACAGGTTGCCTGCAGGGTTCATTGCGCCGCACATCGGGCAGCGCAGACCGGTAGCGGGCAACGGGGCTCCGCACTCGTTGCAGAATTTGCTGCCCTGTCGGTTCGCGGTACCACACTTCGGACAGTAAATCATTGGCCCCTCGGTCAATCGCTATATGGACGGTCGGATCCGGTCAGCACGCGCAGGCCGACCAACAGGACGCCCAATCCCACGCCGATCAGCAACCCGCGCATCCCGGCCATAGCCGGGACGTTCATCCACCACGTCCGCAGATTTGCCAGCCAGTTCCCAGCCGGGGCCGGGAGCGGCAACGTGCCCAGCAGGACGACGAGCGCGGCGACCAGGAAGACCAGTACGCCCGCCTCGCGCCGGTGGCGCAGCAGGCGAAAGGCGGCCACGGCCAGGACGAAGGCGATCAGCCCGGCCACAGTAGCCTGGAGGGGGGAGAGAACGTAGCGAAACCACCAGTCGCCCAGGAATCGCAGGGAGGGGATCAAAAGGGCAGCCAGGGTCAGGACCAGGCTGGTCAGGGCGGTCAGGATCAGGATGACGCTGTATATGCCGCCGGGCTTCCGGGCGCGTCCGGAGTGGACCCGTAGCAGGTTGAAAAAGCCCAGGATGAATGCAAATGCCGCGATGATGACCGCCCAGCGGATCAGTTCATCCCGCACAGATGCAAGAGGGGGAACAGGTAGAAGATAACCCAGAAGGACCAGGAGCCCTGTTCCAACGGCGATGGAGGTTGGAAGGATTCGTTTCACCAGCCGGTCCATAAGCACCTCGCTACCAGAGTCCCAGCACTTTCATCAGGATGAGAAAAACGACAAGAAAGCGCAGCACATCCTGTGCCCGCAGGCTTCTGATGTAGCGCGGGAGGGCCGCAATTCGGGCCGGGCCAGCGTATAACTCCTCGCCGATGGCCAGCTGTGCATCGGCTGGATAGACGGCGCCCAGGGCCGGGAGGCGGTCAGCAGCGACAGACTGGGGAATTCCCCTTCCCTCTGCCGCATGAGTGACCAGTGCGGCTTCCTCGTCCATAGAGCCGATCAGGACATGGGCATGAGCCCGTTCGTGAAGTAACAGGTTGGCCACTCCTGCCGCATACACCGTCGGCTGAATACCGATGAACTGCACGGTAGTGGGGTTGTACCGCTCAGGGGTACCGCGCCGGTTCCACGCGCGCAGGAAGATGTCTTCGGCCAGCGGGAGGATGGTGGGGTCACCCACGGCGACGAGGGGCGGGGTCCCGTAGGCAACCGCCGCATCGGCCACTCCCTCCAGGGTCTCCAGGGCGGCGATGGATGTCAGCGTGCGGTCGCCTCCTATTGCGCCGGAGCCGAGGGTGAAGAGGATGGGGGCTCCACTCTCTGCCGAGTGACCCAGTTCGGCAGGCAGTCCGTCAAATGCTGGCAGGGGGCGAGTTGAGGGGACGGGGCCGCGACGGGCGCGAATGGCGGTCCAGAGAAGGACCCCAAGGGCAATGATGATCAACAGCCACGGCAGGATTGATGTCATAATTCCCTCCCGTCAGTGCACTGCGAGGGGGCCTCCAGCCAGCGAATGGCCCGCTCTATGGCCGATGCATTCACCCACCCCGTCAGCAGCGGCTGGAAGAACAGGAGAGCCTGAGCACCCACCCAGCCCAGGGCAGCGGCGAGGTCGGCGAAGAGGGGGGACAGGTTATCCAGTTCCAACGGGTCAACTGCTGAAATTCGTCTCTCCCCGTTCACAAAGGATAGTATAGCACGAATTGCAAAGAAGGCAAAAACCGTTGCGCTCTTTCGTTTTTGGAGTATACTGACTCAGGAAGGGATTTTAGCCGTCAGGGGTCAGTCGTCAGAGGAGGGGCGTATGGAGCAGCGAATCTATCGGGGTGAGATTCATCCTCAGGCTATGGCGGACGCGCTGGTCCATCAGTTCAATAAGGGTGACCTGATGGCTCAGCGGATTGGGACGGGGGACCAGGTCCTGGTCCAGATTGCCACGCGGGATTGGGATTGGGGTGGGCCTCAGAGCGCGCTCACTCTGGGCATCAGCCGCGTGGAGGGCGGTGTCCAGGTCACCATGGGCCAGCAGCGCTGGCTGGGCGCTGTGGCGGACCTGGCCCAGACCGGGCTCATGGCGCTCATTAACCCTCTTTCTCTCGTCACCCGCATAGATGACATTGTCCGCAGCATTTCCGGCCTGACCCTGCCTCAGCAGGTCTGGCAGGCCGTGGAGCATTACTGCGAAAGTATTGGCGCCAGGCCGGCAGGGATGATTGAGGAGGAGACGGTGGTCTGTGCTTATTGTGGGGTGGGGAACCCTCTGGGTGCGGCGAAATGTTCCGCCTGCGGCGCTCCTCTGGCGGATGCCCGACCGGTGGCATGTCCCCGCTGTGGAAGGCGCTCTGCGGCTGGAGCGCGTTTCTGCAGTTATTGTGGGGCCTCCCTGCAGGCTCCCGGTCCCTCCTCGCCATCCGCTTCTTCCCCTTTCCAGCGCGGCCCCCGATCCTGACTCGCCCACGCCTCTGACGCAGCCGTCACTTCCAGCCGGGTGTGTCCCAAAATCGTCGGGAGCCCGCTGAGGTGGCAAAGGGCGCTGGAAGCGCCCTCTTCCCCCCGGTAGCCGTGCGGGAACGCGGATTGCCAGGGCGGAGAGGGGCGCTTTAGCGCCTCATCTTTGCCTGAGCCTGGCCGTTTACGGCCAGGCGAAAAGGCCAGCGGCCCAGCCCGACAAAACGGGGACACACCCCCTCTCCCTGTTGAATTTCGCGACCTTCCTTGACATTTTCCCCCTCTGTAGTATAATTTGTCTTGCAAGTAAGAAAAACAAGATAAAAGGTGGTATGGAGTAACTGCCTACCCAAGAACCGTTTCATAAAAACCACGAGGGCCTCGCCCTGAGGGCTCGGCCCGAAGGGACACGAAGGCCGCACAATTTCAGCCGTCAGGGGTCAGCCCTTTTTCCTAACCCCTAACCCCT
>Ga0209227_1002875_pt1 | contig 11926 bp, 11 predicted proteins | sample YNPBryantNP2012_FD_185815 | JGI IMG/M metagenome (GOLD analysis project Ga0209227, IMG submission 185815) | Anoxygenic and chlorotrophic microbial mat microbial communities from Yellowstone National Park, USA - YNP Bryant NP 2012 (SPAdes)... ...
ACACGGCAGCGCCGGTCACTACCCCCGGCGTCACGACCGACGTCTTCTTCCGCCTGGCGAGCGACTGGGGCAGCGCCTACCCTGGTCAGCAGGTCAATTTCACCCTGGTGGTGCGCAACACCCGCCCGCCCGCCGCCGATGGGTCCAGTACGCTGCGTAACATCACGGTGCGGAGCGCCTTGCCCACCAACCTGGAGGTGCTGGGAGCGCGGGCCGATCGCGGTGTTGATCCCACTGTCAGCGGTAATGACGTGACCTACACCCTCGACCAGCTCCAGCCTGGCGAAGGGGTCGAAATAACCATCCCCACCCGCATCAGGCCCGATGTCACGGCAGGCACCTTGATCGTCGTCCAGGGCCAGTTGTTCTACGCTGGCCTTGCGCCGGCCCCGCTCTTCTCGAACATCGTCTCGGTGCAGGTCGTGGGCGCGGCTCCGGCGCCGACGGCGCCGATCGCGCAACAGGTGACGCCCACCGCCGCGCCCTACCCACCGCCGCGCAGCCCGACGGCGGCCCGCACCGCGACCAGCGGCCCGACGGCGACCAGCGCCCCGACGGCCACGCCGTTGCCGACCATCGCCCTGGCGCCGCCGCCCGCGCCGCCGCCCGCGCCGCTGCCCGAAACCAGCGCGGGTGTGCCGCTCCTCGGTGTCATGCTCCTCGGCGGTACGCTCCTCACGCGCACCATTCGCCTGCACCGGGCCAGGAGCCGGCTGTAAAGCGAGGAGCGAGAGCAGAGGAGTGAGGAGTGAGAGGGGGCTGCCGGGTTGCTCTTCATCCCCCTTCGCAAGCAGAGGAGTGAGCGGGGGGCCGCCGGGTTGCCCTTACCCCCTTCGCACGCAGGGGGCGTGGGGCCACCGGGTGGCCCCACAGTCTTCGGCAAGCAGGGGCGCGGGGAAACCAGGTTTCCCCGCATTCTTGCCCTTACCCCCTTCGCACGCAGGGGGCGTGGGGCCCACCGGGTGGCCCCACAGTCTTCGGCAAGCAGGGGCGCGGGGAAACCAGGTTTCCCCGCATTCTTGCCCTTACCCCCTTCGCGCGCAGGGGGCGTGGGGCTGCCGGGTGGCCCCACAGTCTTCGGCAAGCAGGGGTGTGGGGAAACCTGGTTTCCCCACATTCTTCGGCAAGCAGGGGCGCGGGGAAACCAGGTTTCCCCGCATTCTTGCCCTTAGCCCCTTCGCGCGCAGGGGTGTGGGGCCACCGGGTGGCCCCACAGTCTTCGGCAAGCAGGGGCGCGGGGAAACCTGGTTTCCCCGCATTCTTGCCCCTACCCCCTTCGCGCGCAGGGGGCGCGGGGAACCTAGTGGCCCCACAGTCTTCGGCAAGCAGGGGCGCGGGGAAACCAGGTTTCCCCACATGCTTTAAGGGGACGCGGCGCAGCCGCACGGGGAAACTACCGCGTCTGGCGCGTGGAGAGGCGCCCCGGCTGCCAGCCATCAAGCGCCAGCCAGAGTATCATCGCAACCAGCAGCCAGTGGATTTGCTCGCGCACAATCACCAGCACGGCCACGATCTGGCGCGAGACCGGCAGCGCCTCATACAACCGCTGGAGGCCAATCGCCGGCGCGGCGCGGAGTTGTTCCAGGATGGCGATAAAGCCCAGTTCGGCGCTGAGTGAGCCGATGACCTGCCAGGCCACGGCGAGAGAAAGGCCGACGGCCACGGCGGTCAGGATCAGCACGAGCGTGCTGTACCAGAGCTGTGGGCGCGGGCGCTGCAGCGTCTCGGCCCACAAGGTTCGGTCTGGGATCAGCCCCAGCAGGCATGCCGTAACTTCCGGCGGGGCTTCCCAGCGCAATTCCTGACGCAAGACCCGATCAAGGGCGTCATCCGGGCCACGCGCGGTTGGTTCCAGAGGGTCACGCATCGTCTTATACCACCGCCTCACATCGCATTATCTTCCGGCTGCTCCCGCCAGCAGGCGCAGCGGCACGGGGCCGGGAAACTGGTCCCGGCGGTCCTCGCGGCGAGGCGGCGCTACCGCGCGCGTGGCCGGAGGGTGCTCCTGGGTCTCCAGGATAGCCGCCAGGCGTTCCTTCCCGCGCCGGATGTGGCTCTTCACTGTGTTCAGCGGAATATCGAGGATCTCCGCGATGTCGGTGTACTTCAGATCCTCGAAGTAGTACAACGTCAGCACCAGCCGGTAGTGCTCCTCAAGTTGCCCGAGCGCCTGACGCACCTGATCACGGAGTTCACGGGTGTCGAGGGCCTCGGCGGGATTGGCCCAGCGGTCGTCGTCGGCGATACTGGCGATCTGGTCGGTTTCTTCGTCTTCGGACGCCGAAGCAGCGATGGGCACCTGGCGCCCGCGACGGCGCAACTCATCACGGCACAGATTGACCACCAGCCGGTACAGCCAGGTCGTAAAACGGCTCTCGCCATTGTATTGCGGCAACGCGCGAAACAGCCTGATAAACGCCTCCTGGGTCAGGTCGGCGGCGTCTTCGGGGTTCTTCAGCACGCTCATCGCAATGCTGTAGACATAATGCTGCTGGCCCAGGATAACCTGGGTCAACGCCTGGGGGTCACCCTCCTGCGCCCGGGCGATCAACTCACGCGCTGGTTCTGCCACCGTTGACCTTCCTGGCGCTGCGACCCGCCGCGGCAATCTGAGCTTCCGGCCAGGAAGCTGGCCCGGAGGGGCGATCGGTGCGGCGGGCGCTGTGGCGCCATCGTTACTTCTCCACTGCGCCCAGTATGGCACAGATCGCACCCCCGAGCATCACTCCGCGGGCGGAGCGGCATCCCCGACTTTCGTCATAGGGAACTCTGCTCGAAGAGTATGACGAGCGATCGGCGGCCAGGGTTGCAGGGGCTTCAGGGAACGGGATCATACCCGCCGCGACCCCAGGGGGCGCAGCGCAGCAGGCGCTTGAGGGTCAACCAGCCGCCCTTGAACACACCGTACTTGCTGATGGCTTCGATGCCATACTGCGAGCAGGTTGGCGTGTAGATGCAGCTTGGCGGCAACCACGGGGAAATCGCCAGTTGATAGAAGCGGATGAGTTTGATCGCCAGCCAGCGGAGCATAGCATCTGGTGATAAGCGACGTCTGCCGCCAGAAAGGTTCAAACGAGCGTTAGCGTTCTTGCGATGACCGACAACCCTGGCAAGCGGTCGAAGAGGCCTGGCTGAAGTTCAAACGAGTGTTAGCGTTCTCGCGATGACCGATAGCCGCGCCACCCGGCACACTGCCCGCCGGTCAAGAGGTGGGTTGCCGGGCGGTGAAGGCGATGATTACTCAAGGGGTTCCTTGCCAATGGTGAAACTGCACGACGCGGCGCCCTGACCAATGCACGAGCACTGTTCTACGGCGAAACGGCGGCCACCGGAGACCCATGCCGTCGCCTCTTCGATGATCCCGCGCGCCATATAGAACACCGGCCCGGGCTCGGGGCGCGTAATGCAGTTCGAGCACCGGGTGATATGGTAGATGAACTGTCCGCGCTCTTCCTCGACGTGGCTGGACTGATCACTGAAGCGGTCAAACGTTTGCGCAGTGGCGTTCAGCACGATTTTCAGCTTCATGGTGATCGGCATCAGCTTGAGGGCCAGGTCAGCCATGCCCAGCAGGGGGCCAAATTCCTTCAGCCCGAGGGTGAAGGCCACGCGCCCCATGCGCAACTCGAGGCCGCGCGCCCCGCGCGGTCCGTACATCGTCCCTAAGGCGACCGAGGTGGCAGAAATGGCCTCGAATGGGAACTCGCGCTTCAGATCGTTGGGTGGATAGGCGTCAAGGTACTGCGGGAGATCAGCCAGGCGGAGCAGCGCCTTCACTCCATTCTGGCCCATAACCTCTTCAAGCGAAATGAACGTGAGCCGTCCGATTTTATTGGGGTAATGCAGGCCACGGAACTCTTCTACTGACGTCATGGGCTCTCTGGCTCCTTACACAGCTATGCAGAGAACGGCAGTATTGACGCTGCGACGCAGCACAGTATACCAGACGACTGCTACCACTGCGGCACTAGCGCACCGTTTCCCAGACCAGGTGGGCCAGTTGAGGCAGAATGAGCCGTTCCATTGCCAGGCGAACAGCATTGGTGGAGCCGGGCAGACAAAAGATCAGCGCCTCACGATAGACGCCAGCCGTGGCCCGCGAGAGCATGGCGGCCGGGCCGATCTCGCCGTAGGAAAGCATGCGGAACAACTCGCCAAACCCCGGCAGCCGTTTTTCCAGCAGGCCGTCAATTGCCTCGAAGGTGCTGTCGCGGCGGGCGATGCCCGTGCCGCCGTTGGTGATGATCAGTTTGCACCCTTCTGCCGCATAGTCGCGTACCAGACCGGCAATCTCCGCCGGTTCGTCGCACGCTACCGCATATCTTACCACATCATGTCCTGCCTGTGTGAGCAGGGAGCGGATGATGGCGCCGCTTTCGTCGGTCTCGGGGGTGCGGGTGTCGCTGATCGTCAGCACGCCGCAGCGGATGGCCGTGGCGGCCTCGCGGGCGCGCCGTTCGTGCTCCTGATGTCCCATCGTGGTTCTCCTGGGGGTGGGGGGCAACCGGGTTGCCCCGACGCTGCCATTTTAGATTTTAGATTGCGGATGGTAGATTGCCGGTACCTGTTCACACCTGGGGTAACCCCACGCGCCTGCAAGCGAGGGCGTTTCGCCCCCGTCGCGTCTCCGCGGGCAAGATGCCCGCGCTCCCAGGAGACATGTGAACACGTACAATTGCCGCTCTATGCAACAGGAAGCGCTCTAGCGCTCACGAGCTTGCGGCGTCTCGATAACGCTCTGATAGCTTTCCGTAGGGGGAGGCCCCGGGAGCCTTGGCCTCCCAGATCCTCCCGGCCACGGGATGCGGAGACCCCTCGCGTCCGTACCCAACCGAGAAACATTATACTTCCCAGAACTGTCGCGCCCAGCCGCGCCGGGCGAGGATGTCGCGCAAGTCGAGCATCGCGGTATACGTGGGCAGCACGAAGAGCGTCGCTCCGGCGGGCAGCCCCTCCAGGGCCGCGTCCATGGCGCGCCCCAGATCCGGTTCCAGACACATACGCGCTTCGGGCACGCCGGCATATTTGAGCCGCACGGCCATATCTTCGGCGCGTGTGCCGCTCAGGGTGACCCGCGCCAGGCGCCCGGCCAGCGGCTCAAACTCGGCGTCCCAGAGCCACGAGACGTCGGTGCCATCGGCGAAGCGGTCGTTGATGGCGATAAGCAGGTGCAAGCCGGCGTCATGCGCCTGAGCATCGCCGTCGGCGCCGCTGGGTTCGCTGCCGTCCACGAGCATGCGTACCGTCTCGCTGGCACCGACGGGGTTTTTGATCAGCGCGATCAGCAAGGGCGCGCCGCCTGGTCCGGCGTTGAGGCGCTCGATGCGCCCGAAGGCGGCGTGGAAGCCTTCGAGGGCCGCGCGGGCGCTGGATGGCGCCACCCCCAGCGCCAGGGCGGCGGCCAGGGCGGCCGTGGCGTTCGTGGCGTTGTAGAGGCCCGGCAGGGGCAGTTCCACCTCCAGCGCGCCGCCAGGGTAGAGCAGGCAGAGCTGGCTCCCCCGGATGCCTCGCAGACGGAGCCGGACGAGCCGCACCTGTGGTTCCGGCCGGCGGCGCCCGCAGGCCGGGCAGTGGTAGTGGCCGATGTGGGCGTAGAAGGCCAGATCGTACACGTATGGCTGCCCGCAGCGACGGCAGAACTGCGAGTCGGCGATATGCGCCCCCGCTCCCGTGGCATGCTGCGGATCGTCGAGACCGTAGTACACGACCCGCGCTCGGAGGCTGGACCCCAGGTCGGCTACGGCGGGATCGTCAGCGTTCAGGGCCACCGTGGCTTCGGCGGGCAGTGCTGTGAGGGCCGCGCGCCAGGCCGCGGCGACCGTGTCCACCTCGCCGTAACGGTCGAGCTGGTCGCGGAAGAGGTTGTGGATCAGCACCAGCCGCGGGCGGGTTTCGGCGATTGCCTGGGGGAGCGCGGCTTCGTCGGTTTCGAACAGGCCGATGGTAGCGCGCGGGCGCCCGCGCCAGTCGCTGTTGGCGATGGCCGTGGCGGTGAGGCCGGCGATGAGGTTGGCGCCAGCGCGGTTGTGCAGCACGCGCTCACCGGCGGCGCCCAGCATGTCGGCCAGCATGCGGCTGGTGGTGGTTTTGCCGTTGGTGCCGGAGAGCAGCACGACGCCATGCGGCAACGCGGCCGCGAGCGTGCCCAGCACCTCGGGGGCCAGGCGGCGCGCCAGGCCGCCGGGCAGGGTGGTGCCGCCTCCCAGGCGGAACCGCCGCGAGAGCGTGCCGGCTACTTTGCCCGTTACGATGGCCAGGGATGTGCGGAAAGTCATCGCTGCTGATCGAAGACGCCCGATGCGCCTGGACAGGGTTTCGCCGCGCGGCCCTGTGCGTACCCTGGAGATGCGGAGGGCGCAGCGCTCCGCGATTCGGCCTGGTCCGCTCGCGGCGGCAGCCGTATCCCGGTTGCGCCAGGGCGCGCGCCCGCCGCGGGCGGAACGGGGGTTGCGAGGCGGCGCGGCCTCCCCGCGCCCCTCCAGACGGTCACACAGGTGTAACCCATGGCTTAGCGTAGCCCGGCCTTTCGCAGCGCCGCGGCGAGCGGGTTGTCGTCGTCGTCCTGATCCGCCGCATCCTCGGCGCTGGTTGCGTAGAGCGAGGAGGTCGGCTGCGCCCCGGCCGGTTCCTCAGGCTCTTCGTCGTCGGCTTCCCAGTCGAGCGACAGGTTTTCCGCCCCGGCGATGGCGATGATGTCCTCCACGCCGAAGCGGAGCACGTCGATGCGCTCGGCGTCGGGTTCGACCTCCAGGCTCTCGATCAGCCGCAGTTCGGGCACGGCGGTGGTGACCTCGCTGAGCAATTCCGGGCGGCGCGGCGGGGGCCGGTCGGAGGCCATCAGCGCCTCGACCTCCTCGACGCTGGCGGGAATGCCGGTGTCCACCAGCAGGATCGTCACGCGCACCGTCGGGTAGAGCAGCTTGAGGATGGCGCGGGTCTCTTGCAGTTGCCCGACCGCCCGGCGCAGGGCGCTGGCGGTGCGGCTGGCCTTGATCTCGAAGACCCACGCGCTGCGATCGGCGAGGTGCAGGGCGTCCAGTTCACGGTACTTGATCACCCTGCGCTTGTTGCGCCGTTCTTCGTAGGCCAGGATGCGGCGCCGGTCGAGTTCGAGACGCTCGCCGAGCCAGGCGCGCAGGGCGGCCTCGGCCTCGGCCCCGAAGAGATCGCGCTGGCGCGGCGGGCGCATAGCCTTCTGGTTTTTCCGCTGGAGCTTGAAACTCTCGACGTAGGCGCGGTAGTATTTGTCGTCTTCGGTGATCAGGCGCGGGCGACCATAGGTAATCATTGGCGTGCTCGAGTTACTGCTGCTTGCCCAGTTCAACGGAGCGCCGGTAGGCGGCCCAGATCGCGTCGGCGAGGACGGTGCGCATACCGCCCCGCTCCAGTTCGGCCAGGGCCGCGGCGCTGGTGCCGCCCGGCGAGGTGACGGCGTTGCGCAGTTGGGCCGGGTGCAGGCCGCTCTGGAGAGCGTAGCGCACCGAGCCGAGCATGGTCTGGAGCACCAGTTCTTCGGCGATGCGCCGCGAGAGGCCCAGGTGCACGCCGGCGTCAATCATTGCTTCCATCATCAGAAAGAAATAGGCCGGACCGGTGCCATTGATGGCCGTGGCCATATCCAGATAGGCTTCGGTGTCAACGAACAGTTCGTGGCCCAGGGCGCCGAGCACCGTGCGCGCCCAGCCGCGCTGGCTCTCGTTCACTTCGGGTCCCGCCGTCCAGACGGTCATCCCCTCGCCGATGATCGCCGGGGTGTTGGGCATGCTCCGCACAACCGCGGGATGCTCGAGGGCCTGGGCGAAGGTGGCGATAGTCGCTCCGGCGACCACCGAGATGGCCAGATCCTCGCCGCGCAGGGCGCCGCGCAGGGGCGGGAGCACGCGCTTGAGTTGCTGGGGTTTGACGGCGAAGATCACCACCCGGCCCCACTCGGCGGCGGCGAGGTTGTCGTGACTGGTGTGCACCCCGTAGCGCGCCGCCAGTTCGCGCCGGCGGTCCTCGCGAGGATGGCTCACCAGGATCTGCTCGGATCCCACCAGTTCCTGGCGCAGCAACCCGCCGATGATCGCCTCGCCCATCGCCCCGGGGCCGATCACGCTAATGTGCAGGTCTTTAATCATCAGGTATCCGTTCGGCTTCGCTGCAAACAGGGGTGTGAGGAACCCTGTCGTTTCGGGTACAACGTCTGTCCCTGCTGATAGCGGCCCCAGCAGGTTCACGCCGTATAGTACCTGATCTGCATCTCCGAGGCAATCTGGTGGGTGCCCCCCGGGGCTACGTCAACGTCCGGTTGATCGTCCGCGCCGTGGGCGTCATGGTCTTTGAGAAATGAATTCGGTATATCGGGCTGGCCGTGGAGCTGATGGTCTTTGAGCAATGCATCCGGGATGCCGGGCTGGCCGTGGGGCTAATGGTCTTTGAAAAATGAATCCGGTATGCCGGGCTGGCCGTGGGGCTGATGGTCTTTGAATACATACTCCGGTATAGCCCGCGCAGGCGGGCTTCGCCTTGCCTAGCCGAGGGCTTTAGCCCGACGGCTAGCGCGGGGTAGCGGATTCATTTCTCAAAGACCATAAGCCCTCGGCTACGGGATGCGAAGCCCGCCGGCGCGGGCGAGAGCGGAGTAATTGTTCAAAGACTATGATGCCCGCGCTCCCGGGAGACATGTGAACGCTTACCCAGGTGTTTCCGCTAGCGTACTGGTGATGAAGCCCGGCTTCATGCCGCCTTTGCCGCCGGCGTAGAACTACGGCGGTCATCACTCCTCCAGGGCCTCCTGCGGCGAACGGGCGATCGTCACGCCCTCGAGGGCGATGCCCAGGTGGGTCAGGGTCAGCGCCACACCGGCCGAGACGCCGGTAAGCACGACCTGACAACCGAGCAGTTCCAGGGCCCGAGTGGTATTGACCAGCCCCCTGGCCACCTGGTCGTCCACCGTTGCAACGCCGCTGATGTCGAGGATCACCCGGCGCGCCCGTTGCGCGCTGACCTCCTGGAGCAGGCGCGTGGTAAGGGCCTGGGCGCGGCGCTCATCGAGGGCGCCGACGATCGGCGCCAGCAAGACGCCCTGGCCAGCCGGATCGTCGGGGTCTCCAGGATGGCGACCAGTTCGAGCAGGCGCTGTTGCTCGGCGTTGCGCCGGGCCAGTTCGGCGGCCTGGACAGCCAGGTCGCGTTCGCGCTGCTCGGCTTGCGCGCGAGCCGTCTCTGCCTCGCGCTTTGCCGCTTCCAGCCGCCATGCGTTGTCGACTGCCAGGCGGCTAAAGATCATCCCGCCGATGATGAACAGAAAGACGATGAGATCAAGCGGGTCAAGGTAGGGGGCGCCGATGCGATAGACAAATACCGCCAGCACCGCCAGCGCGCTGCCCAGCACCCAGAGGGGGCCGGCAAGCACCAGGGCCATCGCGGGCACGGTGTAGACCACATGGTTGAAGTGGTCGCGCAAAAACTCCTCCCCCGTTCCGATGGCGACGATCAGGGTCATAACAACCAGCAGCGCGTAGCGGGCCTGATCCCAACCGCGATAGTAGGCAAACCAGAGAGCGCCGCTGAACGCAAATATCACGAGGGCCTGCGCAAGCACATGCCATTGCGGATCAACAAAGAAAACGAACACCAGGGTTATGACTGCCAGTCCTGTGGTCAGCCCGAACACGCCGTGATTAATCTGGCGCTGGGTCAGTTGGACCATGTTCTTCCTCATGTGCTCGCAAATCAGCGTATCCGGCAAGTTTCTATGCACGGATAGTCGGGGAAGAGGGTTGCATGGGGGGCACAGCCCTTCCAGCCTCTTCCATTCAAGGACCTTTGATCGACGCACTGTTCAGGCAGTGTACACCTGATGGCTTACCGGGCTGTGACCCTCGACGCGGTTCACATCCCCGTTACTAACGTGAAAATGAGGGAACCAGGTTCCCCCATACCCCCGCCCGCGGGAGGGCCAGGCCCTCAAGCCGGGGGATGGGAAAACCGGGTTTCCCCCCGCCCCCGCTGCGGTCGCCGGGCGCGCGCCGCCGGTCTTGATCTCCTTACAGAGCGTAGCGAGAACGTTACGCTATTCGGACCTCTTTACTGCTATACTAGCATGACACCGTCAGGATGACAGGAGGTACGCGGTCGCCTCCCGGGGTAGAGGGCCGCGGGCCCGCCACGAACCGGTTGTTCCTCGACCGCGGCGGGAGCGCTGTAGGTCTTTCGCCAGGCTTCCTGGCCGCCGCAAGCGGGGTATGCGGGAGGCGCAGCCTCCCCGCACCCCTCCACCGCATACGTCCTGAGGATGACGGCTCTCTGGCTGCCTTGCGAAGGTGGAGGCGGCCTGGTTGCATGCCGCTCTCTCACGGGCCGCGTGACGGCGCCGGCTGCTGTCGGGGTATTCGGCGCCGCGGCCCCAAGGTGGCGTGAGACGAAAGGAGGGCCTGATGCTGGAGTATCTGACGCGCGATATGTTTCTGGATCTCGCCAGACCAGCGGCTGAAGGATGCCTCTCGATCTATGTGCCAGTGGGCGACGCAGGCGGGCGCGCCGCGGCCAATCGTCTGCGGCAGATCTTGCGTGGATTTGAGGAACAACTCGCTGCCCGGGACCTCGCTCCGGCGACGGTGGCCAACCAGTTGCGCGCGGCCTGGGAACTGGTGGAGGATCTGGCGCACCAGATCAACAATCACGCCGCGTGCGTGTTGCTCGCCTGGCCCGATCGAGCGGTCACCTATCGCGTCCCTGGTCCCGTAACGGAGCTGGTGGCGCTGGGCCAGTGGCCCCATCTGAAACCGCTCACGCCTCTGGTTACCGATCAGGCCACGTACTACGTGCTCAGCCTGGGCAAGGCGGGCGTACAGTTGTTCGCCGGCAAGGGCGCCAGGCTTGAGCCGCTGGAGTTGCCGGGCGCGCCGTCCGGGCTTGATGAGTTGCTCCAGTACGACGAGTTCGAGCCGCAGCGCCAGTTGCACCCCGGCGTGCCCGGGGCAGGCGGTGAACGCGGGCCGGTGTTCCACGGGCAAGGCGGCGCCGCCGATGAGCTGAAGTCGCAGATCCAGCGCTATTGCCAGCAGATCGACCGGGCGCTCCTGCGCGCCTTGCCCGAGACACGCGCGCCGCTGGTCCTCTGCGGCACGGCCTATGTGCTGGCCATCTACCGCGCCGTCAGCCGCTATCCGGCGATCAGCGCCGAGGCGATTGTCGGTAGCCCGGCCCGGTTGCCCCTCGCCGAGCTGGGAGCGCGGGCCTGGGCGATCGCGCGCCCCGATCCAACCGAAGAGCGGCGCGCGGCGCGCGAACGCTACGCAGCCCTCGCGGCGCGCGACAACCACCGCGTCGCCGCCACCCTGAGCCGCGTCCTGCCGGCTGCCGCCGCCGGTCAGGTGGATACGCTGTTCGTGGCCCTCGACCGCGCGCAGTGGGGACGCTACGATCCGCTGACCGGCGAGATGGCGCTGCACGAGACGCAGGAGATCGGCGACGACGACTTGCTCAACCTGGCCGCGGTGTTGTCCATGCAGTGCGGTGGAACGGTCTACGCAGCGCCGGCCAGTGAGACGCCGGGTGACGCGGGCTGCGCGGCCATCTTGCGACCGGGAGCGGCGCCCGCTGAGACGGGTGCTGCGGTTGGCACAGGGGCAGAATCAGCCTGATTGTGGGGCAACCTCCGGCGCGGGGAGGCGCAGCCTCCCCGCACCCCTCCACCATAGAACGTACAGCCGTCCATGCGGCTGCGCCGCAACCAGGGGAATGCCCATAAGGTTCTTCCTGGGAGGGCTGCGCCCTCCCAAACCCTCTCACGGGTGGGGGCATGGGGAAACCAGGTTTCCCCATGCCCCTGCCGGGCGGGGGGATGGGGGAACCTGGTTCCCCCATTTTCACGTCAGGAGGGGTGCGCCCCGGGAACCTCCGGGCGGGAGAAGCCGGGGCCGGCAGCGTAGGGGCGGGGG
>Ga0209227_1002877_pt1 | contig 11920 bp, 9 predicted proteins | sample YNPBryantNP2012_FD_185815 | JGI IMG/M metagenome (GOLD analysis project Ga0209227, IMG submission 185815) | Anoxygenic and chlorotrophic microbial mat microbial communities from Yellowstone National Park, USA - YNP Bryant NP 2012 (SPAdes)... ...
CAGGTGACCGAGACGGGAAAGACGGTAAGCACAATAGAGACACTGTCCTGACGAACGACATTGGGGAGGACAACATGGAGACTCGGCGACTGCCTCCGCACGATACCGAAGCCGAGGAGGCCGTAATCGGCTCCCTGCTGGTCGACGGAGAACTCATCAAGGATACTGCGCATGACCTTCGGCCGGAGGACTTTTTCTCCCAGGTGAACGGGTGGATTTACGAGGCATGCCTCAGAGTATACCAGCGCAACGAGGGCATTAACGAGGTCACGGTCGCCCACCAGCTGTCCCGTGACCAGCGGCTTGAGGGGATAGGCGGTGTAGCCCATCTGGCGTACCTCGTGTCAAGAGTCCCTGACCCATACCTTGTCCGGCACTATGCCGATATAGTCATCCGTCTGTCGCACCGCAGGCAGTTAATCAGCGAAGCGGCGAAGATGGCCCGCGCCGCTTACGACATGAGCGGGCCGGAGGCGGCGGACGTGCTGGAATCGGCGATAAACAGACTGACATTCCTGCGGGCCACGTGGACTGTTGGGCCGAAACTGCCGCGCGGCGGCGCACTTCTTTAACGGGGGCCGACGATGACGAAAAGCCAGACCGAACGACCATCACCTGTGAAGAAACCCGTCATGGAAGCTATGCTCGGGCAGTACCGCCTGACGTTTGCCGACGTCGGCGTCAGGGTTGACGTCACGAGGATAAACGACGACGGCGAGGCCGAGGTGTACTTCTGGCACGTCACCGGCGGCCAGCCGGTATGTCTCTATGGAAGCCGCATAGGTCTACTGTCCCCTGTCTCAACGGACAGGGTCGTCAAGAGGCTCGAACGGAGCGGACTGCCGATAGACTGGGACAGCGTCCTGAACTACACGACGATTATGTCCCTGCAAGAGCTGCGGAGGGGCGCGCCGCTCATGGAACTGGACGGCGAACCGCAGGCAAAGCGCGTAGCCTACCTCATAGAGCCGTTCCTGATGATGGACGAGGTGTCGTCGCTGTATGCGCCTGGCGGTTCGGCCAAAAGCACGATGGCCAACCTCGTGGCGGTCATGGTGAGCGCAGGCGTTGACTGTCTCGGCTGGCGGACTAACCGGAGCGGTAATGTCCTGTACCTCGACTATGAGCATTCCTTCGCACATCACCAGCGCTACGTCTGGGCCATAAAGCGCGGCCTCGGCGTCCAGCAGTCGCCGCACTCGATAGTCTACCGGCACTGCGACATGCCGTTTGCGGCCGAGTCTCCGGAGATACTGCGCATTGTCAAGGACAGGGACATTGTCCTCGTTATCATTGACAGCCAGATGGCGGCGGCGGCGAACACGACGGACATGACCTTCAACGCCTCACGCTTCTACTCTGCCGCCCGCGGCCTCGGAGTGACCGTGCTGGTGATTGACCACGTCGCCAAGACCGACTGGCGCACCGGAGAAGCCGCAGTCGGCCCCATCGGCTCGACCGTCAAGTGGAACGCCTCCCGCTGTCAGTGGGAAATCCAGAAGACACAGGAACCAGGCAGCGACTTCCTTGAGATAGCACTCATCCACAGGAAGCAGAACGAGGGGCGTATTCAGAAGCCAATCGGCGTCCGCATAGAGTACGACACGGACATAGAGGACAACCTGAAGGCGATACGCTTTAAGCGGTTCGACCTGGCCGAGAACGCCGAGCTGGAGAGGAACAAGGCACTCTGGGAGCGGATAGCCGACCGACTGCGCTACGGGCCCAGAACGCTGGCACAGCTCGCAGAGGAGTTAGACAAGCCCAAGCCGAGCATCAAGACGGAGCTGTACCGGCGTTCGGACAAGTACGTGCGACTGCCGGACGACAGGTGGGCACTGCGGTACATGACCACCGAGGGCGAATTCTAGACTGTCACCTTCACTGCCTGCTTTGGCCGCTCGGGATAGAGAGACCACAGCTTTGAGTCCGGCGTCAGAAGGGAGATTATCGGCGTGGTGAGGTCTGATGGTGGAAAGCCTTTAGTCTCTGCGTAGCCGCCCCATTTAAGGTAAGCGTTCGTCTTGACCAGCATTTTCCGCTTGACTGAGACCTTCCCCGATAGGAAGCCGTTTTCATCAATGGTGCCTCTGCTGTCAGGTACGAGGTAGATATCCGGCGAAGCGTCTACGACATGGTCATGTGACATGGCCACGAGGTCAACGTGTAGCCAGTGCCCTGCCCGCTCAGCCTTCACCGCCTTTGCGGCCTTTGTCCTTGCCCCGCCGTAGCCGTGAGTGAAGTACAGCCAGAACACGTAGGGCCTGCCCTTCACACGAGCGTTGCCGTCGCCCAGAGAGAGTTTGTACAGCATGCCTTCAGCACGATATGGCACGCCGAGCGCACGTGCGATGTCCGCCGCTATGTCCACGCCAACGGACTCGTATATGCGGTGCTCATGGTTGCCGCTGACCGAGCCGAGTATGCGGTCACGGACTGGCATGAGCCACTCGATGATCCGGTCTCGCTGGTCATCTATTGTGCCCACCTGCCGGAAGACGTCGCCTTTCGAGGTCTTCGTCACGGCCTCGATGAGGTCACCGTTCAGGAAGCAGTATGTGTTAGGATGGCGGCGGATGTAGTCAATCGTACGGTGGAAGTGCTTCTCGGAGAAATACATGTTTCCATAGTGAAGGTCGGACAGGACAACAAGGGCAATGTCCGCCACGTCATGCGGCAGAACCCTGCCGTACCATCTTAACTCTTTTACTTCGTCGATAGCGGAAAACTCCCGTTTCCCAGCGCACCACCGGCACGGTTGACCATCGCGTCAGCACCGGCACCGGCAAGGAACGCAGTGAGGACACCTATTACCGTCAGCTCAGCCGACGCCCCATATCCCACCGCGAACAGCACTCCGGCAATGAACGAGCGTATCACAGACGCTGTGAACTTCCGCCACGCAAAGGACTCGTGGCTTTCCAGCCAGCCGAGCACCGCCGCCGTCAGTCCGCCGGCAAACGCCGCAAGCGCAAAGAAAATACTACTCATCCCGTGTCTCTAGATTATATTCCAGCGTCCAGATGGCCATGAGCAGACCGAGCCTGTGCCCGAAGTCGGTACTTCTCTCCAGTTCTGCCGTGAGCAGTTCCTTCAAACGCAAGGCCTGCTGGGTGTCAAGCTGCCGCCTGGCCATCAGCTCCAGCAGGCTGTCCATCTCGGTATGGGTTGGCGCGTGCAGGAAGCGGGGCATATTCTGCTCGACAATTTTCCAGAGGACGTCAACTCGGAAGCTCGTTGGGGCGATGTCCTTTTTCAGCGTATTCACACAGTCCTTCACCGATGCCATCTCCGCCTTGACAGCACTCATGTCGGTCTCGAGTACAGACAGCCTCTCCGCCGTCCTGTTAGACCTCGTCAGTATCTGGATAACCAGCACGCACAGGGAAATGACGAGTGCCGCACTGCCGAGAATGGAGTCGTAGTCTATCATACGAGGGCCTCCATGAGAGTGAGCTTAACGAGCCTCGCTGGTTCATCGCCAATGACGTCGGTATCGTAGTACTCGGTAAAGTCCATGACATCCACGTTATACGTGGTCGAGAACTCATCAGTGAGCGTGACCGGCCATTGGCTGGTAAAGGCAGACCACAATATGTCACGCATTGAGCGCACGTCCTGGTCAACGACCACGCCGTTCAGAAGCCGCACTCTGTCGGACAGGTCAATACTGACGTCAAAGCGGCGTCTCGACGGCGGCCGCAGTTTGGCCTCAACGATAAAGCCGAGGAGTCTCGGCGTCGCCCCAGCCTCCTCGGTGAGGAACTTCAACCTGAGCTGTAGCTTCTGCCCGCAGCAGTCCGCCGGGAAGCTCAGCCTCTGGGAAGGCGACGTGTCTACCGTGCCGAGCAGTGTCCATGCAGCGTCGTCGGTCAAACGGTAATAGACGGTAATCGTGTGGTCATACGTGCCCAGTGAGCAGCCGCTGGTCAAGAGTGTGACGTTGTGCCATGCCTTGTCCCAGAGCTTGTAGCCGCAGTGCAGCCATGGCGTAATCAGACCATCCTCGTCAGTGTCAGTGGAGAAGCGGTAGTCGGCGTCGAAGGCGGGATTTGAGTAGACGGACGGCAGATGGATATAGCACACACCGTCACCCGTTGCCACAAAGAGCTTTTTCGGCGTCCCAGAGTAGACAACGGCGTCATATATCGTGTCGCTGGGCAGTGACCATCTGCGCAGTGGATGCCATCTCCATGACTCGCCCTCTCCGCTTATGGCGAGGTTACTGCCGCGCAGTATCCACATATATGGAGAGGAGGCACCGACCTGTCTGCCTACCACGTACAAGAAGCCGCTGTCTCCGGCGAGTGCCTTACTCTGTATGCGTGCGGCAGAGACATCAGGTGCCCGCCTGGAGATCGAAATGTCCGTGATTACCGTTCCCAGCTCCTGGAGCGTGGCCGTACCGCACGGGAGGTACCGGTACCCCTTCCACTGACACATATTATATCCGAAGTCAGGCGCTGCGTCCGAGGTCAGCGCCGTGTCGTACAGGGAGACATTCCCTGACGTGTCAACGACGTACAGCCCGTTCGGCTTGCACACGAACGCCGTCTCTGGGTCGTCCGGCAGGAACACAATATCCGAGGACGTGTCGCCGACGTAGTACGGGCCTGTCCAGGAGGCCACACCTGTGGGGTCGAGTGTCCAGTAGACCGAACTTCCGAACGACTTCCACAGGTACCTGCCGACTACGGAAAACCAGACAGCGTTTGGTGAGGTGGACGTGCTGGCGGTAAACGGCGAGGCAGACCCGTAGTAGTACGGCTGTGATGTGCCAAGTGCTATCAGTAGATTCGTGCCGTACGAGGCAAGGTCAGTTATTGCCGCCGGGAAAGCAAAGGTCGTTGAGTCCACAGGGACAAAGTCCCAGCCGTTTGACTCACTCCACCTTTCAAGGAAGCGTCCACGTGCCAGCCAGTAATACCCGCCGTGCGCACAGAAGCGTGTTGGTGGAAGGTACTCCAGATAGTCCACGCCAGCCGTATAACTACTGCCAGCAGGATACGTGAAGCGGATGGTCAGCGGCTGTGACAAGTCCACGATATGCGAGAACGTCCTTTCAATCCACATTGCGCTTACTGTCGGATTGGTGACCGAGAAGCTCCGTGAGCCTGAGCCGGTTATGATTTCCACCGTCATGCTGCTGCCTGGCGTAAGCCCGATACCGGCCTTGAAGTTGAACATCGCCTGACGCCCGCCAGCTACTGCCTGCCAGGTCTGCCCTATGCTGTCACCCGGGTTAAGGCGGCACAGCTTCGCTCCGTTGAGCGGCCCCAGCGCACCGCCGCAGCAAGTGGTCTCGGTGGTAGGACTGCCGGTACACGTCCAGTCCGGCGGAGGACTGCCGACTGCCCCGCTCTCGAAACTGCTGTTAAGGATGGTTGGCTGGTATTCGTAGATTAACTGCGGCGCGCACATGACGCCTATTGGTAATGAGGCGTCAACACCGCTGGCTTGATTGTACTTAACACCGCTCTCGAAATAGTACTCGCCGATTCCGCCGTAGAAGGCTGTCTGCTCTACAGGGATGACCACTTTGGCAGGCACATTGGCGAGGCTGGCCTGGCTGGTGACAAACGAGTCGGGCACGACGTCCACGGACTGGACACGCCACAGCTTCCTCCCGTCCTGTCCCCTTGCGAGCATGAAGCCGGTCTCTGTGGAGCCAATCGTGAGGGATATGTCGTGAGTGACTCCAGCAGTTGCAGGCATTAGTAGTCTCCACTGTCGTCAGCCAGGTTAATCTGGAACGGGATGGCCATCTGATTGCGCTCAAGAATGCTGTTGGCGTCGGCGGCGTGCGCACGTGCCATCGCCAGCAGGTCAGCCCTATCTTTGGCGGACATGGCCCCAAGTCCAGCGAGATAGGCGAAGTACCTCGCCGCAGCCTTCTCGACGACAGCCTCGGCCTGTTTAGCGCTGACGTTAATTGAGTCGCCGTTACTTGACAGGTCAGCAAACGGCCCGTAACCAACTATCCGCAGCCGCTGGCCGCCGGACAGTCCGCTGTCAATCCGCAGCCACTTCCTATCGCCACGGTTAATCACGTGGGCATTAAACAGCCTCGTCTGTGCCCCGTAGTTCGGGTTGTCCCATGACGTGCCGGTGAACACCTGCCCAACGAAGTCCATGTACGATGGAAGGGGATACTCGTACAGGGTGAACGGCGACTCACAGTAGCCGCTGTCAACGTACGCAGTGTCCCCTGACTTGACGTCAACGGCGAAGGAAATGCTCGCCAGCGTCGAAGGTATCGCGGCCGTAACACTGAGCCTCTCGTAAGCACCGCCTCCAGTGTGATAGTCTCCATAGGTGCTTGTCGTGACTCCAGAGCCGTTAACGCATATAATGCCAAGCCTGACGGAATTTGCCGTGCTGGTCTTGGCGTATTTGTACCATGTAATCGTTTTACCGGCGAGGTTCACGAAGCGTGCGTCGTGATAGAGCGAATACTCCATTGGCGAGAAGTATACCGCCGGATTTAGCGCACCCCCAAGAATCCTCGCACAGTATCCGCCCTGCATGAAGCCTGCGCTGTCACGTGTGACCGTGCCGGCGTTGACAGTCCACCACTCCGGCGACGACGTGGTCGCCCAGTCCTCGAAGTCGTCGTTGTAGACCAGCCCTCCGGCCACCATGCCCCTGTGGTCGTACGGCACATGAAGCTGGGGATAGCAGTCACGCAGTGCCTGATTGATGAAGCGTGTAAGGAGTGATGGCCTTATTCGGCTTATCTCGAACGTCACTCCGGAGGATATTTGCGAGGAGAAGTTCTGTGCTGGCGTGATGGTCGAGGTACTGCGGGTAAACGATGAGATTAACCTTTCCTCACCTACACAACTGCCAGATGTAATCAGCACCCACTGGTACTTGTATGCGTCATCGGACAGTGCCCGGGCTGACAGGTAGGTTGAGATAAGGCTCGAACCGTCAGCACCGCCAGGCGAGGTTGTCGTGCCTTCCCATACGTCACCGACTGTCAGCTTCAGCTCGGCGCGCAGTTCTGAGAGCGTATATGCCATCTCATCTTACCACATCACGGCTCTTTGCCCTGAGCGCAGTCATGACCTTCTTCACCTCGGCCTCCGCGGAAGGCGGAAGCGTCTTGCGGTGGACAAGGGTGGTAAGGGACGGGACGTTGCGGTTGAGCTTCTCGTCCCACCGGTAGGCCTGGGCAACGGTCACATCATCCTCGTCAAGGCCCAACTTGTTCGCCAGTTCTCTGCGGACATCAGATGGTTCAATTTCCATCGCCATCGGCTCGGTGTATTCCACAGACGCACCGAGAGTGTAGAAGAGACAGCTGGTCACCTTGCGGGACTCGGTGCCGCTCATGTTTGTAATCTGAACAAGCGCGCTTGTGGCGAAGCGTCCGAAGCCGTTATTGCCCAGGTGGTAAACGTAGGCATGGCGGGTTGGTGAAGCGAGTGTCTGGAGATGGTGAAGGATGCCTCCGTTGACGCCGGTACCCAGAAATGAGGACAAGGTGTCGGACATGGATGGTCGAGCGCTCCACATGAGGTCGTTACCGTCCAGCACGACAGTTGCTCTGACCCATGTGGTGTAATCTTTGACGCCGATGTAAAAGTCGTGGAGGCCGCCGTAGCCGGACACGCTCAGCAGGGTGACGGTCTGCCCTGCGGTGAGCGCTGTTCCTTCATCGCCCCATACCATATTGGTGCCGTCAGCGCGGGCCGCCATGCGGGGACGATAACAGGCCGTCAGACTCTCAAGGGCATCGCGGCAGGCGTAGATATCGGCGGTCATGTCCCTGTTGGTCAGGGCGGTCGAACCATCGCCCATGTGGGTGATGAGACGCGGCAGAACTGGACTGCCTCTGGTATCGTGTAATTCGGTTGCCATATCTTACCTCCTTATGCTATCAGCAGGACTAATTTTACTTCTCCAGTGCCGGTCTTGCCACCGGCAGTACCGACCGTGACGACGTCACCGACAGCTATCTCCGAGTTCGTCAGGTCAGAGGTGACGTATGACTTAATGTAGCCGAGTCCTTTGCTTGACTCTGATGTGACCACATCGAAGTAATCATCGTCGAACGCCACGCCGTCGGCATACTTGCCAATCCTGATGTTGACACCGGCGTCAGCACTGCTGGCCTCGGTGTACACTATCTTATAGCCAACAAGACGGCACGGCCTCGTGGCGACAAATACCGGCACGTCAGCCGCAGCACCGGACAGGTCAAGACTCTCATCGTTGGCAGCCCTTATGCTGGTTGACGTTGTGCCAGCCCCTATCACCACATGAGCAGTCGCATTTCCCTCGCAGATGTTCTCGCCGATGAAGTTATTACCGCTGGCGGTACTCTCGTAGATGCCGTAGTCCTGAACGCCGCCGCCGGTATCACGACAGCGGTTGCCGTCAACAAAGCAGTAGCTGGCCTGGTCGAGCTTAGTGCCGTACGTGCCGTTATTCTCACAGAGGTTGCCAATGATTTGCACCCTTGAGGAATTAAAGACACAAATGCCGCTCTCGCTTAGCCCTTCAAGGACATTCCCCGTACAGATGTTGTCGTTAGCGCCGGTGTCGAACGAAATGCCCCTGTTGTTATTGCCAGCAGAGGTCATTCTGACCTTGTTGCCCACAGCGGTGCACTGGGTTGAGGCGTAGAAGTCAATGGCCTCTCCGCCAGCGCCCGCAGTATTGGCATACACCACATTGTCTGAGACAACGCACCGTGAGCAGGTGTTAAGCTGTATCTGGTTGTTGCCAGCAGAATTGATAATAGAGTTACCGGAGATTACGCTGTCAGCGGCACTCACAGCGATAATGCCCCTGTCAGTCGCACCGACAACCCTGTTACCAATGACCTGTATCCTGCTAACGGTGTTAACGCTTATCTGGCCACCACCACTTATGTGGTTGCCGATAATGAGAACGTCGGACACAGAATTGAAGACTTCGATCTTGCTCCCCTCGAGGAGCGTATTCTCGGCGACTATACCCCTGCTGGCACCAGTACCATCTACCTTCACTTCGCTGTAGTACAGCTTACATCCCTGGACGACCCAGTCTGTAGCACTGTCCCATATGCGTATCACATTTTGAGTTGAAGTGCCGGAGCTTCCCAGCTCGCAGTTGATTACTCTGGCGCCGCTGTCCGTGACATTAAGCGATTGATAGTCCGCATTGTCACGCACTTTACAGCCAATGACGACACCGCCATTGACCCACATGCCGTATCGGCCGTTACTGCTGGCTACAACGTCGTAAGCGGTTGTGCCCGCTCCAATATTACAGCCATCACGATCATTGTCGTGAGTGTAGATGTTGCGCAGGACATTCCTGAGACCTGTGCCTGTAGAGAAACCGTCCTGATGGCAGTTGCGTATCTCAAGATTTTCGGCGTAGAAGTCGTCTGCCGTGTCTGTCACCTGTAGGACTATCCAACCGCTGGTATTGGTGGACTTATTGCCATCGAAAATTGCCCTGCCTCGGAAGCTGACCCTGTCACCGGTGACAGAAAAGAGACGGTTCTGTGTGGTCATGTTCAGCAGGTTGTTGTTGAACTTAATCTCAACGTCATTCCTGCTGATGGTGACAACCCCGCTGAAGTTGAACGTGTCGCCGACGACTTCGATTATGCCGCCGCCGGTAGGAAGTGCGGCGATTGCGCTGGTGAACTCGACATTATCATCCGTGCCGTCGCAGACGTAGTCCGCCTGAGCCTTCACCGACTCGGTAGCATCACTGCTGGCGATGACAAAGGTGGCGTCCTTCTGCGGCCTGTCCTTTGTTAGTATCTTTGCCCTCGTGACCTTCTCACTGCCAATCGTGACCGCACCGGTGTTGGCAATCGTGACATCTCCTGACACGTCCTTCGCACCGGCAAGTCCGGTCGTCTGGCCGATGAGTATCCTGGCGTTTGACAGCGAAATGTCTGACGGGTCAATCGTGCCGCCCTCGGACAGGTTAATGAAAACGGCGTCACTTTCCACCACACGCCCAACTGTGTACGTGTTCGTGCCAGAAGACTCGGAATACTGGCCCGGGCTGTCGCTTAGATAGACGGCACTACCAGGAGTGCCTCCTGTAAATCCCTTTATCAGTGCGGAGCTGTAGGCCGTAATTTTCTCGCCGGACTTACCAGCCATACCTGCGATTAACACCGGAGCAATCGGCGTCGAGGCGTCAGCGGCTACCCATCCGCTCGAGTATCCTATAGGGTCGCCAGCAAAGACAGCACCTGCCAGCGTGACAGTGACGGCAGCGCCGATGCTGTATATTACTCTGCCTCCCCTCGTATCGGTTAGACCCATTTTATTCCCTGCTTATGTGGAGGGGGAGGATGTTTGCCTCCCCCTCTATCGTTAGCCCCAAGGCGTCGAGAACCTGACACCACACGATGACGGCATATTCGGCCGCCGTGTCATTCGTGCCCGTCAAGGTATACGACATGGCCTTAGTCCTGCACACCAATCAGTGCGGCACGGGCAACGAGGGAGAAGTCAGCAAGCCCGACGTACCACTTAATCCTGACCCTGGTGGCATCTTTGGTCTCCAGACTGCCCAACTGCTCAACGGTAATGCCGCCGTTCTGGAGCCCCTGAATGCCGTCAGAGCCGAACCGTATGGCGTAGATGGTGGAGCAGGTGCCGCCGGTAGTGGCGGTCTCGACAGAGCTGGCGACGACGTGAGTGTCGAGTATCCAGTCGGAAATGCCAATCGGTATCCCCTGATAGTACTCGACGAGGTCGCCGTACTCATTTCGGCCGACTTCAATGAGCTGTGCCGAGGCCGCACGGACAAGAGCCGTAATCTTCCTGCGGGAGCGGCGGCTCATGAGCAGGAGGTCTGGTTTCCCACCTTTAACGGCGTCAATCAGCTCGTCCAGCTTAGAGAGGGTGAGCGTAGCGCCAGTAGCGCCGCAGGCTATGACCTGCGATGACGACGTGCCGGTGTCAATCAGCTTCCTCAGGCCGTTGAACTGCTTTGCGTTGGTGCCGGTGTCGCCGTAAATGAACGTGTCCTCGAACTGGTGGGACACAGCCTTACTCTTGAGCTGGATGATTTCGGCCGCAATGTCCTGAATGTTCGAGCGGGTCTTCTTGATGTAGTTGTCAATGTCGGCGTCACCGCCAAGTATCTTGAGGCTGGCGGTCATCTGGGTGAAGGTCGGAGTGGACTCACTCCACGTATCGCCAACATCATAGAATGTGGCGGTCGCCATGTCGTCCTCGCGGTTGTAGGTCAGACTGTTGCCGACAACCTCGGTGAAGGGTAGGTATTTTAAGACTGCGGAGTCCTTGACGATAGTCTCGATAACGCCCTTGACCAGGACATCATTCGAGAGCTTCGCAGCCTCCGTTAATGTCAAAGCCATTTTAAATCACCTCCTTTTCTATTATTTGAACAGCTTTGCCACGCCACGCATGAGCTTCTCCCTCGTCGGAAGCTTGTCAATGTCAACGTTCGGCGCGACCGGCATCTCTGAAGGCACTTTGACCTTTTCCTTTACCAGTTCCGCCATAATCCGCTTCCGTTCCTCCTCCAACTGCTCCGGCGTAGGGATCTTAGACCTCAGGTGGCTTATGGAGACCTTATGCGCCAGGTCAACTGCCTCGTCGAACTTCATGTCGTTGACCAGCTTCCGCACTTCGGCGAATTCTTGACCGTTCGGGTCAATCCCAGCCTCATGTGCGATGGAGATACATCTGGCAACTGTCCGTTCGGCGGCCAGTCGTCTTTCCCTGGCCTGCTTGTACTCCTGGCTCTGTTTCAGCAGTTTTTCTTTGGTCTCCTCGCTAATCGAGCCAAGAGCTTCGGAGAGAGCCTCACGCAGGACTGCTATCTCCTCACGCAGTCCCTCGTTATCTAAGGCCCGCTGTCTCCATCGGTTGATTTCCTGCGACTGAGCCGACACGGTCTTCTTGTGCTTTTCCAGCTCCGCAAGAAT
>Ga0209227_1002881_pt1 | contig 11909 bp, 5 predicted proteins | sample YNPBryantNP2012_FD_185815 | JGI IMG/M metagenome (GOLD analysis project Ga0209227, IMG submission 185815) | Anoxygenic and chlorotrophic microbial mat microbial communities from Yellowstone National Park, USA - YNP Bryant NP 2012 (SPAdes)... ...
CACGCTTCCCCTCTGGGCGGCCATCGCCGCGGGGCGCAGCGAGGCGGCCCGCCAGGGCATCGGCGCCGACGCCCGCATCGCTGAACTCGCCGTGCCGCTGCACGAACTGCGCGCCGGCAACCCCCAGCCACTCTGGGAGACCATCCGCACCACCCTGGGGATGTTCCACGCCACGGGCGACCCGGAGTGGCTCTACAACCTGCCGGGCCGGCCGGTCTTCGGGCCGCCCGGAGCGACGCTCTTCTTCATCGGCGTGGGAATCTGCCTGTGGCGCTGGCGGCGCCCCCCGCACGCCTTCCTGCTCATCTGGCTGCTGGGGGGCATTGGCCCGGCGCTGATCACCCTGCCCGCGGCCAGCCTGAGCCACACCCTGCTGGCCCAGCCGGCAGCCTACATCATCGCCGCGCTTCCTTTCACCACGGGGGCCACGCTCCTGGCCCATCGCCCTCCCCGCCGCCTCCATCTTGTGCTGCCCCTTCTCGCCCTCGGCGGGCTGCTGCTCTACGTCCCCACCCCGCTGCGCGACCTGCGGGACTACTTCGTCACCTGGCCGGTGCGGGGGATGGTGCGCTTCCTCTACCGCGCCGACTACCGCTCCGCCGCCCACTACCTGGACGAGCATCCCGCGCTGACCGACGTGGCGCTGAGCAGCACGCTGATGGGGCCGTGGGACCGCGTGGCGCTGGCGGACGACCTGCACCGCACCGACGTCCGCGCGCGGCTGTTCGACCCGCGCCGGGCGTTGCTCTGGCCCGCCGGCTCCGACCCCGCGCTCCTGCTCACCACCTTCCCGTCGCTCGACCCGGCTCTGGAGGGGCTATTGGGCGCTCCCCTCTGGGAAGGGGACGGGCTGCGGCTGGTCGCCGCGCCCGATGACCTGCCCCCCCTCTCCGGCCCCACGGCGACCTTCGCCAATGGGCTCGAACTGCTGGGGGCCTCCTGGAGCGATGCGCCACAGCCCGGCGGCAGCGCCACGCTCTGGCTCGCCTGGCGCGTGGCTGCCTCCCTCGACCTGCCCCCCACCCCGTTGGAGGCCAACCCGCCGCCGCCCGGCGTCTACAACGGGCCGCGCCTGGCGGTCTTCACTCACCTCTTCGCCGCCGACGGCACCTTCGTCACTGGCGACGACGGCTTGTGGGTGGACCCGGTCACCCTTCAGGCTGGCGACCGCTTCCTGCAGATCCACCCCTTCACCCTGCCCGCCGACACACCTCCCGGTCCCTATCGCCTGGAGGTGGGGCTGTACGATCCCCTGACCGGCGACCGCTGGCCCACATCGGAGGGGCAGGATCGTGTGGTTTGGGAGGGCTGGCCATGACACGGGGGAAAGGCCGGACCTTCTACTTCCTGTGCTCCCTCGCGATCCTTATGATCGCTGCCGGGCTGCGGCTGTGGGACCTGGGCGGGGTGCCGCCGGGCCTCTGCCATGATGAGGTGGCCCACTGGCTGATTGACCGGGACATCCTGGCGGGTCGTCACGCCATCTACTTCACCGAGGCCTACGGACACGAGCCGCTCTACCACTACCTGCAGGCGGCGACGGTGGCGCTGTTCGGCGACAACTGGGTGGGGTTACGGTGGCCTTCGGCGGCGGCCGGGCTGCTGGGCCTGGCGGCGACAACGGCCCTGACCCGCCGCCTGTTCGGGCGGACGGTCGCCTTGCTCAGCGCGGCGTATCTGGCGGTGGGATTCTGGCCGCTGTTCTACGCCCGCGTCGGCCTGCGTGCGATCGGCTTGCCGCTCACGGCGGCGCTGGGGGTATGGTTCCTGTTTGACGCGATACGGGGCGCGGTGGGTCAGCGTGCGACAAATCGGGGCGCGCTGAATCGCATCCCGGCGGAGGTGGGGTTGGGGTTGGGGCTGGGGCTCTCGTTCTACGTCTACATGGCGGCGCGGGCGCTGCCGTTCATCCTCGCCGCCTTCCTGGCCTACCTGGCCCTCTTCCACCGCCGCCATGTCCACTGGCGGCCGCTGCTGCTGGGACTGCTCCTGGCGGCGCTGGTGGCGGCGCCGCTGATGGCCTGGCTGGCTGCCCACCCCGGCGCGGAGACACGCGTCGCCGAGGTGCGAGAACCGCTGGATCGCCTCCTGGCAGGGGATTTCGGCCCGGTATGGGCCAACCTGAAAGCAAACCTGGGGATGTTCACCCTTCGCGGCGACCCGTGGCCAAGACAGAACGTGCCTGGCCGCCCGATCTTCCCCGACCCGCTCAACGGCCTGCTCTTCTACCTCGGCGTGGGGCTGGCCCTGTTCCGCTGGCGCGACCCACGTCACGCCTTCCTGCTCATCTGGTTGGGCGGCTCGCTCATCCCCAGCCTGGTCACCTCTGTCGCCCCCTCTTCCATCCGCGACATCCTGGCCCTGGTCGTTGTCTTCGCCTTCCCGGCCATCGCCCTGCAGTCCATCGCCCGCTGGCTGCCACCGGCTGCACGCCGCCCTATGGTTCCGGTCCTCTTCATCCTGCCGCCGCTTCTCCTCGGCCTGACCACCGTCCGCGATTACTTCGCCCGCTGGCCAGCCGACGACGTGGTGCGCTTCGACTACCAGACCGCCCTCACCGCCGCCGCCCACCGCGTGGACGCGCTGGGCCTGCAGACGCCGGTCGTCATCGCCGGCCTGTCAGTGGACACGATGGACCGTCCGGGCATCACTCTGGCTGCCCGCGGGCCGACCTCCCACGTGCGCCTCTGCGACACGCGCGAAGCGCTGGTGATACCCGCAAGTGGCGGGCGTCTGCTCGTGCCGCAGGTGGTGCCCTTCGACCCCATCCTGCGCCAGCGGTTGCTGGACTGGGGTGGGGAGGAGGTCGCCGCCCCCAGCCCGGAGTTCACCGAGTACCGCCTGCCGCCCGCGGCGGCGGTCGAAAGGGCTGTCGGGGACACGACGGTCACTCTGCCCGATGGCACACCTGGCCCTCTGCCGGCCTCCTTCGGCGGGCACCTGGCCTTTGTGGGAGCGGTCCAGGTCGGCGGAGAGCCGGTCGTCGGGGGAGAGATCACCCTGCTCACCGCCTGGCGGGTCGAGACCCCGCCGGACGCGCCGCTGAAAGTCTTCCTCCACCTGCTCGACAGCAGCGGTCAACTGCGCACCCAGGACGACGGCCTGAGCAGTCCCCCACAGGGCTGGGCGCCCGGCGACCTGCTGCTCCAACTCCACGTGCTGGACCTGAGCGCTCTGGAGCCGGGGACGTACACCCCCGAGGTGGGCCTCTACTGGCAGCCGGAAGGGCCGCGGCTGGCCGTCGCCAGCAGCGACCGGCTGCTTCTGCCCCCCATCGTGGTGGAGGAGCCATGAGCCGCAACACATGCCGGATCGTGTGGCGCATCATCGGCCTGGCCCTGCTCCTGGCGCTGCTCCTCCTTCAAATGGCCATCGGCAGCGCCAACAGTTCCGCCGCCTTCGACGAGACCTACCACCTGGTCTCCGGCTACGCCTACCTGCGCACGGGCAGCCCACGCCTCTCGTGGGAACACCCGCCCCTGGCCCAGGTGCTGGCCGCACTGCCCCTGCTGGCCCGTCAGGACCTGGCTCCCTTCCCCACCGATGACCCGGCCTGGCTGGCCGGGGACGGCGAGGCATTCGTGGACGGCTACCTGTGGGAAGATAACGCCCCCCACGCCGCCGAACTGGTCTGGGCGGGCCGCTGGCCGCTGATGCTGCTGACGGCGCTGTTCGGCCTGGCCCTCTTCGCCGCGCTCCGCCAGACCTCTGGCGAGCCGGCAGCCTGGCTGGGGTTGCTCCTGTTCGTCCTCGACCCCAACATCACCACCAACGGGCGGCTGATCACCAACGACCTGCCGGTGGCCGGGCTGATGTTCGTCGCGGTCTGGCGGCTGGGGACCTACCTGCGCCGCCCCAGCCCGCTCAACCTGATCCTGGCCGGGTTGGCCGCCGGCCTGGCCGTGGCGACCAAACTCTCCGCGCTGCTGCTCGGCCCGATTTTCCTGCTGCTGGTGCTGTTCTACCGCCCGCCCGAAGGGCACACGCTTCCTCTGTGGCGGCGGTTGCTGGCGTTGCTGGGGATGGCGGTCGTGGCAGCGCTGGCCGTGTGGGCCGTCTTCGGCTTCGAGACCGGGCCCCTCCACGATGGAGGGCTTGCCCTGCCTGCCCCCACCTTCCTGCGCGGCCTGCCTCGCGTCTGGCAGCGAGTGGCCCGCGGCACCCCCACCTACCTGCTGGGACGGGTCAGCGAGACGGGGCGGTGGGACTACTTCCTCATCGTCTTCGCGCTGAAGACGCCCCTGCCCACGCTGCTGCTCCTGGGCCTCGGCCTGGTGTACGGGGTGCGGCGCTGGCGGGAGAGCGCGCTGTGGTGGCTCCCCGGCGGCCTCTACTTCGCCGCCGCCTCGGCCAGCACGCTGCAGATCGGCTACCGCTACATCCTGCCAGCGCTCCTCTTCGCCCTGCCCCTGGCGGCGGGGACACTGCGAACCTGGCCGCGCGCCAGGTGGTCCCGCCTGGGACTGGCCCTGCTGGTGGTCTGGGCGGGAGCGGAGGCCGCGCTGGCTCTGCCCGACAGCCTCGCTTACGTCAACGAACTGGGCGGCGGGGTGGACAACGGCTGGCGGCTCTTTGCCGACATGAACGTGGACTGGGGACAGGGGCTGGTGGCGCTGGCCCGCTACCAGCAGGCCCATCCGGATGAAGACCTGCGCCTGGCCTACTTCGGCAGCGCCTACCCCGCCGCCTACGGCGTACAGGCCCGCCTGCTCCCCGGTTTCTCCCGGGCGTTGGCCGGGCCGGAGGTCGCTGGCTTCAACCCCTACACCCCGCCGCCCGGCACCTACGCCATCAGCGCCACCAACCTGCACCTGGGGCTGGTCTACCGGCGACAGGACCTCTACGCCTTCTTCCGCCAGCGCACCCCCGACGCCCGCGTCGGGCGCTCCCTGCTCATCTACCACGTGGACTACCCACCGGGGACAACGGTGGAGCGCGCGGTAGTGGTCGGCCCGGAGGTGTCGAGCCTGACGCCGGAGGAGTTGGGGCTACAGCCCGGCCACCGCCTGGTGACGAAGTGGGCCGGAAGCGGGGCTTTCGTCCTGGCTGCCGGCGGCCCGGCCCGTTACCTCATCTCCGCCGCGCCAGCCGACTCCCCTCTCATCTCCGCTCTGCTGGTCAACGGCCCGCTGGCCGACGCCCGGCCGCTCCTGGCCCAGATTCCCATCTCCGACACCCCTACCTCGCCCGACGGGACGGCAGTGAGCCTGCCCGCCGCGTTTCAGGACGGGCCGCTGCTGGCGGGATGGATGGTCTCGGCAGAGCGGGTCACCCCTGGCGAGACCGTGACTGTCACCACCTGCTGGCGCATCGCCGGGCCGCTGGCCCCACCGCTGGCCGTCTTCGTCCACCTGCTGGGAGAGGATGGGCTGCCGGTGGCGCAGTGGGACGGCTGGCCCGTGGCCACTGACGGGCTGGAGGAGGGAGACGTGGTCATCCTGTCTCACTCGCTGCACCTGCGCGCTGACCTGGCGCCCGGGCTGTACCCGCTCCAGGTGGGGCTGTACCGTCCGCCTGACGGCCCCCGCCTGCCTGTCGCCGGTAGCGACCGGCTGCTGCTGACTACCCTCATCGTGGAGGGACGATGACCCGTAAGCAATGGCTCAACCTGGCCCGTGTCCTCGTCAGCGTGGGGGCGCTGGGCTTCCTGTTCTGGAAGATCGGCCTGGGGGAGACGCTGGACGTGCTGCGCGCCGCCGACCTGCGCCTGCTGGCGCTGGCGCTGCTGCTGTTCCTGGTCAGCCTGCTGGTGCGCGCGGGACGCTGGGCGGTGCTGCTACGCGCCCTGAACCTGCCGGTGCCCTTCTGGCGGCTCGTCTACCTGTACTTCGTGGGCACTTTCTTCAACAGTTTCCTGCCCACCGGCTTCGGCGGGGACGTGGTACGGGCGCTGGAACTGACCCAGGACACACCGCCGCCCGCTGCCGTCGGCACGGTGGTGGTGGACCGGATGACCGGGTTGCTGGTGCTGATGGCCATGGGCCTGGCGGCGTTGCCCTTCAGCGCCTCCTACCTGGCCCCCTGGCTGGTCTGGCTGCTGGTCGGTGTGGCAGGGGGCGGACTGCTGGTCGGCGGGCTGTTGCTGGAGGGGCGCCTGCTGCGCCGCATCACCGCCTGGCTGCCAGAACGGCTCTCGCCCGCCGGCTCCGGCCTGATCGGCCGCACCTACGCCGCCGTCACCGGCTGTGGCTGGCGAGCAGTGGGCCAGGCGCTGGCGATTTCCCTCGTCTTCAACGTGATCAACATCCTCATCAACTTCCTCTGCGGGCGCGCGGTCGGCATCCGCCTTGATCTGGGCTACTTCATGATCACCGCGCCGCTGATCTCGATCACCCTGATGGTGCCCCTATCGGTCGGCGGCGTGGGCGTGCGTGACTGGACGGTGGTGGCGCTGTTCGGCCCGGCCGGGGTAGACAGCAACACCGCCGCAGCGATGTCGCTGAGCATGTACGCCGTCTCCGCCGCCGCAGGGCTGGTCGGCGGGGTGATGTACGGCATCGCCGCGCTGCGCGGGATAGGACATCGGGCACGGTGAACCGCTGGCGCTCTCCGGCGCTACTCCTGACGGCGCTGACCCTGCTGGCCGACCTGGCACTGCTCGCCCCGCCGCTGCGCTACACCGGCGCGGTCTGCCTGCTCTGGCTGCTGCCCGGCCTGGCCTGGTCGCTGCGGCTGGCGGACGGGCGGTGGCCACGGGCGGAGGAGACGCTGGCCGGCCTGGGGTTGGGCCTCACGACCACCGCCCTGCTGGCCCTGCTGCTCTCCTACCTTCCTGGCCCCTTCACCGGGTGGGGCCTGGCGGTGGCGACGAACCTGACCATCGTCGGGCTGGCCTGGTCGGCGGGAGCCCGGCACGAACCGCTGCCGTCTCTCTCCCTGGCGCCTGTCCTGGCCCTCCTGGTGCTGCTGCTCGTCGCCGCGCCGCTGCGCCTGGTCAACCTGGGCTACAGCGAGTTCCAGGGGGACGAGGGAGTGATCATGCTGCGCGCGGCGGCCATCCTCACCGGCAACAGTGACACGCTCTTCCTGCACCAGAAGGGGCCGCTGGAGGTGCTGCTGCCCACCGCGACCTGGTCGCTCAGCGGCACCATCAATGAACCGCAGGCCCGACTGCCCTTCGCCCTGGCCAGTTTGTTGGGAGTCGGGGCCGTCGCGCTCCTGGGAACCCGGCTGTTCAACCGTCGTGTGGGCCTGCTGGGCGGGCTGATCCTGGCGATCAACGGCTACTTCGTCGCCTTCGCCCGCATCGTCCAGTACCAGAGCCTGGTGCTGGCGCTGACCGGAACGGGACTGCTGGCGCTGTGGCTGTGGCGGGAGCGCGGCCAGGCGCGCTGGCTGCTGGCCGGCAGCGCGCTGTTGGCCGGCGGCCTGCTGGCGCACTACGACGCCGCGCTGGTCCTGCCGGCGGCGGCGTACGTGGTATGGCGGGGTATGACAGGGGCAGGGCGTGACAAATCACGTCGTTATGGGTGGTATGCCGCGGCAGCGGCAGTGGCGCTGATCGTGCTGGCCCTCTTCTACCTCCCCTTCGCCTTGCACCCCAACTTCGCCAAGACCCTGGCCTACCTGCGCGCGGAACGGGTGGGCACCGGCGGCCCGCTCCACAACAACCTGCTCACCACTCTCCCACTGACCACACTCTATAACTCGACCTGCTACATCGGCCTGATCGCGCTGCTGCTCCTGATCGCCGCGCTGCGTCCGTTCCGCCGCTGGGGCTGGATATTCCCTGTCGTCTGCCTGGGGGCGCTGGTCGCCGCGCTGCGCTGGCAACCGCTGCTGGTGGGGCCCGTCTGCGCGGTAGGGCTGGCCGTGCCGCTTCTCTCCCGCCGCACTCCGCCGGGCATGCGCGCTGCGTGGCTGTGGTTCGCCGCTCCTTTCCTGTTCTACTACTTCCTGGTCTGGGACCCGCGCACCCACGTCCTCAACATCTTCCCCGCTGCGTCGCTTCTGGCAGCGGTGACGGTGGACGGCGTGTTGAGGCACGGTGAATCGAGGCGCGATCCATCGCACCCCTACGGGGCCGTTGGGGTCGTATGTGCTGTCCTGGTGTTCCTCGTGTGCGGCTACTACCCGTGGATGCTCTTCGTGGACCACACGCCCGAAATCCAACGCACCTGGCCGCAGCACCGTAGCGCGCTCTACTGGACCCCCTACGACGAACTGCCACGCTACGGGCTGTTCGGCTTTCCCCACCAGGCTGGCTGGCGGGCGCTGGGAGCGCTACTGGCGCCGGGCGAATCCCTGGGGGTCTACGGCAGCAACGAAGAAGAAGAGGTGACCCGCTGGTACACGCAGAACGGCGAGCGCACCTACTGCCCAGGCCCCGACGCCTACCTGATCGCCGAACGGGTGCAGGACGAGATGCCGGTGGACGCGACAGACCTGATGGCGAACTACCACCTGGCCGGCGTGGTCACGGTGGACGACGAGCCGCGCCTGCGGCTGTACCGGCCGGGGCCGGCCACCGGTGAGCCGGTGACAGTGGATGCGGGCCACCTTGCCCTGAACCTGACCCCTCAGCAACTCCTCCCCCACCCTCCCACCGACATCACCCCGGTGGGCGCGCTGCTGGGCGGACAGATCCGGCTGGTCGGCTACCGGTTGGACACCCGCGACGCCCACCCCGGCGGTCTCCTCCGACTGACGCTCTACTGGGAGCCCCTGGCCCCGCTGCGCACCAGTTACCAGGTCTTCACCCATCTCTACAGCGACAGAATGCTCGGCCAGCACGACAGCGCCCCCGGTTGCGGTCTCTGGCCCACCACGCGCTGGGAGCCGGGCCATCTGGTGCGGGACGACCACTGGCTCCCCATCGTCGCCGACGCTCCCGCGGGAGAAGCGCCCTTGTGGGTGGGGATGTACCTGCTGGGCGACGGACGTCGCCTTCCCGTCACCGCCGCCGATGGCACGCCCCTGGGCGACGCGCTGCTGCTGACCACGGTGAGGTTGCCATGAGACGCCATCTGCCGCAGTTCCTCACCGTGCTGCTGCTCCTGCTGGCCTTCGCCCTGATGCTCGCCGCCGCGAAGGGTGAATCCCCCACGATGGACGAGCAGAACCACATCGCCCGCGGCGCCGCCTATCTGGGCACCGGCGACCCGCGCCTCAGCGTCGAGCACCCGCCGCTGGTCAACCTGCTCAGCGCACTGCCGGTCCACGTCCTGCTTCACCCCCACCTGCCGCTGGACACGGTCTGGTGGGAAACCGGCGAGTGGTACCACTTCGCCGACCTCTTTCTCTGGGAGTTCAACACGGATGCCGGACAGATCACCTTCCTGGCCCGCCTGCCGATCATGGGCCTGGGGTTACTGTTGATCGCCCTGGTCCAGCGCTGGGCCAGGGATCGTTTTGGCCCCTGGGGGGGAGTGCTGGCCGCGACCTTCTGTGCGCTGGACCCCAACATCCTGGCCCACGCGCACCTCTCGACGACCGACCTGGGCGGCGCGTTCTTCTCGTTCCTGGCCGCCTACGCCCTCTGGCGCGCCCTCCGCCGGCCCCGCCAACCCCTGTCGGCTTTGGGGTTCGGCCTGGCGCTGGGGTTGGCCTTCGCTGCCAAGATCTCGGCCCTGCTGTTCGGCCCGCTGCTGGCGCTGGTCGCCCTGCTGGACAGCCTGCCGGGTGGGCCGGGCCGGCTGCGTCGCCTGCTGGGCCGCGTGGCGTTCCTGGCCGGCGGGGGCGTCGTGGCGCTGCTGGTGGTGTGGGCCACCTACCGCTTCCAGGTCGGGCCGTTGACGGAGGGCGGCCCCGTCGTGCCGGCCCCACCCTACCTGCGTGGCGTGCTGGCGGTGCTCGACTTCGCCAGTGGCGGGCGATCCGGCTACCTGCTGGGCCAGGTCAGCACCGCAGGGTGGTGGTACTACTTCCCGGTCGCCTTCGCCGTCAAGACGCCGCTGGCGACGCTGATCGGACTGCTCGCCGCCACCGTCATCGCGCTGCGCCGCCCCACCCGCCAGGACCTGGTGCTGCTCCTCCCGCCGGTCCTCTTCTTCGCCATCTCCACCGTCGCCCGGCTCAACCTGGGCTACCGCCACCTGCTGCCCATCCTGCCCTTCGTCTTCGTCCACCTGGGCCGGCTGGTGCCATCGGCTCGTTGTGCGCGCCCTGCCCTCGTCCGCGCCAGTCCTGCCCTCCTCGCCCTGGTGCTCCTCCTCGCCACCGCCCGCGTCTTCCCCTATTTCCTGGCCTACTTCAACCCCATCGGTGGCGGGCCGGAAGGTGGCTGGCGGGTGCTGGCGGATTCGAACATTGACTGGGGGCAGGATATGCCCGGCCTGCGGGACTGGATGGAGCGGGAGGATGTGGAGCGGGTGCGGCTGGCCTGGTTCGGCAGCGCGCGGCCGGAGTACTACGGCATCTCCTACGACCTGCTGCCCGGCGTGCCCTATGGCTTCCCCCTGTGGCCCGACCCGCCCTTCGATCCCGAAAACCCCGAGCCAGGAGTGTATGCCATCAGCGTCAGCAACCTGGTGGGAGCGGTGCTGCCGGACCCCAACCTGTACGCCTGGTTCCGGGCCCGTCAGCCGGACGCGGTGATCGGGCACTCGATCTTCATCTACCGGGTGGAGTAAGAGACGCGGAGAGGGGATGGAGCGATGAAGAGGGAAACGAGATGGTGGATGAGGGGGCTATCGGTAGCGCTGGGGATGGTACTGCTGTTCGGGACGCAGGCGGATGCTGCGGAACCGCCGCCGCCGGGCGACGACGCCACACTGGCCCAGCGATACGCGCCCGTGTTCTATTTCCACCCGGCTGAACTCTTCCGTCCCCAGCCGGTGGAGGTGATCGTCGAACAGGCGCGCCTGCGGGAGAGCCGCCGCCTGTGGTTCGACATCAACCTGCTGCTCAGCCCGCAGGTGCGCGACCTGCTCACCCTGCCCAGTGACAGCAACACCTTTCTCGACGTCTGGTACGGCGATGAGGGGAGTTCCGCCAGCACCAACTACTCCGCCCACCGCGCCTACTATCAGGCGCTCCTCAGCCCTGCCGTCGGCGGCCCGTCGCCCACCGTCTATGCCCATGTCGTGCGCGATGAGGACCCCGACCACATCACCATCCAGTACTGGGCCTCCTACTTCTACAACGACTGGTTCAACAAGCACGAGGGGGACTGGGAGATGGTCGAGGTGGTGCTGAGCGCCGCTGGCGAGCCGGAGTGGGTCATCCTCAGCCAGCACCACGGCGGGACGCGCCGCCCGTGGGCCGCCGCCCCGGTCGAAGAGGAGACGCACCCCGTGGCCTACGTCGCCCTCGGCTCGCACGCCAACTACTTCGTCGGCAACGAAGTCTACCCCAACGGGCAACAGATCGGGCGCGCCCGCGTGGAGATCATGGACCGCACCGGCGACTTCGACCGTACTGTGCCCGATGTCGTGCTGCTGCCTGAGCGGGAGGAGTTAGCCGTCCACCCGGACGCCTGGCCCGGGGTGGAGTGGCTGCCCTTCCAGGGCCGCTGGGGACAGGGGGGCCTGCAAGGGGACTTCAGCGGCCCCTATGGCCCGGCGGACAAGGGGGTGCAGTGGGAGCAACCCTATGCCTGGGGGATGGCACAGCCGCTCGACATCAACACCTGGTACGAGCATCGCCTGCGCGTGGAGGTCGTCGGCGCGCCGCCCGAACGCTGCCGCGTGCGACTGAGCGACGGAGAGGGCCGGCCGTTGCCGGCGGTGGAGGAACTGGGCAACCTGGCCCTGTGGCACAGCGACCCGCCGACCGGCACTTCAGTGGTGGCCAGCATCAGCGTTCCGCCGGAGACGCGCTGGGACATCGTCGCCACCTGGCCCGACCGCGCCGCCGGCCAGGTGACGCGGCTGCGCTTCAACGGCGTGCGCTTCTCCGAGTCGGGGCAGGCGACCCTGACCCTGAGCCCCGGCGGCACAGCGCATCTCGCCGTCCACGACGTGGAGCGA
>Ga0209227_1002886_pt1 | contig 11895 bp, 8 predicted proteins | sample YNPBryantNP2012_FD_185815 | JGI IMG/M metagenome (GOLD analysis project Ga0209227, IMG submission 185815) | Anoxygenic and chlorotrophic microbial mat microbial communities from Yellowstone National Park, USA - YNP Bryant NP 2012 (SPAdes)... ...
GCTTGCATCTCCCCCCAAGGCGACGAAGTCGCCCTTTCAGCGCGGCGCGACAAAGCGGTATTCCTGCAACCAGGGCAGTTGTTACGCCTCGAGCATTCGGTTGCGGCTGCGCCGCGCTGAGGGGCTTTCTCGGCTACAAGACCCACCAACTTGATCCGCACCTGGAGTTGTGGCGGAGCCTGGCGGATCCGGTGCCACACAAAGCCCGGGATTCAAACTCAGCGGTTCTCTGGACCGGGATTCGTGGCGCCGGAATCTTTCACAGTTCTTGCTTCCGAAACCTTCGCCTCTGCCCATGCAAGAGCATGGGCGCGGTCCTTAAACGCGCCTTCCAACTGGCGTTCCCTGATTTCCGCCAACAGCGCGCCCATTGCCGGTCCGGGTTTCATTCCAAGCTTGATCAGATCGTGCCCGGAAACAATGGGCGGAGGAAGGATCGGTTCGTTGGCCAGCGCTTCGGCCTGTTTAACGAGAAAGTTGTAACAGTCCAGTTCAGCGTGAGAGCCGAGACAGTCAAGCCGATGCAGTTCCAGTTCGAGCTTGAAGGTGGGTCTGGCCATGATTCTTCTGATTGTTGACTTGCGCATCTCTTGCGCGTGCTTGAACTGCATGTGGTATCGCACCGCGGTGACGATCTCCTCGATCTGGTTCCTCGGAAAACGCAGCCGGGTCAGAATCGCTTCTGCCATCTCGGCGCCGACCTTGTCGTGCTCGTAACAGTGTATTTCACCGGTGAGTTCGTCTTTGGATGCCACGCGTGGTTTTCCGACGTCATGCAACAGCACAGCCCATGCGAGGGATTCAGGCGAGTCCAAAGGCAGCATCGATAGCATGCGGCGCACGTGCTCGAAAACAGTCCCTTCGGGATGATAAGCCGGGGTTTGTTCGCACGACGTGAAAGCAGCGATCTCAGGCAGCACCTCGCGCAAAAGCCCTGTGTTCTCCAACAAAACAAGCCCACGCTCGGCGTGTGGCGGACGGAAAATCTTGACGAGCTCGTCCCGAATGCGTTCGGCGCTGATTCTGTTGATTTGTGGCGCCAAAAGCCGGATGGCCTCGAGCGTTCGATCCTCGATCTCGAAATTTAATTCAACGGCAAAACGCACGGCGCGCAACAGCCGAAGATGATCCTCATCAAATCGCGCGGTTGGATTTCCTATTGTCCTGACAAGCCGCGCCGTGAGATCAGCCTTGCCACCAACCCAATCGTACACTTCTTCCCGCACCGGATCGTAGAAAAGCCCGTTGATTGTGAAATCGCGGCGTATCGCGTCCGCTTGCGCGTTTGCAAAAGCTATTCGGTCTGGCCGCCGACCGTCCTTGTAATCCGATTCGGTTCGGAAAGTGGCGACCTGGAACTGCGCGCCTCCGAAGACCACGACCAGAATGCCAAATTGCCGGCCTACGGGTATGGTGCGATCGAACAGCGCTTCGACCTGGTGTGGTTGTGCCGACGTCGCCACGTCGTAATCCCCGGGTTCCCGGCCAAGGATCATGTCTCGCACGCATCCGCCCACGAGGTAAGCTTCGAAACCGGCGTTCTGCAGTTTTTCAACCACTGCTTTGGCCAGCGTGTAGAGTCCCGATGTAGGTGTGCGTGTCATTCGAGCGTTCCAAATCACAGCCCGGAAATTCCCCAGCGCGGCGCAGCCGCAACCGAATGATCGCGACGCAATAAATGCTTGCGTTCCATTCTCGGCACACTCTGTCAGTCGCCAAGATTCGGGTTCTCGCCGACCAACTCGCCCAGGTGGTGCCGTTGTCTGAAAGTGACATATAACAGCCCCCCCAGCAAACTCCAAAAGAGACTGCCCGCATAGGCCAACAGCGACAACGACAGCGCCTGTTTTGCCTCAACACCCAACTCCGGGACCGCAAGAAGCCACACATAAAGATTCTCTCGCACCCCAAGTCCGCTCGGTGTCACCGGCACGGCCGAAATGGTTATCACCACCGGCACAATCACACATAAAGCGATCAAATCCAGCCGAAGACCGAGACCGCGCGCCAACGACCAAATCTGCAATACACATGCAAAATTCAACAGCATCGACAGCCCGGTTGCCTTGACCAGCCGGGGCCGGTCACGCCCAAACCGCCGACACGCCTCCAAGGATCGCTCGATCACCTCGCCCTTGGGTAGTTTCCTGAGCCAGTCACGCGCCCGCGGCCACGTCTTTGACACACCACCAAGAAACGCAACCGCGCCCACCAGTAACCCGCCAAGCAGCATCGCCAGTGTCAAGCTCGCCAGAACGCTCAACCGCCGGTGACTGATCATCAGACTCACGTTCGGCAGCATCATCAGCGATGCAAATGCAAGCATCGAAAGCAGCCCAAGAAAACGGTCGATAAACACCGTTGCCACGGCTTCTGTCTTCAAATGATGCGTCTCACGCGCGGCGTAATAAGCCTTCATCAGATCGCCCCCTGTCGAACCCAGCAGAAACGAATTGAAAAAATGCGCCACAAGCGAAATCTCAGCCGCTCGCCCAAACGACAGGTCCAACCCCTGCACGCGCATCACCATGCGCCACCGCAGCGCACCAATCAGAATCGTTACCCCCATGAAAACAAGCGAAACCAACGCTGCATCGGGTTGAACCTGGGTCAGCACTTGCCACAACTCCTCGGGTCCACGAGTCCACGCAATTCGCCATTGTGCCTCTCGGCTCAGAGAATCCCATGCCCTCCCTTCCCGTTCCCATGCCAGTCGCCCTTCCCCGACGAAAATCTGATGAAACACCCATCCAAGGAGAATGACACAAACGGCGACTCGGAGAATAAGGTTCGGGATTTTGGCGCGAGCTTTGGCCACTTTAACACCCTGAGCTTAAGACTCGCCCCAGATCGACTTGATATGGGCGAGGCCGGCGAGCACAGCCTCGGATGGCAAATTGGGATGCAATTCGAGCACTTTCGGATGCTCGGGTTTTACATACGGTTTCAAAGCCGCAAAATCGATCGTCCCCTGTCCCGGCGGACGATGGTCATGAGCCGGGAACTCGACATCATGCACATGAAAGCCGGCAACAAACCCGGCCAGGGACTCGAGGTGTATCGTATGTGAAATGAAACCGAGGTTCTCCTTGATTTGCGCGTGCCCGGTGTCGTGCCAGTAACGAACCACCTCAGTGTCAAATTCCCTGAAGAAAAACGGAAAATCACCCTCGAAAGGGATTTCCTCGATAGCCTCCCGGTTCTCGATGCCGAGCTTGATATTCCGGGCTGCGGCCTGTTCGGCGACCCGCCGCAGCATGTCATACGCCAACATGATGTGCTGCGTTTTTCGCAACTCCCGCCTTTCATCAACCTCCGCACACAACCGCTGGTACTTCGGCGTGTCGCGCTGACCTTCTTCGGTCATTTGAATCAGGGTGTCGGTGTATTCTTTCATTTCCACCTCGCCAAGGTGGAGCACGACCACCGGTGCATGCACCCGCTCCGCAAATTCAAGAGTTTTAAGCGTGTGCCGCAGGGCGCTTTCGCGTTCACGAGGGTCAAGTGCCGTGAACTTGAACACGTTGGGTGCGGCATGCGTCACTCCGATCGGAAGCGGACAAAAATTGTGCAGACTGCAAATCCTGATTTCGCCTGCGTCCACGGCTTCAAGGATGCCCGGGACAAGACTCAGCCGGATGCCGTGGCTCAGCTCGGCATATTCGAAACCCAAATCCCGAATCTCGCGCAACATCGCACGTCCGTCGATGTGCCGGCTCGAGTTCCAACAGGATGAAAGCGCGTACATGACAAAAAAAGGCCGAGGCTGTCTTGCCACAGCACCCGGCCCGCTAAAATCAGCATCCGGACTACATGTCCGCGTAACGGGCGGCCAACATGGCCATAAACCGGGCGTTCTTCATCTTGCGCCGACGCCGCGCACTGGGTTTCTCGTAGTGCCTGTGGTTGCGCACTTCTTTTAGAATCCCTTCGCGGTCAACCTTCTTCTTTAGTCGGCGCAACGCCTTGTCAATGGGTTCGCCTTTCTTAAGTTTTACCTCGGTCAATCGTTTTTCACTTCCTCTCTATGACCCGGATGTCATGCGCGGCAAGGTCTCTGCCGGGCGGCATCCCTCAGGTCAGGCAGCGCAGGGTAAAACCCACTGTCCAGCTTGTCAACCCCTGCAATTGTCAAAACCAAGACCAGCATGTTGGTCTTCATTTTGACAATTGCAGCCGGCAACGTATTGCTGAACCGCCATGTTTGCAAGCGTTGGACCTCAGCGCGGCGCAGCCGCAACCGAATGCTCGAGGCGTAACAACTGCCCTGGTTGCAGGAATACCGCTTTGTCGCGCCGCGCTGAAAGGGCGACTTCGTCGCCTTGGGGGGAGATGCAAGCGGAATCAGCGGACAAACAGTTCGAAAGCAAAAGGTTCGAACCACGCGCTGATTTGCGATTTCAGCGCAGATTGTCCAATATTACACTCCAAAGACCGCACTGTTGTGACCGCACTCCCCGCTGCCAGAGAAGCAGATACTGACAAATTGAGCAAACTCGCAGTCTGAAAATCTTTCCAAATATGATCGATTTCGCAATGTTGGTATCCAATTTACCTCGGAGCCTGACTGACACCCCGTCCCGCTTCACTGCCGAACGGAGTTGTGGCATCCGGCGCCCAAATCCGTGTAGAGCCGGTGGTTGTCCAACGGCTCCCCAACAGATCCGTGCGAGCGGTTTTCCCGGTCAATTCCGGCCTTGCATCTGCGTACCGCTTTGAGGTTGACGCGAACCGCTTTCGGGAGGTTCGGGTTTGGGAAAGTCGGATCCACTTTTGATTCGAACTCCGCCACTGACGGAAATCGTTCCATCTTCACTGGCGCGGAGTTTGGGCCGGGTCTGGGTGTACTGATGTGTTTGTTGGGCAAGCAGGTTTCCGTCCGGGTTGACCTGCGCATAAGTGAACGTGCGTGCCCCGGTTTGGAACAGGACGTGGAGATTCGCGTTGCGGTCCAATTGAGCCTCTGGATGGCTGAACGCCAACATTGGGCCGATTGAAATGAGCTTATACACTTTCGTTTCGCCAAGGTTGCTGACGCGGATGTACAGTCTGCTTTGATTCTGGTTCAGCGACTGGATGAGAGCGTACTTTCGAACCTCTAGTCCGCCGGGTTGTGCACCCTCTTTCGGTGGAACGCCAAAATCCTGTTCCCAGATTTTGGCACCGGAGGTCACCAATACCTGCTTGGATTTGCTGCTCAGCTCGAGGCCAAGCTCTGGAATCCGGACCATGGCGGTGACCCGGTAGCTGCCGGGCTTGCCCACGTTGAAATACGGCTCCAAATCGAGCCATCTGGTGCCCCTTGCAGAAGAAGGAACCTCGAATGGCTCAACCACCGGCAATTCGCCAAGTTTTTCAACCACAAAACCTTTTTCCCCTTCGACAGTCACCTGAAGCCAATCCGGGTCACCCCCAAGTTTCAACGTTTGACCGGAGAAATTGGTCACCCGAACACCTACCAACATTGATTCGCCCGCGAGGTATTGGTCACGCTCGAGCACGACCTCGACCGTCACCTGGGCGGCGGCGTGAAATGCAACTAACAAAAGGGCCGAAACCTTTGCCAACCGGTATCTCATTGCGCCCAATCTACGACTCTGCGCTTTGATGGCAAGCTGCAAATGGCCATATTGGGGTCAAGCACCGGCAGCCGCGCATTCTGGATTGTCAACTTGTGAAGAAGATGTTAACAACTCCGTAGAACATGCAAGCAACAGCGCCAACCGCAGTGTCTGAGCTACGCGATTCGTTCGTGGTATTCCGCAACAGCCAAGGGAACGAGGCGCGCGGCACGTTACTTCGCCTGACGCGTTATGTAGCGGTGTTCGAAGTTTATAATCCGTACAGTATCGTTCAGTTGTCCGAGGTTCTGAACGACTGTCGAATTTTCATGTCAGACCGCCTGGTTTACTCGGGCCGGGCGATTGTCAGCAGCCTTGTTAACACTGGCATAATGCTGATTTGCGAGGCGGAGCTGGACGAATCGTGGCTCGAGGTTGACATTTTTGCGCCTCTGACCGAGCCAGCCAGGTTGCGGAGCGAGTTTGCCGAGTTTCTGAAGGAATGGAACAGGGTCGGGCAAATACTGCCCGAATACAAGGTGGCTGTGGCGGACCTTCAGACATATTTTGTTGATTTGCGGCGCTGGCTGGAACAGGTCGAATTAAGCATCCGTTCTTCCCCCACGGGGGAGCGCGGCGTAATGGAGAGGGATGTGATCGACAATTTGCGCGGTGACGTGTTGCCTTCGATAGATCGGCTGTTCAAGCACTTCGAGGACGTGGCGGACATGGTGCATCCGGACCTGCAGCCTTTGCACCGAACCTACGTGAAACGGCAATTGCACCCGCTGGTTCTCTGCGCACCGTTCGCTTACAGAACGTACCTCAAACCTCTCGGATACGCCGGTGATTATGAGATGGTCAACATGATCCTACGCGACCCGCACGAAGGCAGCTCGCTTTTTGCAAAGATGTTGAACGTCTGGCTCCTTGCGCAGCCTTCTGCCGAAGCACACAGGAACAGGGTGAAGTATCTTGCAAACTTGCTCGAAACAGAGGTGGGCAGGATCGCCACTGCTGGACGAAAAGCCCGGATTCTAAATCTTGGCTGCGGGCCTGCCGGGGAAGTTCAATCTTTTCTGACCCACTCGCCCGTTGCCGACCACGCAGAGTTTTCGCTTCTTGATTTCAATGACGAAACTCTAGATTACGCCAGAAAAGTCCTGGAATCGCTCAGGCAGCGGCATCACCGTGGCACAGTCCTGAATTTTGAAAAGCGGTCCGTGCACCAGATTCTGAAGGATTCCTCACGCAGAGTTGAACTCCCGCCGGACCGACAGTATGACCTGATTTACTGCGCCGGGCTTTTCGACTATCTGTCAGATCGTGTATGCAAACGTCTCATGGACCACTTTTATGATTTGCTAGGGCCGGGCGGTCTGCTGGTCGCGACGAATGTCGATTCCTCAAATCCGAACAGAAACAGTATGGATTTCATCCTTGAATGGCACCTCACATACAGGGACAAAATGGAGATGGCAAAACTTGCACCCGGCGCAGCGCCCACCGAGCGTTGCGTTGTGAAGGCCGACTCGACTCAAGTCAACCTTTTCCTTGAAGTGCGCAAGCCATATGCCTGATTCCGAAACAGCACAAACAACGTCCCCTGACAGAGACGCGGATTTTCAGCGTGCCTTTGCTGAAAACGAGCGCGAGGTCAGGATGCAAACCGGGCGGCTTGCGTGTCTGCTCGTGGTGGTCCTGATGCCCGCCGGTTTGTTGCTGGACACGATGTTGTACCCGGAGTTTCTTGGGCGATTCTTTCTATACCGGCTGGCGTCGGTGATCCTTGTCTCAGTGATCTGGTTCCTGCACAAGACCGAGTTTGGCAGGAAACACTATCGGTTCATCCAGTTGTTCATTGTTTACATTCCGTGTTTGTTCATGACCATGATGATCTGGGACAGCCAGAGCCCAGATTCTCCATATTATGCAGGGTTGAACCTGGTCTTGCTGGCCATAAGCGCGGTTGGACACTGGCCCTTGTTGGAAACGGTGTTGTCAGTGGCCGGCGTGATCCTGATGTACATGTTGTTTGCACTTGCGCGTGTTCTGTTCACAGGGGTCAGCGAACCGGGCATCACATTTGGCAGCAACGTGTACTTCCTTGTTGTAACCGGCATCATCGTCACAGCCGGCAACATCATGTACAATCGGCTGGCGTTCCGGGAGTTCGCGCTGCGATTCGAACTTGACCGCAACCGCAAGAGACTTGCCGATGCATTGGCCGAGCTGGAGAAAACCAATGAACGCCTTGTCGAACTTGATCGTGTCAAAAACAGATTCTTCGCCAACATCAGCCACGAACTCAGAACGCCGTTGACATTGCTGCTGTCGCCCTTGGAGACGTTGTTGCACGGGCCACAACGTTCCGTGAACGAGACGCAGGTGCGCGAATGGCTCAACACAATGTACGTGAACGGCTTGCGCCTTCTCAAACTCATCAACGATTTGCTCGAGCTGGTCCGGCTCGAAGCCGGAAAAGTTGATGTGGTTCGTGAGCCGATTGATTTGGACGGGTTCCTGCGCGGTTTGACATCGGAGGTGAAACAGCTCTCACAAGACAAGCGGGTTCGGCTTTTCACGCTGGTGAGCCCCGACCTTGGGCCGGTCATGGCCGACCGCGGCAAACTGGAGAAGATCGTGTTGAACCTTCTGTTCAACGCAATCAAGTTTACGCCTGCGGGCGGGCGCGTCGAAGTCAGTGCAAAACGGGACGGGGATCAGGTTTTGCTGAGCGTTAGCGACACCGGTGTGGGTATTCCACGGGACAAGCAGCAGTTTATTTTCAGCAGGTTCTGGCAGGCCGATTCTTCCTCGAGCCGGAAATACCAGGGCGCAGGCATTGGATTGGCGCTTGTCAAAGAGCTGGTCGAGGCGCAGGGCGGAACTGTCAGCTTCGAGAGCGACGTGGGCATTGGCACGACGTTCTACGTCAGGTTGCCTTTTCTTCGAGCTGAAGGCATTGCAGCAGAACCGGCACCAACACCCGGCGCGGCAGCAACCGCTGCTGAGCAAAAGGCAGAAGCACCCCAGCAGGACGCAACCGCAAAGTGGCTGGCCGATCTGTACCGGCGCGCCGAACTGTTTCCGTCCATCCCGTCGGTGCGCGAGAGCGTCCGGCCTTCCGAGATTCCTGCGGCGGGGCCGCAGCCAAAAGTGCTCATAGCCGACGACGAACCGGACATGCTGCGGTTTTTGCGGTCTCAATTGATCGGCGAGTATGTGGTGCTGGAAGCGAGCGACGGTGAACAGGCGGTTGCCAAGGCGGTTCAGTTCTTGCCTGAAGTCGTTCTTTGTGACATGATGATGCCCGAGAAGGATGGATTGCAAGTGTGCCGCGAGCTCAGACAGAACGTTGTTACGCAGAGCATACCGATCCTTGTGCTTACAGCCAGGGCTGACGAGGAAACCAAACTTGCGGTTCTTGCTGCCGGTGCGAGCGACTTTCTGGCAAAGCCTTTCTCGACGAGCGAACTCAATGTGCGCGTTCGCAACCTGATTCGCGGTTACAGGTTCCAGCGCGAGGTGGCGCGCCAGAACAAAGTGCTTGAACAGACCATCCAGCAGTTGAAAGACACTGAAACACAGTTGGTCGCGTCGGAAAAAATGGCTTCGCTTGGCCGCCTGAGCGCCGGCATCATGCACGAGATGAACAACCCTCTGAACTACATCAAAACTGGGTTGTATGTTCTCAGATCAAAAGAAAAATCGCTGCCCGAACACGAGCGGGCAGAATTTGCGGAAACTCTTCGCGACATCGAAGAGGGAATTGGCCGTGTGCAAGCAATCGTCAGCGAGTTGCGCAGGTTCGCTCATCCGCACGCCGGCAAAGAAGAGACGATCGAGGTCGAGTCCCTTATCACATCAGCCCTGCGCTTTGTCAGTCACGAAATTAAGAATTCAGCGAAAGTCAGGCTCGAGCTTTTGCCGGGTCATTTGATTTCTGGGAACCGGAACAAACTTCTCCAGGTGCTCATCAACCTGCTCCATAATTCAGTTTATGCGATTCAGAAAAAGGGTTACAGTAATGGCGAGGGCGAGATCGAGATCGCCAGCAGCATGTCTGACAACGTCGATCGAATTGTTGTCCGTGACAACGGAATCGGCATCGAACCGGAACATTTGAACAAGATATTCGAACCGTTCTTTACCACCAAAGATGTAGGAGAAGGAATGGGCCTTGGATTGAGCATTTGCTACCGCATTCTGGAAGAACACGGCGGGCGCATCGCAGTCAGGAGCGAACCAGGCCAGTTTGCCGAGTTCACTTTGGAATTGCCCCGGAAGCAAGTCTGAAGAACATCTCACCCCCAAACCAGGAACAGCATGGAGACATTGTACGATTACAAGCGGTTTGCGATTCTCTACGTGGATGACGAAGAGAAATCGCTCAGGTACTTTACGCGTGCGTTTGGCGACCAGTTCAGGATTCTGACAGCCACAAACGCCGCCGAGGGATTTGCCATCCTCCAGCAACACAAGGATGACATCGGTCTTCTGATGACCGACCAACGCATGCCGGGTGAAAAGGGCGTCCAACTTCTTGAGAAGGCTCGCCAGCTCAACCCCAGGATAATACGCGTCCTCGCCACTGCATACTCCGACCTTGACGCCGCGATCCAGGCCGTCAACACGGGCGCCATCTACAAGTACGTAACCAAACCATGGGAAATCCCGCAACTTGAAGCCACGCTCCGCCGCGGCCTCGAGTTTTTCATGGTCCAACGCGAGCGCGACATCCTGTTGCGCGAAAAGCTGACCGTGCTCCACAAGCTTGTCATCACTGATCGTCTGCTCGGGTTGGGGATTATCGCCGCCGGGTTGGGTAGCCGACTCCGGAATGCGCTTTCAGCAGTCGAAGACTTCATCCGGATCGCTCCGCCTCCGACAGACAGCACCGGCCCTTCCCTGGACGAATTCCGTGACCCGACTTTTTGGAAAAGCCTGTATGAGCATGTCCAGGAACAGGTCCGCCGCATCGGTGAGATACTGAAATTGTTGGGCATGACCGAACCAAGACGGGCTCCGTACTTTGATCACGAAGTGAACCTCTCGGGGTTTGTCACCACCGTGCTCGGGCGTTTCGCGACCAAAATCCAGAGCCAAAACATCGCTGTGGAGCACACAACAACGGAGGATACGCCGAACCTCATGGTTGACACCGAGATATTCGATCGACTATTCGATTTGCTTTTCGAAGATGAGCTGAACCATCTCCCGCCCGGAAGCCGTATATGGCTCAACATTCGCAAAGCTCCTGCCAACGATATTGTTGCTCCGGGTGTGGAGATCGAACTGTCAGACAACGGCCCCGGTTTGTCTGAAGCGGCCCTGCGTTCTGTGTTCGACCCGCTGGTGTTGCGTGAAGGCAGCAATTTGGATTATGGCCTTAACTTGATGGCGGCTTATCTGATCGTTTATCACCACAACGGGCGAATTGAAATCGGCCCGCGACGAGAGGGTGGAACCGTATTCCGGATCCTCCTGCCAGCCAACCCGACCGTCAAGACAGATGCAATGCGCGAGCAGGAATTCCTGAATCGTGTTTTGCTCAACGACTCCCTTTGGGAACACTTGCTTACGACGGGGTAAACCTTCGGTTCACGCCTTCGCGACACGGTGGATCACAGTTCTACCCGGCGGATTGGGCCGGAGCCGCACAGCGATGTGGAGGCCGTGCCCTGCGTATTGTTTGAAGACGATCACATTCTGGTCGTTAACAAACCGCCGGGGTGGAACACCCATGCACCTTCACCTTATGCCGGCGAGGGGATTTACGACTGGCTCAGGCATCGCGCTCCGCGTTGGTCGAATCTGTCAATCATCCACCGCTTGGACAAGGAAACCTCCGGAATCCTGATATTCGGAAAAACCCGCCTCGCAAACTGCTCGCTCACTGCCCAGTTCGAAAAAAGGACTGTGTTGAAGAAATACCTATTTCTAAGCGACAGGCCCGGCCCCCAATCAGCTTTGCTTGTTCGGACCGCCATCGTCCGCGAAGGCGCGCGATTCCTTTGCAGGCCCGTCGGTGACAGAACACAGTTTGCGGAAACTCGATTCCGAAGCCTTGGCAGTGTTGGCCGCTACAACCTTGTACAGGCCGAACCGCTGACCGGCAAAACGCACCAGGTCCGAGTCCACGCCGCCCATGCCGGCTTTCCAGTTCTGGGGGACAAGCTGTACGGCGGCGCCCACGCACCACGAATCTGCCTCCATGCAGCGAGTCTGACGTTGCACCACCCGGAAACAGGTGCGAGACTGTGTTTCAAATCCGAGCCGGATTGGGACACGGAACCCGCTCTGGCACTCCGGATGGCGATGATCGATCCGA
>Ga0209227_1002887_pt1 | contig 11894 bp, 11 predicted proteins | sample YNPBryantNP2012_FD_185815 | JGI IMG/M metagenome (GOLD analysis project Ga0209227, IMG submission 185815) | Anoxygenic and chlorotrophic microbial mat microbial communities from Yellowstone National Park, USA - YNP Bryant NP 2012 (SPAdes)... ...
GCGCACCGCCGCGCTTTTCTACAACGCCGGCTATCTGGAACGCTATGACGACAACAGCGCGATCGCCGTGCGCATCGCCAACGAGACCCTGCCCTCATTCGGCTACACCTCCAGCCAGATCGCCGCGATCGGGGCCATGATCATCGCCGTCCATCCCCCACAGCAGCCCCTCACCTACCTAGCCGAGCTGCTGTGCGACGCCGACCGGGACTACCTGGGGCGCGAGGACTACTTCGCGGTGAGCGAGGCGCTGCGGCTTGAGCTGATGGCGCACGGCCACTTTTACTCCCAATCCGCCTGGCGCGAACAGCAGATCGCCGAACTGAGCGCGCAGCGCTATTTCACTGACCTGGCCCGCCAGCTCCGGGAGCAAGGCCTCAAGCTCAACCTGGCCCGGCTCACCGGCTCCCCACGGGCCTAAGTCTTGCGCAGCCTCTGCCGTAACTTCGCCGGCACCCGCCCGACTTTCTCCAGCCTGGCCAGCACCTCCTCCGGATCGAGGTCCGCCGTCGGCGTTTCTGGCGTCACCCCGGATGAGGGGACCTCGGCCGCCTCTGCCGGAAGGCTCAGCGTATCCAGCCACTGCGCCAGGCGTTCCACCTCGTGATAGTGCGCGCGCGGCAGACCGTCCAGCGCCTCCTCCACCCCCCGCTGATAGAGCACAAAATCCGCTGCAGCCAGCGCGACCTGCTCCAAAAACGGCATCCACTCCGGGATGGGCGGGGCGGGCGGCGGCAAGGGGGTCAGGGCGACCAGCCGTTGCGCCTCCAGCAGGTGCTGCTGCGTTGGCGTCGGTTGCCAGGCAGCGCTGCCACCACGTAACCAGAGCAGCGCCTCACCTTCACTGCTGCTCAACTCCTCCACCAGAAGCTCCGCCGCCATGCTCCCCTCAAAAGCAGCCGGTAACACCGGCTCGCCGACCAACATCCCCACCGCCTCGCGGGCCTGCTCCTGACCTGCGGCGTCCCACTCTTCCGGCGGCAGATACACCAGCGGACGCCCCAAAAGCGCCGGCGCCCCGGTGACAAACAGCAGGGCGGGACGCATGATCTCTTTCAGGCGGAGCTTGAGGCCCCGCGGATAGCCCGGTTCATCCCAGCGCACGGCGGGGATGTCGGGCAATTCGGCGGGCAACGGACGCAGGGCCTCCGCTTCTTCGGGGGTCAGGCCCCACTGCGCCGCGGCTTGCGGGAGCTGCGCCAGCACCTGTTCCAGCTCGGCGCCCTGAGACGTCCAACGCGCCAGCAAAGCCTTGGCGCGCGGCGGACGCAGACCACTGTTGAAGATGAACCATACCCATAGCCGGGTGTTTTCGCTCATGCTTTGGCCTCTTTCTCAATCCAGATGGTCACCGGACCGTCGTTAAGCAGTTCGACCTCCATGTGCGCCCCGAAGACGCCGGTAGCCGTCGGCACGCCCTCTGCTTCCAGAGCGGCGACGAAGGCCCGTACCAGCGGCTCGGCCACGTCCGGCAAAGCCGCCGCCGTGAAGGAGGGGCGAAAACCGCTGCCAATATCGCCATACAGGGTGAACTGTGACACCACCAACACCGCGCCGCCCGTCTGCCGCACCGCAAGATTCATCTTCCCCGCGGCGTCGCTGAACACGCGCAGATTGGCCGTTTTGTGCGCCACCCAGCGAGCGATCTCCGGGGTGTCCCCCTGACCGACCCCCAAGAGGACCAGCAATCCCGGTCCAATTTCGGCCACCGTTGTCCCGTCTACACGCACGCGCGCCCAGCTAACCCGTTGAATCAAAGCCCGCATTCCTATCTCCCCAGCGCGACGACAAAAGCCAGCGCCAGCCCGCCATCGTGGGTCAGGCTCACGCTCCATTCGGTCAGTCCCTGTTGCCGGGCCAGTTCCGCGGCCCGACCGCTCAACACCAGATACGGCTTACCCAGGCTGTCGTTGAGCACCTCGACCTCATGCCAGCCAATGCCCGCCGGGGAAAGCAGCCGCATCCCCACCCCCAGGGCCTTGGCGGTAGCTTCCTTGGCGGCAAAGCGCGCCGCCAGCTCGGAAACCCGACCGCGCGCATACAGCCTTTCCCGCGCTGTGTAGACCCGCGCCAGAAAAGCCTCCCCATGGCGTTCTACCGCCGCCTGCAGGCGGGCAATTTCGACAATGTCCGTTCCGCAGCTCAACATGGTAACTCCGGCCCGGCCATGGCCAGCACATAACGTTCCGGATCGAGCCAGCGTTGGGCGGCTGCCTGCACATCCTCCGGCTTCAGGGCCATGATGAGGTCGCGATACCGCTGCAGGTAATCCAATCCCAGTTGATGGCGTTCGATGTTGACCAAAGCGCGGGCCACGCCCTCGTTCGTTTCCAGTTGCAGCGGCAGGCTACCCACCAGCATAGACTGACTATCCGCCAGCTCCGCTTCTGGCACCAGGTCCTCGCGCAAGCGCCGGATTTCCTGCAGGATGAGCGTCTGCGCCTGCCGGGCCTGAGTGGGGTCCACGCCGGCGATCACCTGCCAGGGGCCTGGCCCCAGTCCACCTTCGAGAGTACTGTACACGTAATACGAAAGGCCATTTTCCTCGCGCACCACCTCGCCCAACCGGCCCATCATGCCGAACACGCCCAACACCGCATTGGCCAGATACGCCGCCAGGAAATCCGGCTCCTTCCGGGCCGGGCCGCGCCAACCCAGGCGCAGGTCCAGCTGCGTTTTTTCGGGGATGAAGACATGCTGCTCTTGCGCCTCCAGCGGCGGCAGAGGGGGCAATGCAGGCACAGGCGGACGCGCCGCGCGCCAATCCTTAAAAGCCGCCTCGACCTGCCGCAAAGCTTCCACAGCTTTGACCGCCCCCACGATCACCAGCACCATCCCCTGAGGAGCGAAATACGTCTGATGAAAGCGCACCAGGTCCTCGCGCGTGATGCGAGCGATGGTCTCCGGATACCCCAGGTTGCTGCGTCCGTAGGGGTGGTCCCGCGTGTAGAGCAGTTCGTGGAACACCAGCGATGCCATGCGCTGCGTATCGTGCGCTCGTTCCAACAGAGCGGTGTTGATCTCCGAACGCACTTTTTCCACCTGCTCCGCATCAAACGCGGGCTGGCGCAGGATGTCCGCCAACAGGTCCAAGAGCTGCGGCAGGCTTTCACTCAGCCCCTTGCCTGCAAAAAAGACGCTGTGTTCACTGGCATCAAGGCCCAAAGTCAGGGCTTCGCTTTCCAGTTCCTCGTACAAAACAGCAAAAGGACGCCGCACAGTCCCGCGCTCCATCACGTCCGCGCAAAAGCCCGCCAGGCCGGCCAGCTCCGGCGGCTCATCTATCGCGCCCACATTGAGATAGCCGCGCAGCACGACCGCGGGGCTATCGAAGTTTTCGCGCACCAACACGGTAAGACCGTTGGAAAGGGTTTGACGCACCACATTTTGGGGTCCCGGCAGGGACAAGGGTTTACGCATACCACCTCCTGCTTTATCAGATGAGGCAGGAGGTCCGCTCCTGGACCTCCTGCCCATGGGCTGCAGCTATTTCGCCTTGAGCATCCCGATCTGCGCGAAGTCATCCGGCCCCAGGCCGTCTACGCTGGACGCCGGCTTGTAGGTGCTCAACATCTCCTCCTGCGTCGGCGTAAGCTCCGCCGGCCAGATCAGGTCAATGATGCGGGTGTGATTGGCATCGGCAGGCGCGCCGCCAAAGCGCCACTGCTGCGCCGAGGCTTCTACATCCCGCACGCGCCAGACACCGCTGGCCGGGAAGCCTTCCTGCCCCAACACCAGCGCGGCGTAAGCCCAATCCTGCGGATGGTCGCCCAAAATGGCCTTCGGGACTTTGATGGTGACCTTGCCCTGTCCCGGATCGGCGATGATGGTGAGCGGGGCATCAATCTGCTTGGGGCCTTCAGCGGAAGGCACGTAGACGCCGGGCGTCCAGCCTTCCACCCAGATGACGTAATCCCAGGCGTAGTCCTGGCTCAGGGCGGCGTTGCGTCCCGGCAGGAGCAGGCGCGCGCCATGGGCCGGACCGTCTTGGTCAATGTAGACATCAAAGGTCTGGACCGAAATGCCGTTCGGCGACCCCCAGGGGTTCTGGAGCGATCCGCGCAGGGTGAAGCGGAAGACGATGTTTTCATCATCGTAGCTCACGCTGAAGGCCGTCGCGTCGAAGACGCCGGGCTGGAACACAGCATCGGTAGCGTAGGTGTAAGAGCCGGGGCCGTGATCGTCGTTGCTCGGGTCCGCCACCTCCAGCACCGGGGTCGTCAGGCCCAGATCGGGCACGACGACCAGAGAGGGGCCAGCAGCAGGCAGAATCTGTACATCCTGCAAGGCGTCCTCTACCCCCTGACTGAGCACCGCCCGCAGCTGGATACGATCGCCACTGTCGGCTTGCGGCGCCAGGGCAGCGAGCGGCAGCGCGGCCTCCAACACCTGTCCGTTGGGAGTGAAAGCCACGTCAAACGTGTCGCCTGTCGGAGACCAGGTCTCCCCATCAAACGCATACAACTGAGCTGCCACCAGCTTAGCCTGCGCATCCAGAGTGACCGCGGCCAGGCGGGTAGCGCCAAAGCCCAAGACAGTCGCAGGCCGACCGTACATCGAAAAGACGGTCTGCGCTTTGGCCGGGCCAGGCGGGAGCAGGTAGAAGCCCAACACGGTGCGCGCCTTATCCGACTGTCCGGCAGCCAGCGCGCCCCAGGGATACGCCGCATCTACCCGCAGATAGAGGTGCTGCGCATCAAAGCCGTAATAGAGCCGCGCCAACGGCAGGCTACCGGAGGCCATAGCCCCGCCCGCCGCCTCATAGTAGCCGGCAGCGTCCCATTCCCCCGCGGCGGCGACACCGTCAAGCTGCGGGGTGATGAGCGCCTTAGCCGCCTGCTGGGCGCTGGCCGGCGTCTGCGCGATGATGGGCACGTCCAGCCAGTCGGGTGGCGTTTCGCCCAAAGCCAGGTAGACCTGCTTGAGCGTGTCGCGATACTGCTTGTCGAAATCCTCATCAGCGCCGGAGTTCTGATCGGTACCGTACCACCAGAACCAGTCCGAGCCTTCGGCGATGAGCATGTAGGTGCGGGCCTGCTCCAGCGCCTCGGCGCTCGGCGCCTGACGCTGTCCGCGTTCGTACTTGGAGAAGAAGTCGCGCACCTGCGTCAGGTAAGTCCAGGCGCGGTTTTCTTCGTCTTCCCCAATCCAGGTGGAAAAGTCGTGATTGATCCACGAACCGGCCCAGAGATTGTCTATCCTGGCGCTCGGCTCGGAGGGGAATTTGTCCAGATACTCGGACGGGGTGACGGTCACGATGGTCTTATCCTCGGAAAGGAGTCCATACAGGGAATTGAGGAACTCCTTGCCATCGTTATCGTAGTTCTCCCAGGCGTTTTCGCCGTCCAGAATCACGGTGACCAGATGGGGGCCGGTAGCGTTTTCGGCCTTGAGCTGATCGTGAATCGCGTGAATGCGGTTGATGAAGTCCTGCGCGGCGGCTTTACCGGGCAGGCCGGAATAAGTGAAGCCCACCTTGTCGGAAATCACCACGTCGCGGAAGACCATCGCCACCGGAATGTTGCGGCTGCCCACCACGGTGTAGGGGCGATAAAGCTTGTCGGCCTGCTGCACCACGTCCTTAGGATTGCGGGTGAAGCCATCCAGGCCGATGGATTTGGCCAACACGCCCTCATCGGAGGCCATCCAGCGCAAGCCGGCCAGACCGATCATGTTGACGATGAGCTGGTCCACCGAGCCTTCCGCCGGCCACATCCCCCGCGGCGCCACGCCAAAGTGCTGCTTGTAGAGTTCCACGCCCCGTTGCACCTGCTCAACGGCATCCTGGCCGTAGCGGAAGGCCGGCGCGGGCAGTTCGGCAGAGGGCATGGCAATCTTGGCCAGGCCTGTATCAATCAGCAGGGGCAGGATGGGATGGGCAAAGGGCGTCATGGTCACTTCGATCTGCCCGGCATCCTGCAGCTCCTTGTGGATGGGGATCACCTGCGCGATCAGGCGTTGATGCTCCTGCAGCACCACCGCCTTATCCGCCTCGGTGAAGTTGCGTCCCTTAGCCACCAGATCGGCCAGCGGGGGCTGGGCCAGGAAATCGGGATCCGTCCAGCCCAGGTTGAAGAGCACCTGTAGGTCCAGGTAATCCTGCGTCGTGTAGGCATTCACCGCCTTCGCGTCCGCCGGGCGCTTATCGCGTAGCTCGATGTAGCGCGGGAAGCGCTGAATAATCTTGGGGTTAATGTCGAAGAAGTAGCGCAGAATAAAGCTCTTCTGCTCATCCGTCAGTTGATCGGCTGGTATTTCGGTGTGGACCCAATAAGCGTCTTTGGTTCCGGATTGCAGGTCATCCAGCTGCCGGATCAGGCTAGGGGTAAGGTTGAAGGTGACATGGATCTTGGGATAAGCCTTCAACATGGCCGCCATGTCCACGTAATCCTTGGCGGCGTGGAGCCGGACCCAGGGCTTGGCGTAGATACCCGTCTGCGGGTCCTTGAAGTAGACCGGCTGATGTTGATGCCAGATGATGGCCAGGTAAATGACATCCTCAGGCGCCGGTTCCTGAGTGGGCACAGGCGTCGGGGTAGCCGTAGCCGTCGGTTCCGGCGTCGGCTTAGGCCCACAAGAGGTAAGTAAGAGCATCACAATCAACACAAGACTCAACCACGAACGACGCATCGCCTCCTCCTCATGAATCGGAATTAAGGTTTAAGCTCCTGGATTATAAAGCAGAATGGCCAGGGGCAAAATATGAGTGCCCCCTCAGCCTGGGGGCGGTATCCCTGTGCCACCCCGCCAGTGCATAGGGATGCACTGGCCAGGGAATAAACCTTCAGTCGCCAGTCGGTGGGACGCTGAGCCGTTACGAGATTTTTCTTTTCGCGACTCAGCCGCCGCGCCGCCGCAGCCTGACTGTCCTCAAGGCTCAGTTTCATAGCCGGCAGCGATCCAGGCCTGCATGCCGCCGAGCATGTTATGAACGTTGATGAAGCCCTGGGTCCGCAGATAGTCATAGGCCTGCTTACTGCGATTTCCGCTGCGACAGACCAGAATCACGGCAGAATCGCGCGGCACCTCGTTTAAGCGTTTGGGCAACTCGCCCAGCGGGAGCAGCACAGCGCCGGGAATGTGCCCCGACTGATATTCATCAAGTTCGCGCACATCTATCACGGTCACGCCCCCTTGCTGATAGACCGCATGGACCTCCTCTGGCCTGACATCAGCCGCCAGGGTGACCGTCGAAGCGGTCGCGGCCACGGTTGGCGTCCCGACTGGCGTCACGGGACGGGGCGCAGAGGTACAGGCGCTCACGCCCCAAAGGAAAAGCAGAAGGTAAAACCCCAGACGTTTCGTATTCATGCTCCCATACCCTCCCTGATTTATCTTGACAGCCTGATTATAGCATAAAAATTTCTTTTTTATTTCCGGAAGTATAATAGAGACAGAAACGCTGCCCGCTCTGGACCTCAAGGGGAGGTCCGGGCCGGTCGGCGGGACACCATCACAGGAGGATGCCATGAACTGGTTGGCGAAGCTGGTGAAGAAAGGCCAGGGGACGGGCGCGGGCGAACCGCGGGATCGCGATGGGATTTACATCTACGTCAAATGCCAGCGCTGCGGCGCGCCGGTGATGGCGCGGGCGGATAAGCGCTTCGACTTTGAGCGCAATCTGGAAACCGGTGGCTACATCTGGCGCAAGGAGATGATGGACGGGACATGCTTCCAGCTCATTTACGCCGAAATCGAGTTCGACGCGGCCTGGCGCATCATTCGGGAATCCATCCAGGGCGGCGAACGCATCTCATGGGAGACCTATCAGGCATTGACAAAGCCCCAATCAGCATTAAAATGAATGTTAGCATTTGATGCTATTCTTGTTCAAAAAGGCCCGGTTGGCAAAAATATATGCGAACTGGGCCTGATTGTATTTTAAGGGGGATAACTGAAAAGGAATTCGTTCTATGGTTACGATTGAACATAACACAGGAACAACCATTGTGCGGCGGAAATCAGAATATCAGCCGCCTGCAACGCTTAAAGCCAGGTTACTGGGACGACCGCTGCCGACAGCGGATGCGCCCCATCAGACTATTGGCAAAGCCGTCGGTTTAGCCGTTTTCGCTTCGGATGCGCTATCATCCACCGCCTACGCCACTCAGGAAATCCTGACCATCCTGGCGCTGGCGGGTGCAGCCGCCATGAGCCTCACCTTTCCCATCACCATCGCCATTGTTGTGCTGCTGGCCATCGTCACCATCTCTTACGAACAGACGATTCACGCCTATCCGGGTGGCGGTGGAGCGTATATCGTAGCGCGCGATAATCTGGGCGAACTGCCCGCCCAAATCGCCGGTGCGGCCCTGCTCACCGACTATATCCTGACTGTGGCCGTATCGGTCTCGTCCGGTGTGGCCCAAATCGCTTCCGCTTATCCGGTGCTGTACGCCTACCGCGTTATTCTGGCCGTGATGCTGGTAGGCTTCATCATGTTCATCAACCTGCGCGGCGTCAAAGAATCGGGCACCTTTTTCGCCATTCCCACGTATTTCTTCATCGTCATGATGTTCCTGACGGTTGGCGTAGGGCTGTATCGGTATCTGACCGGCCAGTTGGGAACGGTGACCGACCCGCCCGAACTGCAGCTCATTCACGAAATGCAGCCCCTCACCCTGTTCCTGATTCTGCGCGCTTTCGCCAGCGGCACGGCGGCGCTGACCGGTGTTGAGGCCATCTCCAACGGCATCACGGCCTTCAAAGAGCCGCGCAGTCATAACGCCGGCATCACCCTGATCTGGATGTCCACTATCCTGGGCACCCTGGTCCTGGCCATCAGCTTCCTGGCCACGCACATTCAAGCCGTGCCTTCCGAGTACGAAACGGTGATCTCGCAAATCGCCCGGACCGCGCTGGGAAATCGGAGGCTGATTTACGTGGCGGTGATGAGCAGCGCAGCCGTGATCCTGATCATGGCAGCCAACACGGCCTTCGCCGATTTCCCCCGCCTGGGGGCACTCCATGCGGGAGATGGTTTCTTGCCTCGCCAGATGACTTACCGGGGTAGCCGATTAGTTTACTCACGGGGCATTGTGGCCCTGGCGGTCATCGCTTCAACCCTCATCATCATATTCCAGGCCAATGTCACCCGCCTGATTCCCCTGTATGCGATCGGCGTCTTTCTTTCCTTCACCCTTTCCCAAACCGGGATGGCCATTCGCTGGATTAAAATCGGCCGGTTGAAGCCGGATGAAGTCGTTCAGGAACCAGGGTCCGTTCTGCGTTACGATCCGAACTGGATGATCAAGTTCGTCATCAACGCCTTTGGCGCCCTGTCTACCTTCATCGTCATGATCGTGTTCATCGTGACCAAGTTCCTGGATGGCGCCTGGATCGTCGTCATCTTGACGCCTTTGCTGGTTTCGGGCTTCTTTGCCATCCATCACCATTACAAGACCCTGGCCGCCAAACTCTCGCTGGAAAATTACGGCACCACGCCGCACATCAGCCGACATCGCGTCATCCTGCTGATTGGCGGCGTCCATCGCGGTTCGCTGGCGGCCCTGCGCTACGCCCGCACCCTCTCCGACGACGTGACCGCCATTCACGTCTCAACAGACCCGGCAGAGGCGGAAAAAATCCGCCAAAAGTGGGAGCTTTGGGGCGAAGGTATCCGGCTAGTCATCCTGGACTCGCCATACCGTCTGCTCCTGGAGCCTTTGCTGGCTTACATTGAGTACATTCTGCAACACAGACAGCCTAATGAACAAATCACCATCGTCGTTCCAGAATTCGTCTCGCGCAGCCGCTGGGCTGGACTGCTGCACATGCGCACCGCTCAGCTCTTACGCGCGGCTTTAATTCATAAGAAAGGATTAGTTGTGGTCAGTGTCCCCTACATCGTGGACACAGCCGAGGAGGAAAAAGCATGAAAGTCATCGTCGTAGGATGTAACTGGTTAGGCATCGAATTGGCCCACAATCTGCATCAGCGTGGGCATCAGGTCGCCGTGATAGACCCGGACTTTGAAGCGCTCAAGCGCCTGCCCCCCACCTTCCGTGGGCGCATCGTCGAAGGCGATCCGCTCAATCAGGGCGTGTTGGAACGGGCCGGCATCAAAACCGCCGACGCGATCGCCATCGTGACCAACGCCGACACCGTGAATGCCGTCGTTGGCCACATCGCCCAAAGCGTCTACCATGTCCCGCGCATCATCGTGCGCAACTACGAACAGCGCTGGCTGCCCCTGTACCAGACCTTCAACCTCAACGTCATCAGTCCCACCCTGTGGGGAGCCGAACGCATCGAAGCCCTGCTGCAGCCAGCCCTGCTGCGGCTGGTAGCCACCGCGGGCAATGGCGAAGTCGAAATCTACGAAATCAAGCTCCCCGCGGAATGGCAGGGCCAGCGGTTAGGCAAGCTGATGGAACAGCTGCCTGATTGCCTGCCCGTCGCCTTCATCCGGAACGGCGAAGCCAGCCTGCCGCGCCCTGACCTGGTTTTGGAAGCCGAGGACCTGCTCCACCTCAGCCTGCCGCGGCATAAGCTGAGCGAACTCAAGCGTTTACTGAAGATTGAGGAGGCCTGACATGTTCGTCATCATAGCCGGCGGTGGACGCACCGCCTCTCAACTGACCACCCTGCTGCTGGTTCACGATCACGACGTGCGTGTTCTGGAAGACCGGCCCGAAATCCTGCGCCGGATGCACCAGGAACTGCCCAGCGAAGTCATCTTTGAAGGCAAAGCGATTGACCCGGTCCACCTGGAAGCGGCGGGCATCGAAAAAGCGCACGTCCTGGCGGCCATCACGCCCTCGGACGCGGACAACCTGGTCCTGTGCTACCTGGCGCGCGAGCGCTATAAAGTTCCGCGCATCATCGCGCGCGTCAACGACCCGCGCAATGCCTGGCTTTTCACCCAGGATCTCTTCCACGTGGACGCGATGTTGAACCCAGCGCAGGTCCTTTCGGCCCTGATCCAGGAACAAATGTTCCTGGGCGACATGATGACCCTGCTCAAACTCAACGAAGGGGACTACTCGCTGGTCGAGGAAAAGGTCCCTGCGGACGCCCCCATCATCGGGAAAGCCATCAAAGACCTGGGATTAAGCGAGGAATGCGTGATTGCCGCCATCATCCGGCACGGTAAAGTCGTGATCCCCCGCGGCATCACCACCTTCGAGCCGGGGGACGAAGTGCTGGCCATCACCAACCGCGAAGGCGCCTATCAACTGGCCCGGTTGCTCACCCCGGTCAAATAAGCCGCGTTCATCCCAAACAGCGCGGGGCGGTCGTAAAGGCCGCCCCGTTTTTTTAGAATTGATGAAGGGACTCACGGCTCCCAAGGTCAGACGTTATGGCCGGGCCATTTCTGGCGACGGCGCATCACCCTGCGCCGCCGTCCGCGCCCGACCGCTCACGCCCCATTACGGGGCGGCCTGGCGGCCGCCCTGTTTTCTTAGAATTGATGAAGGGGCTCACGGCTCCCAAGGTCAGACGTTATGGCTGGGCCGTTTCCGGCGACGGCGCATCACCTTGCGCCGCCGTCCGCGCCCGACCCTTCTTCCGCGGCAGGGGGTGCGACTTAGCGCGTTGCGGGCGCGCCTTGACCGCTTCCTGCTCCCGTGGACGAGCCATCTCCATCGAGCCGCCCAACGGGCTTACCCCCAACTCGGCACGGGCCAGGATTTCATCCAGAATCTGCGCCCCCGTCCGCCCGGTCCGCATACTCACCGCGATACTCAAATCCCGGCGGAAAGCCGCAGTCAGATCGTCCCCCGTCGCATACCGTACCAGAGCAATCGCCTTCACCGCATTGGCGATGGCATAGCGCGGCTCCAGGCGGTCCAGGTCTTCAAAGAAGAAGGCGCAACTCACAAACATCCGTTGCCGGTGCACCTGCGCCTCCAACAGCATGAGCAGGCGTTGCTGAGCCACCGTCGAAAGAT
>Ga0209227_1002891_pt1 | contig 11883 bp, 8 predicted proteins | sample YNPBryantNP2012_FD_185815 | JGI IMG/M metagenome (GOLD analysis project Ga0209227, IMG submission 185815) | Anoxygenic and chlorotrophic microbial mat microbial communities from Yellowstone National Park, USA - YNP Bryant NP 2012 (SPAdes)... ...
TTATTCATTGTTCCTGTAGTAACGAATATGAACTACATCTTTAGGAATGAAAAGGAATGCGAGGGCGTATGAAGCGATGGTTTCTGCCGCTGCTGGCGCTGATTGCCGGAGCAGTATGGCTCTGGTATCGCCGCGAAACTGTCCTGGAAGGGGATGGGGTGGTTCATCTCCAGAGCGAGCATGAACATTTCCATCTGCACGTCGATCTTCCGCCGGGAATGGAGATCGAACCTGGCGACACGCTCGAGATTCTCACGGTTCCCAAAACCCATGGTCAGACGAATGGCGAGATCACCTACCCAAGCCGGGTGCGATTGACCAAGGCGAGCAGCCTGCGGCGTGAACTGGTGCGGCGCAGCAGCCTGGTCGAAATCAACGAACTGGTCGAGCATCCATGAACGCAGCACGATCGTCCGGTCGAACGCTGAAGCGACGTATTCCGAAAAGGAGAGAGCGACAATGATGAACATACCCGGCGAATACACCCCGACGACGCGCCATGCGTTACGTGAGGCGATTCTGAACCCACGCTTCTACACGACCGACTTCCGCGCGATTGATCGGCTGAATGTTGCGCACATGCGTGATGAGTTTGATTGGATCTGCAATGAGTTCGAGGTTGATTACAACCGGAAGCATTTTGTGCGCAACGATGAGTTTCTGGCGAACTTCGACGATATGCCAGCCCGCGATCTCTTCATCGAGTTCCTTGAACGCAGTTGCACAGCGGAGTTCAGCGGGTGTCTGCTCTATGCAGAAATGGTCAAGCACCTGCACGATCCAACGCTCAAGGCGATCTTCCGCTGCATGAGCCGCGATGAAGGTCGCCATGCCGGTTTTCTCAATAAAACCATGGCTGATCTGGGTGTCGAGATGAATCTGCAGGTGTTGCATACGCGCAAGAAATACACCTATTTTCAGCCAAAGTTTATCTTCTACAGTGTCTATCTGTCGGAAAAGATCGGGTACGCTCGCTACATCACAATTTATCGCCACTTGCAGAAATATCCGCAGGGCATGATCCATCCGATCTTCAAGTGGTTCGAGAAGTGGTGCAATGACGAGTATCGTCACGGCGAGTTCTTCGCGCTGTTGATGCGCAGCCAGCCCGATCTGCTGCGCGGCGGGAACCTGCGCTGGATCCGCTTCTTCCTGCTTGCGGTGTACGCCACGATGTACCTGAACGATGCCCGCCGCTCCGGTTTCTACCAGGCGCTCGGTCTCGACTGGCGCGACTACGATCAACGGGTGATCCGCCTGACGAACCATATCGCCACCCAGGTGTTCCCGGTGACGCTGCCGGTCGATGATCCGCGCTTTTTCCGTCATCTCGACGCCTGTGTGACGTATGACGCCCGGATACGTGCGCTCGAAGGACGTAGCGATCCGATTGCGACCGCGCAGCGGGCGCGATTGGGCGCTGCAATTGCAGCGCGCCTCCTGGCGACGTATCGCCTGCCGGTCGTGCCGACCACCGACGCCAATCGCTGGCAGGGGCTTGAAGGCTTCCCGAACTATCCGGGTCCGGGCTGGAAACAGGATGCAACGCTCAATCAGCGGGTCATATCCGCATGAATGATGGGATGCACCGCATTCTATCACGTAACCATAAGGACTCTGCCATGCGCTTCGTCTTTTTGACCATGGACGGGAATCACTTCGCGGCGTTGCGCAAAGGAGCGGAATTGTTGCGCCGCGATGAAGGGATCGCGCTGAGCCTGGGATGCTATGACACAAATGCGCTACGTACCGGGGCGGACTGGCAACGCCTGGCGGATGATGTGGCGGCGTGTGATTTCGTCTTCGGCTCGATGCTCTTCGGCGAGGAGTTCGTTCGCCCACTCGAGCGCGTGCTGGAACAGGCGTATGCGCCGGTCTGCATTATCACCAGCAATCCGGCGCTGATCCGGAAGACGTGCATCGGTCATTTCGATCTGCGGAAGAAGGTGGAGGAGCAGGAGGCGTCGCTGCTCAGTCGCTGGATGCATAAGTTCCGTCCGAAGAACGGGCGTGGCGAGGGGCAGCGGCAACTGGCGCTGATGCGCAACCTGGGGCGTGTGTTGCAGCATATTCCCGGAAAAGCGCGCGATCTGGCAACCTACATTGCTGTTCATCAGTACTGGATGCACAGTTCGCCGGAAAATCTGCGCCGCATGCTGGCAATGCTGATCGAACGCTACGTGCCGGGGTATCAGGGGCGCCTGAAGGTGCTGTCGCCGATTGAGTATCCCGATGTGGCGCTGCTGCATCCCGATGCGCCGGAACCGTTCGGTGACGAGCGAGAGTATGCACAATGGCTGGCGCAACGTTCCAGACGACGCAAAGGCGAGACGGTCAAGGGAACCGTTGGTCTGCTCACGTTGCGCACGGTGGCATTGAGCGGCAATATGGCGCATTTGCATGCACTCTACCGGGCGCTGGAGCAGCGCGGTCTCGAGGTTCGCATGGCATACGCTGCCGGTCTCGATTTCCGTCCGGCGATTGAGCGTTTCTTTGTGGAACGCCAGGCGCAACACCACTGGTTCGGCGCTGCAAAGACCCCTCGCCATCCCCGTCGCGCAACGGTCGATGTGCTGGTCAACGGTGTGGGCTTTGCCCTGGTCGGCGGGATGGCGGCGAGCCAGCCAGAGGAAGCGGTTGCAGCGCTCAGCGATCTCGATGTTTCGTATCTGAGTCTGGTGCCGCTCTCTTTCCAGCGAGTCGAAGAGTGGCAGCGCGACGATGCCGGACTCTCCCCGATCCAGGTGGCGATGAATGTGGCGCTGCCGGAACTCGATAGTGCGACCGAGCCGCTGGTTTTTGGCGGCCCGACCGCCGGTAGTGATCAGTTTGTGCCGTTGCCCGATCAGATTGAACTTGCTGCCGGGCGGATCGCGCGGCACGTGGCGCTGCGACGCACGCCAAACCATGCGAAAAAACTGGCGCTGGTGCTCTTCAACTTTCCGCCAACTCTCGGCAACGCCGGCACTGCCGCGTATCTCGATGTGTTTGCATCGCTCCATCGTCTGCTCCTGGCGTTGCGCGACGCCGGATATACGGTCGAGGTTCCAGCGACGCCGGAAGAACTGCGCTATCGCGTGGTGCAGCAGAACGCCGAACTGTTCGGCACGCCCGGCAATGTTGCCGCGCGTCTCAGCGTCGCCGATTACCGGCGGCTCTTCCCGGCATACGCGGCTATCGAGCCGTTCTGGGGCGCGGCGCCTGGCGAGTTGCTGAACGATGGACGCGATTTCTTCATTTGTGGTCATATGTTCGGGAATGTGTTTGTCGGCTTGCAGCCTTCCTTCGGTTATGAGCGCGACCCGATGCGCTTGCTGATGGCGAAGGATGCGGCGCCCAACCATGCGTTTGCCGCTTTCTACACATGGCTGGCGCATGTGTTTGGTGCACACGCGGTGGTGCACTTCGGCACCCATGGCGCGCTGGAGTTTATGCCCGGCAAGCAAGCCGGTCTCAGCGCGCAGTGCTGGCCCATGCGGTTGCTCGGTCCATTGCCGAACATCTACTACTACAGCGTCAACAACCCCAGCGAAGGCACGATTGCAAAGCGACGCAGCGCCGCAACGCTGGTGAGTTATATGGTCCCGCCGCTCCAGCAGGCGGGTCTGTACAAAGGGTTGCGCCGCCTGAAAGATACGCTCGATGCTTACCGCGCGCGACCCGATCCGGGTATGCTGGCGGATATTCGCGCGCAGGCGGAACAACTGGGCATTGGCGGCGAATCGCTCGATGCTGCAAACGATGAAGCATATGTGGCATCACTGGCGCATGAACTGATCCAGATCGAGCAGCGCATGATCCCGGTAGGATTGCACGTTCTCGATAAAGACCCCGATCCCGCCGAACTGACCGATGTACTGGCGCTGGTCGCCGCGTTCGCCCGTCCGCCGGGTGTTGAACAGCCGCTGACCCATCTGGCGGCTGCGGCGCTGGGGTGCGATTACGGTCGTTTGCAGGCGGCACTGCGCCACGATCCGCATGCCCAGGAGATCTTCCAGCAGATCGATGCGATCGTGCGTGATGCGGTGCGTGCGCTGGTGGACGAGTATCAGAGTCGCACGTCATCGGCGCCTCCGCCGGTTGCGACGTTCGAGCGCCTGTTACAGCAACGCGCGCACCTGCCGACCGATGCGCTGCGTCGGTTCCGCGCGTACCTCGAAGCATTGCTCGACCGGATGGTGCACGACCTCGAACTCCGCAACCTGTTGCATGCGCTGGACGGCGGCTACATTCCGCCATCGCCCGGCAACGATGTTGTGCGTAATCCGGCTGCGGTACCGACCGGACGCAACATCCACGGTCTCGATCCCTACCGTGTGCCCACGCCCGCGGCTCAGGCAACCGGCGAACGTCTGGTTGCCGACCTGCTGGCGCGCCTGACTCGCGAGCAGGGACGTATGCCAGAAAGTGTTGCCATTGTGCTGTGGGGGACCGATAACCTGAAGAGTGACGGCGAAGGTGTGGCGCAGGCGCTGGCGCTCATGGGCGCGCGCCCGGTCACCGACGAACTTGGCAACGTCAGCGATGTGACGCTCATTCCGCTGGAAGAACTGGGCAGACCGCGCGTCGATGCAGTGATCACCGTCAGCGGCATCTTCCGCGACCTGTTCGCCCACCAGATGCGCCTGCTGGATAAGGCGGCGCGACTGGCGGCGCACGCCGATGAACCGCCAGAGTGGAATTATGTGCGCAAACATGCGCTCGCGCATGCCGCGGAACTCGGCATCAGTCTCGATGACGCTGCCATCCGGGTATTCTCGAATGCGCCGGGGAGTTACGGCGCGAATGTCAATCACCTGGTGGAAAGCAGCACCTGGAACAGTGATGCCGAAATGAGCGAAGCCTTTGTGGCACGGAAGAGTTTCACGCTCGACGCGCGCGGCGAATGGCGAGATGCGCGCGCCATTATGGAACGCGCGCTGGCGACGGTTGACGCCGCCTTCCAGAATGTGGACAGTTTCGAGATCGGAATCAGCGACATCGATCACTACTACGAATATCTGGGTGGCGTAACGAAGAGCGTCGAGAAGCTGCGCGGCGCCCGCCCGCGCGTCCTGGTCGCTGAAGCGCTGGCGACCACTGGCGAGCGCATCAGCACGCTGGAGCAACAGGTGCGCATCGAAACTCGCGCCAAACTCTTGAATCCGAAGTGGTTCGAGGCAATGCTGGCGCACGGCTATCAGGGGGTGCACGAAATCGAAGCGCGCGTCAGCAACACCTATGGCTGGAGCGCCACCGCCAATGCCGTTGAGGGGTGGGTGTATCAGGGTGTGGCAGAGACTTTCATTCTCGATGAAGCCATGCGTGAGCGACTGGCGCGCCTTAACCCCCACGCCGCCACAGCTATCGCTGGCAGACTGCTCGAAGCGCACAGTCGTGGGTTCTGGGAAGCGGATGAAGCAACCCTCGAAGCGCTGCAAGCCATCTATGCAGACCTTGAGGATCGGCTGGAAGGGGTTGCGGTTGGATGTTGAGCGTTGAACGTTAGAACGTTGAACGTTAGAACGTTGAACGCCAGGAATGAAAGGTTAACGTTAAGCGTTGAACATTACAACGTTGAACGTTCAACGCCAGGAATGAAAGGAGCGCGCGATGACGCTGTTCAAGAACATTCGTCTGGGGTTGCTGCATGTCGCGATTGCGATGACGTTCGTGCTGATCAACAGCGTGCTGAACCGGATCATGATCCACGATCTGGACATTCTGGCGAGCATTGTTGCCGTGCTGGTCGTGTTGCCCTACGTACTCTCGCCAGCGCAGGTCTGGATCGGGCAGTACTCCGATACCCATCCCCTGTTCGGCTATCGACGCACACCGTATATCGCACTGGGGACATTGCTCGCCATCTCAGGCGCTGCCCTGGCGCCACACGCCGCGCTGGCGCTGGCGCGTGAGCCGTTGATCGGCGTGCCGCTGGCGATCCTGCTGTTTGGGATGTGGGGCGTCGGGTACAATCTGGCGGTGGTCGCCTACCTGTCGCTCGCCAGTGATATGTCCACCGAGCAGCAGCGTTCGCGCACGGTTGCGATCATGTGGTTCATGATGATCACCAGCGTCATTGTGACGGCGATTGTCGTTGGTCGTGCACTGGAGCCGTACAGCGAGGAACGTCTCTTCACTGTTTTTCTGGAGACGGGTGGTGTGGCGTTGGCGCTGGCGTTTGTGGGATTGATCGGTCTTGAGCCGCGCCAGCGAACGACCGCCGTGAGTCAGAACCGTTCCAGCCAGATGGCTGCGCTTCGTGCGGTGGTGAGCAACCCGCAGGCGCGCATCTTCTTTATCTATCTTATTCTGATGCTGGCAGCGATCCTGGGGCAGGATGTGCTGCTGGAGCCGTTTGGCGCGAAGGCGTTCGGCATGAATGTCAAAGAAACGACGCAACTGACTGCCATGTGGGGCGGCGCTACATTGACGGCATTGCTGCTGTACGGCGCGGTGCTTAATCGCTGGATCGACAAGAAGCGCGGCGCGATGATCGGCGGTTCGATTGCCGCCTGCGGCTTCCTGCTGATTGCGCTGAGTGGCATGCTCGCGTTCGAAGCCATGTTCATCCCTGGAATCCTGCTCCTTGGTTTCGGCACCGGCGTTGCCACCACGACCAACCTGGCACTGATGCTCGATATGACGACAGCCGAGCAGGTCGGGTTATTTATCGGTGCGTGGGGTGTGGCGGACGCTGCGGCGCGTGGCGTTGGCACCCTGCTGGGTGGCGTGATGCGTGACGTGATTGCGCATATGAGCGGTAGCGTCGTCAGCGGCTACATCAGCGTCTTTCTGATCGAGACGGTGCTGCTTGGCATTTCTCTGGTATTATTGCAACGGATCGATGTCAATGAGTTCCGTAGCCGTCAACCATCGCTGACCGAACTGGTCGCGATTGCTGGCGATGCCTGATTCGGAGGGTTATGACCACGCATTCTGCTGAAGCCCACAACGGCAAAGAGACCGACAGCGCGCTCACCACGCTGCCGGTCTATCCATTCACTGCGATTGTCGGTCAGGCGGAGTTGAAACTTGCGCTCCTGCTCTGCGTGATCGATCCGACGATTGGCGGCGTTATGGTCATGGGGCATCGCGGCACAGCGAAGAGCACAGCGGTACGCGCACTGGCTGCGCTCCTCCCGCCGCAGCGCGCCGTCGCCGGGTGCCCCTACGGGTGCGACCCGGCAGCGCCGTCGCCGATCTGCCCACACTGCGCCGCGCCCGAACAACCTGCGCCGGCAAATGGCAATGAGAAGCGGCGTGCCGCAGGGAAACGCCTGCCCTCGATCCTGCGCCCGGTTCCAGTGGTTGATCTGCCCCTCGGCGCAACCGAGGATCGGGTGGTCGGCGCACTCGACATCGAGCGCGCGCTGGTCGAAGGGGTGCAGGCATTTGCGCCAGGATTGCTGGCACGCGCCAATCGTGGCTTTCTGTACATCGATGAAGTGAACCTGCTCGAAGATCACCTGGTCGATCTGTTGCTCGACGTGGCGCAGAGCGGGGTGAATGTCGTCGAGCGTGAGGGGATTTCGGTGCGCCACCCGGCGCGTTTTGTGCTCGTCGGCAGCGGCAACCCGGAGGAGGGAGACCTGCGCCCGCAACTGCTCGACCGGTTCGGGCTGCATGCGCGGATCACGACCATTGACGACGTGGCGGAGCGGGTTGAGATTGTCAAGCGTCGGCGCGCGTTCGACGCCGATCCAGTTGCATTCGCGCAACAGTGGGAGCGGGAACAGCAACGCCTCCAGCGGCGCATTCGTGCGGCGCAGAAGCGTCTTACGTCGGTTGAACTGACCGATGAGGCATTGTACGCGGCGGCGCGTTTGTGTGTCGCGCTGAACATCGACGGTCACCGCGGCGAGTTGACGCTGGCGCGTGCAGCGGTGGCGCTGGCGGCGTTCGAGGGACGCGACAGCGCCCAACCGTCCGATATCGCACGGGTTGCGACCCTCTCGCTGCGTCACCGCTTGCGCAAAGACCCGCTGGAAACCTCCGGCGACGACGCACGGATCGAGCGCGCCGTCGCGGAGACGATCGGTGCGTCAGCACGGGCGTAATATCCAGGCAAACCCGATCCGTGGTACACTTGGGAGAAGCATCATCTGGAAAGGGTTTGCCCATGCCGCCGCGGATGCTGGAACGTAGCGTACTCAAAGGTTATACATCGTTCAGGGAAATTGATTCGGATGATGCAACATTGTGGAGTGCTGTCTTGCCTGAACTTGCCCGCTTCTTTGGTATCATCATCCGCATGTACGTGGAGCCGGGCGCGCCCCATCATGTTCCCCACTTTCACGTGTATTACCAGAACTATACAGCAGTATACGGCATTGACCCGATAGAGAGGATAAGTGGTGAGTTACCTCGCAGGCAACAACGGCTTGTAGAAGCATGGGCAGAATTGCATCAAGGCGAACTGCGAGAGAGCTGGGAGCGGTTGCAGGCAGGACAGTCGCCGCATAAGATAGCGCCACTGCACTAAGGGAGTGAAAAATGGAACACTCAATCTGCCGGGTGACTGGATTTGAAATCACAGGTCCCTACACATTACGCATCGCTTTTGATGATGGAGTGGTTCGAGAGATCAATTTTGAGCCGGTGCTGGAAGGACCGATGTATGGAATGTTGCGGGACGAAGAACTGTTCAAACAGGTTCGCATAGACGCGGAAGTGCACACACTGGTATGGCCGAATGGGGCGGACTTTGACCCAGAGACATTGTACAATTGGCCAAAGTATGCAGATGAGATGAAGCGAATGGCAGAGCGCTGGGCCACCATGATGGCAAAGGTCGAGTAATCGCCCAAAATTCGCGCAACATGTCCGCATTTCGACTCTATGGATGCGTTGTCTGGAATGCTTGTAGCAGATCATGGCGCTAACGTTTATCGCTGCGTGCGTTTCATTTCAGGAGCAGTTGCTGTTGCACCGGAAGCGTTACTGATTCGCACCGTTGCCGACCGCCAGGAAGCGCCGAGCAAGATCGGGAAGACGCTGCCATGGTCCGCTGCGCACGGTGGTATGCGGCAGCGATTCGAGGAACATTTGACCGTACTTCTTTGTCAGCAGGCGACGGTCAAGGACTGCCACCACGCCGCGATCTTCTTTGGAACGGATCAGGCGTCCGAACCCCTGCTTGAAGCGCAGGATCGACTGCGGCACCGCATACTGGTTGAAGGGATCATCGAACTGTTCCGACCGCGCCGCAAAGATCGGATCGGTCGGCACGCTGAAGGGAAGTTTGGCAATCACCAGCACTGAGAGCGCATCGCCGACGACATCGACCCCCTCCCAGAAACTCGACGTGCCGAGCAGCACGGTGCCGGGAAACTCCTTGAAACGCTCAAGCAGGCTGCGGCGTGAGCCGTCGATCCCCTGACCGAGGACCGCAATCCCCGCGTCTTCCAGCGGCTCCTGGATGGCGCGGTACGTCTGGCGCAACGCATTCGTGGCGGTGAACAGGACCAGCATTCGACCGCCGGTCGCACGCGCCAGGTCGATGATCGTCTGCTCCAGCGCCCGCTGGTAGCCATTCTGGTTTGGTTCGGGAATATCCTGCGGGATGTAGAGCAACGCCTGCCGGGTGTAGTCGAACGGCGAGTCCAGCGTCAACTCTTCAGCCTGGTCAAGACCGATGCGTTCGCGGATGAACGCAAAGCTGCCGCCGACCGACAGGGTCGCCGACGTCAGGATGGTGGCAGTCTTCGCTTCGAACAGGTTGGTGCGGAGCACGTCGGCAACCGATAATGGCGCCGCAGAAAGGGTCAGCGTATCGCGCAAGCGATCGTGAGTCAGCCAGGTGACCTTCTCTTCCGCACCACCGGTCAGGATGTGCCCGATATTGACACGCACGTCGGTGGCGTAGCGCCTGAGCGCCTGCACCCGTAGCATCAGGGCGTCGTACTCCAGCAATTCTGCATCCTTAAGGTCGATCAACAACGTCTCCAGACGCCCCAGCCCCTCGCCGACAACGTGGAGCGCCACGCTGAGCGCGTCCCAGGCGCGTTCGACCTCCGCCCACGACGGTCTGCGTCGCAGCGCGTCGGTGATGCGCAACCGCGAGTCGTAGGCAGTCAGTTCGGCTTCGCGCTTGATGAATGTCATCAGCACGTTGAAGCACCCATACACTGCATCCCGTGCGCGCGCCACTGCCGGGCGCAACGCATCGGCAATCGCATCGGCGCGGTCGATGTCGGTGCGAGTCGCCATACTTTCGCGGAAATGGTTGGGCAGTTCGCTCAGCAAACCACCGACCACCTGCGCCTGCCCTTCGGTGAAAATATCGTCGAGAAACGCGAGCAATCCTTCGCGATCAACATTGAAACTCAACTGGTCGGTAGCAACATCTTCCAGATTGTGCGCCTCATCGATGATGAGGTAGTCGTAGGGTGGGATGACGTCGTTTTCGACCGCCAGATCCGCCATGAGCAGCGCGTGGTTGACGATCACCAGGTGCGCCGCTTCCGCCTGTTTACGCGCCTTGAAGAAGAAGCAGCGCTGAAACTCGCTGCACCGTGGACCGGTGCACTGCTCCCAGGCGGCGCTCATTCTGTTCCAGGACGCATTCTCGCCCTCGTGAAGCGGCAGTTCCGCCCGATCCCCGCTTTCAGTCGTCGGCAGCCACAACTGCACCTTGAGCAGCGCGCGCACATCGTCCGACATCAGGCGCGGATCGCGGCGCAGGTCTTTGTAGCGCTTGAGGCAAAGATAGTTGCTGCGACCTTTGAGCAGCGCCGCAGTGAATGGCGGTTTGTCGGCGCCGTTGGCCATCACTTTTTGCAACGCCGGGATGTCTTTGAAGAAGAGTTGATCTTGCAGATTGATCGTATTGGTCGAGATCACCACCCGTTCGCCACGGCGCGCAGCGTGCAGCGCCGCAGGAACCAGGTACGCCAGCCCTTTGCCGGTGCCGGTGCCAGCTTCGGCGATCAGCGCCCCGCCCTGGTTGAACGTATCAGCGACCGCTTCGGACATACGCACCTGCTGATCGCGCTGTTCATACCCCGCAAACGCGCGACCGAGCGCGCCATCAGGACTGAAGAACCGACGGATGTCCGCCAGATCGATCGGGCGCTCATCACCGGTCGGCTTCAGCGGTGCAATCTTCTCGTCACCCTCGTCGTGCCGGTCTGCCTGGATGGGTGCTGCGTCCACAAAGACGCGCCGCGCTTTTGCGCGTTGTGCTTCCTCGAACAGGCTTCGCAGCCCCCACTCAATCTGCCCGGTCAGGCGCATAATCTCATTGAGATCGTCGAGGGGGAGCGCTGCAATCCGACGCAGCAGGTGGAGAAAGACCTGACGGGTCACATCGGCATCGCTCAGCGCGCGGTGAGCTTCATCGTGGGGAATACCGAGGGTTGCCGCCAGCGCACTGAGGCGGTACGCTGGCGTTCGCGGCATCAGCAGCGTTGCCAGTTCAAACGTATCGAATGCCGGTTGGGGCAGTCGCATCCCCTGGGCGCGCAGCATGCGCAGGTCGAACTCGATATTGTGCCCGACGAGCGGGTAATTCTTGAGGAACGCGGCAAAACGTGGCGCAACCCCGGCAAAGCGCGGCGCACCGGTGAGCATATCTGCGGTGATGCCCGTCAACCGGCTGGAGTTGAGGGGGAGTGAATGGATTGGTTGCACCAGGGTGCTGAATGTTTCGAGCACCTCATCTGCGTTGAACTTGACAGCAGCGATCTCGATAATCTCATCAACCCCCGCCTCAAGCCCGGTCGTTTCGACATCGATTGCGATGTAGATCTGGTTCATAACGCGCCCCTGACTGCTGCTACGCCAACTGAGGTGACATTATAGCATGCGGCTGACGCGGGGCAGGCGATCAATAGCTGATAGCTGATAGCCGATAATCGATAGGAGTTTCAGTAGACTTCATCTTATTTTCATACGAACTGA
>Ga0209227_1002895_pt1 | contig 11861 bp, 11 predicted proteins | sample YNPBryantNP2012_FD_185815 | JGI IMG/M metagenome (GOLD analysis project Ga0209227, IMG submission 185815) | Anoxygenic and chlorotrophic microbial mat microbial communities from Yellowstone National Park, USA - YNP Bryant NP 2012 (SPAdes)... ...
ATTCTTTGAAAAAGACAATATGTGGTCGCTGTGCTGAATACACAACGTCGATGCTATCTCCTGGCTGAAAGCGATGATATTCTGAGCGAAGGACGATCCGAATCTTTACGGTGCAGACGACCTGTTATGTCCCGGTATTCAAACACAATCCGATTGCGCGCATATTTACGTACAACATTGGCAGTCGTTGGTATTCCATTGACCATTACTTCCCGAAAATGATTGATACTCTGAACAAAACTAAATGCGATCAGACCAGTAGTAACTAGCGAGAGAAGACAGAGAACGAGCATGAAGATAATGAGTAGAAGTTCTGCATTCATGTGGTTATTCCTGATACGAATAGCTACTGGTATGAGCAACATTATACATGCATGTACGACGTGTCAGGTGGATTCGATTTGTGATGACGCAAACCTGCTGCTACCTGCCTTTGTAGCCGAATGCGGTATGATGGAAAGCAGCAACATCGGTCAGAGCAGGTACAGGTGTTGGTGATGGAAAAGAACCGGATCAAGATACTGGGTATACCTATTGATGACATCACCGAGCAAGAGGCGCTAGAGCGGGCAGATGCCATGATCAACGACGGTGCATGGCATCAGATCTGCACGGTTAATCCTGAGTTCATTATGGAGGCCCGGCGTAATCCATCCTTTCGGGCAGTCTTGCAGGCTGCCGATCTGAACACGCCAGACGGGTTTGGTATACTGCTTGCTGCACGCTGGCTGGGTACACCATTGCGTGGGCGGGTGACAGGCGTAGAGTTGACACTAGGTCTGGCACAACTGGCGGCTATGCGAGGGTATCGCATCTTTCTGCTGGGTGCGGCGCCGGGCGTAGCCGAGGCAGCCGCAGCCGCTTTAGTGAAACGCTGGCCGACGTTGTGTATCGCCGGTTGTTACTCTGGCTCACCTGCACCAGAACACGATGAACAGCAACGCCAGATAATTGCGCTGGCGCATCCCCACATTCTGCTGGTAGCGTATGGGCATCCGCGCCAGGAACTATGGATTGCCCGCAACCAGCCTTTCTTACAGGTCCCGCTCGCTATCGGTGTCGGCGGGACATTCGATTACCTGGCCGGTAAGGTACCGCGTGCACCACGTTTCATACGCCAGCTCGGATTGGAATGGGTATTCCGCCTGGTAATGCAACCAACGCGCTGGCGACGGATCATCGATGCAGTACCGCTGTTTCTGTTTACCGTACTCTGGCAGGAAAGAATGATTCGCTATCGCGGTTAAGACATCTGAACCTGATGTTGATCGTCATTACCGACAGTAGAAGTGAGGAATGCTATGGCTCAAACGACAGCAGAGAAGATCGCCGTCCTCCGTGAACGACGTGAACGAGCGCGCAATCAAGACCCGGTGGCAATCGCTCGTCAACACGAGCGGGGAAAATTAACCGCCCGTGAACGCATTGATCGTCTCCTCGATCCCGGCTCGTTTGTTGAACTGGATGCGTTTGCCGTGCATCGTACTACGGCGTTCGGTATGGATCGGCGCAAACCACTCGGCGATGGGGTGATCACCGGTCATGGCACCATTGATGGCCGACCCGTCTGTATCTTTGCGCAGGATTTTACCGTCTTCGGTGGTTCACTGGGTGAAGTCTTCGCCGAGAAAATCTGCAAAGTGATGGACCTGGCTTTACGAATGGGTGTCCCGTGCATCGGGATTAATGATAGCGGTGGTGCGCGCATCCAGGAAGGTGTGGTCAGCCTTGGCGGGTATGCTGAGATATTCTACCGGAATGTGCTTAGCAGCGGCGTGATCCCCCAACTCTCGATTATCGCTGGCCCATGTGCCGGAGGTGCTGTCTATTCACCGGCCATGACCGATTTTATCTTTATGGTCAAAAATATTAGTCAAATGTTTATCACCGGGCCGGATGTTATCAAGACGGTCACCGGAGAAGAAGTTGGCTTTGAAGAATTGGGTGGGGCAATGACCCACAATACCCGTAGCGGGGTAGCCCATTTCGCGGCTGATAGTGAAGATGAATGTTTCGATCAGTTACGGACTCTGCTTTCCTTCCTACCCTCTAACAACATGGAAGACCCGCCCTACCAGCCGCCAACTGACGATCCGGAGCGGATGGACGAAGACCTTCAGAGTATTATCCCCGACAATCCACGCAAAGCCTACGATATGATCAAAGTTATCGAGTCGGTCGTTGATGATGGGTTCTTCTTCGAGGTGCAACCGGCCTGGGCGCAAAACATTGTGATCGGTTTTGCCCGTCTTGATGGTCATGTCGTGGGGGTTGTTGGGAACCAACCGTTACAAATGGCAGGAACCCTCGACATCGACAGTTCGGTGAAAGCGGCCCGCTTTGTACGTTTCTGTGATGCGTTTAATATTCCCCTGATTACATTTGTCGATGTACCAGGCTTCTTACCAGGGACGCAGCAAGAATACGGTGGTATCATTCGCCATGGCGCAAAGCTCCTCTACGCCTATTGTGAAGCAACCGTGCCGAAATTAACAGTCATTACCCGCAAGGCGTATGGTGGTGCCTACGACGTGATGGCAAGTAAACATATTCGAGCTGATTTTAACTTCGCCTGGCCCACCGCTGAAATCGCTGTAATGGGGGTTGATGCGGCAGTCCGGATCATCTTCCGCAAAGAGCTGGCCGAGGCCGATGATCCGACAACCCGCCTGGCTGAACTGGTCGAAGACTATCAAAATCGCTTTGCGAACCCGTATGTAGCCGCCGAACGTGGATACATTGATGCTGTGATCGAGCCACGCGAAACACGACCCGCTCTGATCCGTGCCCTGCGCCTGGCCCGCACGAAACGCCAGAGCCTGCCAGCACGGAAACATGGCAATATTCCGCTGTAGATGAGCGGATAGGAGGGGTGCAGCGACGCTGCACACTGCCTGGCTTTCGGTTTTTCAACATTTTCACCCTGCCCAGCAGCGGTGAGGTGAGAGGGTAAAGGAAGGAGAGCAGAAGCGACGGCTGCCCAGCCTGTGCGCAGCACGTGCAGAGCGCGCAGATACCCGTTCCGACCAACGTCTGCGGTCACCCCTTGGGAGGTCAATGTGCTTTCACTCCAACCACCTCACCTTCCCCCTTCCTCTCCTCGTGGCGGATCGGAAGGGGGCCGAGGGGAAGGTGAGGGCCGCAACCGTACTCCGCAGCACCGGCACTGCAACCGGCATGGAGCCGTATGCGTTGCCCGCCAGCGTTCCTCGCACCATTTTAGCGTTGCCATGTCGAGCCTCATCAAAAGCCTAGGTGTTTGATCATGGTCTGAGAACTCTGAAAAGCCCCATCCCTGATTACCTGAACTTGCACAACCGGACAGGAAACTGGTAACATATGTACCTGAGCCTATGCTATCATACAGCTACGGCTTTGATATTATCGGCATTCATCCATCAAACAGGATGGAAAGCATGAGCGAGGCAGATGGCGCGACAGAACAGATCATCGAAATGCGCCTGCCGAGTCGGTTGGGGTACGAGCGAATTGCGATGGATACTGCGGCTTCACTGGCAAGGCGCATGGGCTTCACCCCTGAGCGAATCGATGCGTTACGCACGGCCATCGGTGAGGCAGTAACCAATGCCATCGAACACGGCAATCAGGCCGACGCGGCAATGAAGGTAGTGGTCGTCCTGACAATACGAACCGATGAACTCATCATTAGTGTAGCCGATCAAGGACGAAAGGTACTCGATCCAGCTCAAACTTTCTTGCAACCACGCATTACCGATGCGTTTCAGCGGGCAGATAAAGGGGGATGGGGAATATGGCTGATCCGTGAATTAATGGACGAAGTCGAGTTTTCTTTTGCCCCAGGTAGTGGCAATCAGGTTCGGATGGTTGTACATCTTGAACGACCACCGGTTATCAAACCATAGGCCAGGCAGCTATGCAGCTTATCATTCCCAGCGTTCTTGGCTACGAGGTTGTTGTGCGTGATGCAGTGGCATCATTAGCGCAGCGGTATGGATTACCGCCTGACCGAATCGAGGATGTTAAGACGGTATTGTGCGAGGCCTGTACGAACGCGATTGAGCACGGCAATGGCTCTGACCCGCACCGCAGAGTTCGGGTTTCCTGTACAGTAAGTGAGCAATCGCTAGTGGTTGAAGTTTACGATGAAGGTAGATTACCACCAACGCTGCCTGAAAAACCTGTAAAATGGCTCCCAATTCAGTTTCCCTCACACCATGGTATAGGTCTTAAGTTAATCGTTGCCCTATCAGACGAGGTGAGCATCGCCAACGATCCAGCGTTCGGAACTTGTATCCGTCTCGTCTTTTATCGTGATCCTCGTTCAGGGATCCATACGTCCTGAGCTTACTGAAAGACTTGCTAAATAAGGAGCGCTCCATGTTGGAAGACGAGTTAACTGTGAATATCCGCCACCGTGATGGCGTCGCCGTCATTGATTTAATAGGTGATGTGACGACATTTGCTGAAGAGAAGATCAATAATGCGTATCGCCAGGTAACAGACAAAGGTGCTCGCTACATTCTTTTCAATTTTCGCCAAAACGATTATATCAACAGCGCCGGTATTGCCATCCTGATCGGCATCGTGACAGAAGTTAATCAGAACGGGCAGCGTTTAGCAGTGAGCGGGTTATCGCCGCACTTCCAAAAAATCTTTCGCATGGTAGGTCTTGCTCAGTACGCCGAGATTTATCAAACTGAAGACGAGGCGATCAGCGCATTTAAACGACTCAATACGATTAACTAAGAGCGGGGGCTTTTCGGCGTTCTCAGCTTCGGGTTGCGTTCAATAACCGAACGGTTCAACAGCAGAGCGAAACCAACGAACGTCACCTCGTGCTTCAGCGATCCCTATTCCGTGCGGGGGCATATGATTCGCTATCCTGCTCTTTGCAGGGCATAGCCAGAAGCCATCGTCTGACGTATCAGTACTCTATATTCATCCCCCAGGCCCTCGCTCGCGAGGAGCGCGGGGGAGAACACCAGCCTGCTCAGCGCCAGACATTATCGGCAAGATGGCCAAAGCATGCCAGCGTTACAGGCATCCGCGTAAGATCGGCTCGGGATGAGAACGCTTCCTTTCCTCTCACTTTACCCCGAACCCGAAAAGGAACCTTCCCACACCTACCGCGGAATACCAGAACGATTATCGGTCATAATGGCAGCACGCAACTCTTCGGGCGTGACAACGGCATTCCCCAAACGACGTACTACGAGCGCTGCTGCAATATTAGCCAGCGCCGCCGCAGTACGACCGCGACAACCGGCAGCAAGCGCCAGCGTTGCAACTGCAATGAAGGTATCACCGGCACCGGTCGTATCAAAGACTTCGCTCACGTGGTAGGCAGGGATGTGTTGACATGGCTCATCATCGCCGACAAGCACTAATCCTGCTGGCCCCCGCGTCACAATAACCAGCCGGGCAGCCAGTTCTTGGTAGAGACGAATCACCCCGACTGTCAGCGCTCCTTCATCTGTCAGTGATGTGCCTAATGCCGCAGCAGCTTCGGCATCGTTACAGCGAAAGAGGTCGGCGTGATGGTAATAATGTGAATTCCCCTGCGCGTCAACGGCAAACAGAACACCATGCTGCTGACACAGAGTACGAATTGCCTCTACGACGTGCGGGGTAAGCAAACCGAGCTGATAATCGGAACAGATAACGGCATCGGCATCAGGCAGTTGATCGGCCAACGCTGCGATAATCAGCGCTTCGGAATCTGATGATAAAGGACGCCGGTCGAGGTAATCGAGCCGAGCGATCTGTTGGGGTAAGCGTGGCGCAGCATCGGCTAGAATACGAGTTTTACGAGTCGTAGTCCGCTGAGGCAGCGTAATCACCCCTCGATCATCAACCCCAGCCGCCCGCAGCAGGGTGCGCAAATGCTCTCCTTCTGCATCATCGCCAACAATCGCCACTAAACTGGCCTGCGAGCCGAGGGCAACGATGTTACGTGCCGGATTGGCAGCACCACCAAGAATCGTCTCACGGCGCAGAAATTCGAGCACTGGAACCGGCGCCTCGCGGGAAAGCCGGGTCGCTCGACCGTACAGATATTCGTCGAGTGTAATGTCACCAACCACGATAATGCGTCGACCGGCGAGCATAGCCGGGTCAGGAAGGGTATGATCAGCGTGGTGATCAATGGTCATAACAGTTCGCAAGGGCGGCTCCGGTTGGCCGAGCCGCCCATCTGTTGCCATCAGGCACGATCGCCGCCGAGTACGGCATCGCGGAATCGCTGCATACCAACTCGAATCTCATCACTGCCAGTCGCATACGACAAGCGTAGATAACCGGGCGCACCAAAGGCTTCACCGGCCACACAGGCAATATGCGCCTCTTCGAGCAGATAGAGATTCAGCTCGTCGCTGGTAGTGCAGACCTTCCCGTTGCGCAGTGGTCGGTTGAGCAGCGCACTCACGTTGGGGAAAACGTAGAACGCACCATCGGGAACCGTGCAGGTAATACCGGGAATGTCAGCCAGGAGACTGAGGATCAGATCGCGACGCCGCCGGAACTCAGCCGTCATTGCGGCAACCGTAGCTTCGATAGCCGGATTGGGCGTGTAGGCGGCCAGGGCTGCATCTTGCGAGATGCTAGAGGTGTGGGTACTAGTGTGACTCTGAATTGCCTTGATCGCCTCGATAATCGGTTGTGGACCGGCAACATAGCCAACACGCCAGCCGGTCATTGCATACGCTTTGGCTGCACCATTAACGACCAACGTGCGTTCGGCGAGATCAGGGGCTATACGTAACAGACGTGCGTAAGGCACATACGAAATCGCATCATAAATCTCATCGGTAATGATAATCGCCGGATGATCGCGCAACACTGCCGCCAATGCAGCCAGCTCTTCGGCGCTGTACACCGCACCGGTCGGATTTGAAGGCGAATTGAGTACCACAATCCGCGTTCGTTCGCTCAAGCTGGCACGCAATTGATCAGGAGTCAGCTTAAAACCGGTCTGTTCAGTTGTCTGAGGCGTCACGGGGGTCGCACCGGCCAGCTTCGCCTGTTCCACATAACTTACCCAGTATGGTGCAGGAATAACCGCTTCATCACCCTCATCGCAGAGCGCCTGAAACGCAAGGTAGAGGGCCTCTTTCGCACCGGTCGTCACCGTCACCTGACCAATTCCGTAGCTCAGCCCTTGATCGGCACTAACACGGGCAGCAATCGCCTTACGCAACTCAATCGTACCACCGGTAGGCGTATAGTGCGTATGGTTGGCATGAATACCGGCAATTGCAGCCTGCTTGATCGGCTCGGGGGTGTCGAAGTCTGGTTCACCAACACTAAACGAGATCACCTTAATGCCGGCCGCCCGCATTTGGGCAACACGCGCCGTCATTGCCGCCGTAGCCGAAGCCTCAAGCGAAGCAAGCCGACGGGCAAAGCGATATTCCATCCTGGCTGACATGATCGCTCCTGTCTACATGCATAGTTTGTGTAAACGTCGGTATAACAAATACATTTAGAGCGATTATACCAGAGACGGTACCTCTTGCGATCGCGAGCGACAGCAATGCAGAGCTTTTCGGCGTTGTCGGCTTGTTCAACGATGGATCAACACCGACGAATATCACCCGTTCGCTGACGATGGCGCCTGACCTGCGCGTTCAGCTAAGTGTGTGAGAAATCAGGAGTGGAAAGGATGGCTAAAGTGAAGGTCAACCGCGTCTACAACATGCACTGCCTTCCATGCGAATCTTGCGCTAGGTCGGATGAAACCTTCAAAAACCTTTACAGCGTTGTCCTCTTGTTTTGTTGTAGAGATGCCAAATTGTAGTACAGTTGACATCACAGGGGGAAATCCGAGATATGCCGTACTATTACAAGCAATCGCCGACGTACTCCCTGAGAGGACGGACACCTCTTGTTGTAATCAGGCAGGTCGGTTAACGCCGTGGACGTATCTCCATACCAAGTATCTCAAGTGCAGTAATAATGCCTTCGCGCAGCGTCCCCCGATTACGAACGTCACCGAGATCGATACCAAGTCCAATCATTGTTTGCGCAATAGCGGCCCGAATACCGGTAATAATAATTTGCGCACCCAGCAACCGTGCAGCGCGAACCGTCTGTAGCAGATGATTGGCTACCGCCGTATCAACCATTGGCACACCGGTAATATCGATAATAACCACGTCGGCCATGTGTTCGGCAATACCCGATAACAGATGTTCCATAATGTATTGGGAACGGCGAGAGTCGATGCTCCCAATGAGCGGAAGCAACAACACACCTTCAAACAGTGGGACAACCGGTGCGCCGAGTTGGGCGATAGTCTCCTCGAGTGCACCCTGACGTTCGGCAAGAGCCTGTACTTCGGCCACCAACTGCCGTTGTTGATCGTAACGTCGCTGCATATGGGCAACAATCTCAGCGACAATTTGGGTCAGGTACGGTCCTATTGGCGCACGTGGGGGAAATTGAGTACGCGCATAGGCCAATTCAGCCGCACGATCAGGCCGATATCGTTCTACAACCGGAATGAGTACATCAAGCACATTTGAGACAACTTCAGGCTGAAAAGTAAGGAGCGTAGCAAAGCTGCGATCGGCTTCGCGCTCAACGGGGATCTGGTTATCAAGCCCGCACAACACGGCGCAAAACCATTCAGTCAATACGAGCAAAAACCACTCTTGACGCAACGGATCATCGGCAGCAAGAGTGACCGCGATATGACGCTCCTCTGGAACCGGGGGTTTACCACCGGCGAAAATACAGATCGTGCTAGCGATATTCGCCAATTCCAGGTAGCGTTGGGTCTCTTTACGCCAGTGACTGCTTTCCTGGAAACCGGTAAAGATCACCGCAGGTAATTGATTGCGCAGAATACAATCCTCGAGGGTGTGACTAAGATCGACCAGCGTCGCTTTACTGGCCATAAATGGTTGAGTATCCGGCGTGAGGGTATCTCTGATCAGATTGAACAGGGAGGGAAGACGCTGATTCTCACTTGTCACTGATAACTCCTAACGTTTGCGCAATATGAAGAGGAATGTGAGATGCGTAGATGGCTAAAGTGTAATTTGAGTTACAGGGTTTGTCAAGATTATATGTAAAGCTGGGCTTTTCTGGCCGTTTTCGCGAATGAACGTATTTCACACCCCTACAGCGATGCCCGACCCACATGATTGCCCTTAGGTGCACGGGCCGGTGCGCACGCCTCCGGCCCGTCTCCTCCGGTATGCAGCTAACAACCGCCACTCAATCGAGACCCACCCTTGAGGACAGGCGCACCCTCACGCGAGCCTTTAAGTGCGCACGCCTCCGGCCCGCCGCCTTCAGGATGCGGCTGACACCCGTCGTTCAATCGAGACCCACCCTTGAGGACAGGCGCCCCTCACACGATTGCCTTTAGGTGCGCACGCCTCCGGCCCGCCGCCTTCAGGATGCGGCTGACACCCGTCGTTCAATCGAGACCCATCCTTGAGGACAGGCGCCCCTCACACGATTGCCTTTAGGTGCGCACGCCTCCGGCCCGCCGCCTCCGGTATGCGGCTGACACCCACCGTTGCTCCTATCAGCAAGTCATCAGGGCGGGTTCACGCCTCAACCTTCCCCTTCCTCCCCCTTGTAGAAGAGGAAAAGGGCCGGGGAAGGTGAGGGAGCGAGGCGTAATCTACAGCATGTATCCTGAAAACCTCGAAAAGACCCAAAATGTTCAAGCAAAAAACCTTGACGAAGGAGCGAGCGGTATGCTATAATTCGCACAATAGTTCGAGATCGTGCGGGAAAGCTCTCGCTCGGTTCGGTACAGATGGGACGATAACACACGAGAGACGAGGAGGGTTGACATGGCAAAGGATCTAAACAAGGTACAACTAACGGGTCATCTCGGCGCCGATCCGGAAATGCGTTACACTGCTCAGGGAAGCGCAGTAACGACCTTCCGAGTGGCGAGCAACCGCACGTGGCGCGACAAAGATGGCAACACCCACGAAGAGACCGAGTGGTTCCGCATTGTCGCGTGGGACAAGCTCGGTGAAATCTGCAATCAATACCTCACCAAAGGAACCCGCGTCTATATCGAGGGTCGCCTCCAGACCCGCAAGTGGACCGACCGCGACGGTCAGGATCGGTACACCACCGAGGTCATTGCTCAGGACATGATCATTCTCTCCCCGAAAGGCGAGCGTGGCCCTGTTCCTGATGTCGAACCATCATACGAAGAGCCGGTTGATGAGACGGTACGCCGTATCCCACCACCGGCAAACTCACGCCCGGCCAATACTCCTCCCCCAGCCCGTACACCAGCGAGCAAGATACCATCACGGAACCAGCCACAACCGATTGACGACGAGGACATTCCGTTCTAGCCTTCATCAAGGCGAGAAGGTTCACCGATAGAGGAGGTAAACGTTTTTTCCTGGTCGGCAGGGACGCGCAGGTATGACGACCGTGAGCGGCTCTGACCTACAGACGGCGCGCTAGTTTTCCTCGTTCAGCAGGCGCACGCGGGTGTGACGGGGCGAGGTTCCACGCCGTCTACCCGCGCTGTCCCACGTCGGCAGGGGGATGGCGCTTTTCACCGGTCAGCACGCACACGCGGGTGTGACGGGGCGAGGTTCCACGCCGTCTACCCGCGCTGTCCCACGTCGGCAGGGGGATGGCGCGGTTGCACCGGTCAGCAGGCGCACGCGGGTGTGACGGGGCGAGGTTCCACGCCGTCTACCCGCACGGTCCCGCGTCGGCAGGGGGATGGCGCTTTTCACCGGTCAGCAGGCGCACGCGGGTGTGACGGGGCGAGGTTCCACGCCGTCTACCCGCACGGTCCCACGTCGGCAGGGGGATGGCACTTTTCACCGGTCAGCAGGCGCACGCGGGGCGGACAGAGCGAGGTTCCACGCCGCTCATTTGCGCTGTCTCGCGCCAGCAGAGGGGATAGCGCGGTTGCACCGGCCAGCAGGAGTACAAGGGGCGGACAGAGCGAGGTTCCACGCCGCTCATTTGCGCTGTCTCGCGCCAGCAGGGGGACAGCGCGGTTGCACCGGCCAGCAGGAGTACAAGGGGCGGACAGAGCGAGGTTCCACGCCGCTCATTTGCGCTGTCTCGCGCCAGCAGGGGGACAGCGCGGTTGCACCAGCCAGCAGGAGTACAAGGGGCGGACAGAGCGAGGTTCCACGCCGCTCATTTGCGCTGTCTCGCGCCAGCAGAGGGGATAGCGCGGTTGCACCGGCCAGCAGGAGTACAAGGGGCGGACAGAGCGAGGTTCCACGCCGCTCATTTGCGCTGTCTCGCGCCAGCAGAGGGGATAGCGCGGTTGCACCGGCCAGCAGGAGTACAAGGGGCGGACAGAGCGAGGGTCCACGCCGTCCATCTGCGCTATCCCGCGCCAGCGAGGGGGGACAGCGCGGTTGCACCGGTCAGCAGGAGCACGCGGGGCGGACAGAGCGAGGGTCCACGCCGTCCATCTGCGCTATCCCGCGCCAGCGAGGGGGATAGCGTGGTTGCACCGGTCAGCAGGCGCACGCGGGGCGGACAGAGCGAGGTTCCACGCCGCTCATTTGCGCTGTCTCGCGCCAGCAGAGGGGATAGCGCGGTTGCACCGGCCAGCAGGAGTACAAGGGGCGGACAGAGCGAGGGTCCACGCCGTCCATCTGCGCTATCCCGCGCCAGCGAGGGGGGACAGCGCGGTTGCACCGGTCAGCAGGAGCACGCGGGGCGGACAGAGCGAGGGTCCACGCCGTCCATCTGCGCTATCCCGCGCCAGCGAGGGGGATAGCGTGGTTGCACCGGTCAGCAGGACGCTCCCGGTTAGATTGATGTACCATCCGAACACATCATCTCCCTAAAATGCGACAACATTCGGTATCACCGGTTCAATGCCCATCGTCGTGGACAACTCTTGTAGGGAGAAGCGCTGC
>Ga0209227_1002898_pt1 | contig 11843 bp, 8 predicted proteins | sample YNPBryantNP2012_FD_185815 | JGI IMG/M metagenome (GOLD analysis project Ga0209227, IMG submission 185815) | Anoxygenic and chlorotrophic microbial mat microbial communities from Yellowstone National Park, USA - YNP Bryant NP 2012 (SPAdes)... ...
CCAGGCGGCGCGTCTCGTCATTGATCAGCGGACCCAGGTAGCCGATTTTGCCGGTTTGCGTGGTGAGCGCGGCAGCGCAACCGGCAATCATCTTGCCGTACTCCATCTTGCCCATAAAGTTGCCCAGATTCGGCGGGGCTTTGTAGTTCTTGCCTTCTTTCCACGCATGGTCGCCCGAGATGTTGATGAAGGTCATATCAGTGAATTTCTGCGCGACAGTGAGCGTGTCGGTCTGAAAGTCGTCGGAGGTGGTGAAGATGAGTTTGACCCCCTTGGACTTCATATCGTTGACGACTTGCTCCAGGGTAGTCCCGGGACGATCCGCGGGATTGAGTTTGTCAATGTAGATGAAATCGGCGCCGGGCAACTTGCTCTTGACGTACTGCGCGGCGGTGTAGTGCGCCTCGCTCCAGCCGTGATCGTTGTACGGACCGACCAGGACCACACCAAAGGTGATAGGCTTGGCGGCAGGCGTTGGTGTGGGCGCGGGGGCGCATGCAACAACCCCAACAATTAGTGCCATCAATGCAATGACGAACAAAACGCGCTTGGACATTTCCATCCTCCTTTTCGTTTTGAAAATTCACTCTGCTGATAAGCGATGTTAAGTTGTGGTTACGCTTTCCCCCTAGGCATCACCTCCTTCGTCAATGAGCCAAATCAAATGTGCCAAACGAGCCAAACGTGCCAAATGTGCCAAAACCATTTGCTCATTTGTCATTTGTTCATTTGCTCATTTGTCATTCATTCATTTGGCTCATTGATCCGCGAACACCGAGACAAAATCAAACTTGTTCACATCCACCAAACCCTTGTCGGTCAGTTTCAACTCTGGAATCACCGGCAGGGCGATGAATGCCATTGCCATAAATGGCGCGTGCAACTTTGACCCAAGGTCGCGCGCTACCGCCGCCAGATCGTCCAACTGCTCGCGCACGCGTTCGAGCGGCTGATCGCTCATCAAGCCGGCGATGGGGAGTGGCACGCGCGCCAGCACCTCGCCATCGGCAACGGCGACGAGGCCGCCCTGCATCGCCGCAATCGCACGCGCCGCAGTCATCAAGTCGTCGTCGTTGGTGCCTGCCACGATGATGTTGTGCGAATCGTGCGCGATAGACGAACCGATGGCGCCGCGCGCGAGGCCCAAACCACGCACAAAGCCGATGCCGACGTTACCCGTCGCGCGATGGCGTTCGATGACAGCGACTTTGAGCAAATCACGCGACGGATCCGCAACGACCCAGCCATTCTCGATGCGCGCTTCTTCGATGCTCTGCGTTGTCACAATCTGGTCAGGAATCAAACCAATGACGCGCACCTTTTTGTGACCGTTCGCTGGCAGCCGTACATCCACCTTGCTCCAGTCCACGTTAATCGTGTTGCGAATCGGCAGGTTGCGCGGCGGAACGTCTTGCGGCACGATGCGACCATTGCGCGCGACGAGTTTGCCTCCGCGATACACCTGTTCGATGGTGAACCTGTTGAAATTATCAAAGACGATCAGATCGGCGCGCCGTCCCGGCGCGATGGCGCCGCGATCGTGCAGATTAAAGTACTCGGCGGCATTGAGCGTGGCGATTTGAATCGCGGTGACCGGATCGAGTCCTTCGCGAATCGCCACGCGCACGATGTGGTCAATGTGCCCTTCATCAATCAAATCGGCAGGAAAGCGATCATCCGTGACGAAGAGGATGCGCCGCGCGTTCTTGGCGTTGACCACCGGCAAGAGTGCTTCGAGGTTGCGCGCGTTCGATGCTTCGCGAATCATCACGCGCATTCCCAGACGAATCTTTTCGCGCGCCTCTTCGATGGTCGTGCACTCGTGATCGCTGGCAATGCCGGCGGCGACGTACGCTTCCAGATCGCGCCCGCTCAAGCCAGGGGCGTGACCGTCAATGCGACGGTTGAAGAACGCGCGGAGTTTATCCAGCACCTCTTGATCGCGCAAGAGGACGCCGGGATAGTTCATCATCTCACCCAGACCGATGACCCAGGGATCGTTCTTGAACGGGATGAGGTCACTCCACCGCAGCACACCACCGTTCGTTTCGAGGTGTGTGGCGGGGACGCACGAGGGCACCATCACGAAAACGCTGAAGGGTGTGTACTTGCTCGCCTCCAGCATATACTCGATGCCTTCGACGCCGAGCACGTTCGCGATTTCGTGCGGGTCAATGATGACGGAGGTGGTGCCGTGCGGGACGACGGCGCGCGCAAATTCGTAGGGTGGGACCATCGCGCTTTCGATATGTACGTGTGCGTCAATCAAACCGGGGGCAACATACTTACCCCCAAGGTCAACGACGCGTTGCGCTGGATAATCGTTGCCCAGACCGACGATGCGCGAATGCAGGATGGCAACGCCGGTCTCTTCGATTTCGCCGGAAAAGACGTTCACCACGCGCGCGTTCTTGAGCAGGAGGTCGGCAGGTGTCTCGCCGCGCGCGGCTTGAATGAGTTGGGAGATTTCCATATCCAGATCCTTTTAACGGTCTTTGAGCAGTTTCCGAACCGCCTGCTTCAATTGCGGAATGGTAACTACTCAGCCCACCTGTCATTGCGAGCCGCACAGCGGCGAAGCAATCTCCAATTCGTCCATTGGGGATTGCTTCGCGAACTGCGCTCGCAATGACCGGCTAGGTAGTTACGCGGAATGTCATTTTTAGCGGTATCCCAGATTCTTGAGATGTCAATTTCAAAATAGTCGTGGATGATCTTGTTTTGCATCCCAATCATTTCTGAGCAGGGGATTTCAGGATGTTGTTCTTGAAATTACTTCGAGATGTGGCGCGCCGCTTCACCAATGATTTCAAAGCATAACGGTATTCTGGCACATTAAATCGTCTTCAAACTTTTTCTCGTCCATGTCGTGCAGGTACAACTCGATACGTTTGATGGCCTCAAGAATGTCTTCCAACCGTCCGTGGTCATCGGGTTTTCTCACAGAGAATTACCATTTCCTTTTCGACAGTAGGTCGAATACGTTTCTTCAATCCTCTGGCTGGAACGAGATCCGCTTTTCTTCCCAGCCGTTTTGACAATTCTTCTACACGTATCCATGTGAACAAACTGAACGGTTTCTTGCGCGGTTCTTCAAAATCTACGAGAATATCAATATCGCTTTTTTTGTTTCCTCTCCGCGCGCCATCGATCCAAACAGTGCGATGCGTTTGACGCCATAGGGTTCGAGGATGGGCACAATAGCATCGCGCAATGCCGCAAATTTCCTGGGCACGCGAAGGCTCTTTTTCGTCTTCCGCGATGACCGGCGATTTCGCTGGTTTGTTTTCATCTTGCTTTCTGTTCCCTCTCGCGCGTGAGCCAAGCCGCTATTTTTCACCTGCCAGTTGCAATGTCTTGGCGATCACATCATCGCTTAATCGGATACCACCCTGGACCAGTTGCTCAATAAGTGGCTTGATGGCTGGCACAAGCCCTTGCTGTTTGGCTCGCAGCAAAACCCCCAATGTACCAGTCAGTTTCAAGTTGAGCCGCCGCGCGTATCGGCGTGCCAGGCGTTCGTCGAGGACGACCAGATCGGCATGCCGCTCCTGTGCCAGCGCAAGTACTTCTGCTTCACCGCGATCCAAATCGGACAGCAAATCTGCTCGACGCGGATCTGCCAGCATCGTCACACGAATCCATTCAGCGGTTTGAATCTCGGTCACGCCAATACCTTTTGCACCACCCTGGATCACTTCAGCCCAAACCGCTGGGGGAATAGCCACTTGACCGTATAAACGCCGCAAAAGATCAAGTTTCCCAATCAAAGCCAGGGCAATAATCGGCGTGGCATTCACAACAACCATACGCGTGGGTTCAGGCATTCTGCAGATCCTCTGCCAATTCGTCCGCCTCCACGCCAATGGGGGACAAGCCAAATCGTCCCAGCGCGAACATAAATTCGACGCGTCCCATACCCGCCAGTCGCGCTGCCATTCCTGTTGTTACACGACCAAGTTCGTACAACTTGATTGCCAACAAGAGGCGTGCCTCTGTTTCAAATTGCGTCGGATTCTCCTTCAACGACAACAATAATTCTTCTGGATAAGGTATGTTCAATACCCTTGTCGCCATTTTTTCCTCCTCCACCTCGCTTTCGCACCCTGGCTCACGCGGCTTGTAGATTTTCGATCTGGCGATTTGTGATTGAATCGGCAACCCACGCGGTCTGACAGCGCCGATGCAGAATCCAGGTTCATTGTTTGGCGATTGCGTGGTTCGTTTTCATCTTGCCCCTGCCCGCTCCACCATCTCGCGCGCCAGCCGATTGTGTCGCTCAATCAGCGGTGGCAGATCCACGCTTGTCAATTCACCGTTCTCGACAATGACGCGCCCGTTGATGACGGACAAATCCACGCGCGGTGGCGTGCAAAAAACGAGCGCGGCCACCGGGTCGTGTAGCGCGCCAGCAAAATCCAAACGCTCCAACTTGATGCCGATGAAATCCGCCGCCTTGCCCACTTCAAGCGAGCCGATGTCGTCGCGTCCGAGCACGCGCGCGCCGCCCAGCGTTCCCAGTTCGAGCGCCTGGCGTGCGGTGAGCGCGCGCGGATCACCACTGACGCGCTGCAAGAGCATCGCTTGCCGCGCCTCCGCGAGCATGTGCGACGAGTCGTTCGACGCGCTGCCATCCACACCCAAGCCAACCTTGACCCCGGCGCGCAACATCTTGGCGATGGGCGCGATGCCGGACGCCAGCCGCATATTGCTCGATGGGCAATGCGCGACGCCGACGCCAGTCGTCGCATAGCGCGCGATCTCGGCATCGTTCACCCAAACGCAGTGCGCGAACCACACGTCGTTGCCCAGCCATTCGAGGTGTTCGGCGTAATCCACTGGGCGTTTGCCAAATTTCTGCAAGCAAAATTCTTCCTCGTCGCGCGTCTCGGCAAGGTGCGTGTGCAGCCGTACGTTGTACGCGCGCGCGAGCCGCGCCGATTCGCGCATCAAATCGGGCGTAACGGAAAATGGCGAGCATGGCGCGAGCGCGACGCGGCACATCGAGTACGGCGCGGGATCGTGGAATGTTTCGATGACGCGGCGCGAATCGCGCAGGATGGCTTGTTCGGAATCGCAGACGCGGTCGGGGGGCAAGCCGCCTTGCGATTCGCCCAGCGACATCGCGCCGCGCGTCGGATGAAAGCGGATGCCGATTTCGCGCGCCGCGCGAATTTCATCATCGAGTTTCGAGCCGTTGGGAAAGAGGTACAAATGATCGGCGGCGGTTGTGCAGCCACTCAACACTAGTTCGGCGAGACCGATGAGCGCGCTGGTGTACACGGCATCGGGTGTAAGTTCCGCCCAAATCGGGTAGAGCGTTTTGAGCCAGTGAAACAAATCGGCGTCTTGTGCGGCGGGGAGCGCGCGTGTCAACGTTTGATAGAGGTGATGATGCGTGTTGACGAGACCGGGAAGGACGATCATTCCACGCGCATTGAGGACGCGATCGGCAGTTTGGGGTAACTCGGCGGTTGTACCCACGCGTTCAATCACATTATCACGAACAAAAAGCGCGCCGTCATGAATTTCACGCCGCGCTGCGTCTATCGTTACCAGTACATCTGCATGTTTGAGGAGGAGGGTAGGCATCGCGTTGACTCCGCCTATTGCATTCGGTACGCTTTTTCGTGAGGACCCACTGTGAGAAAAACAACGGTTCGATCGTCCAGACCTTCGCAGAAACAGTACTCACATTCAGGTTCTTTGCGACATTCTTCGCAGATGACAAAAATGATGCGAAAGTTTTGCCCCACCCGCGCGCTACGACAGCCTTTGAGGTTGAGTGCGCCGGGCGGATGTCCTAACCTTTCCGTGCCTGCATAAGGATTGGCTGAAATTTGCCCGATCTTTTTGTGGATGCGTTCACGCAGACTGGAGTAGGTCTTGAGATCTCTGGCAAAGCGCGGATGATAGCGTCGTTGGCAACTCATTTACCCCAGACCTCTTGATCATTGAGCAAAGAAGGACGCTGGGTTTTCGCATCCTCATGAATTTCAAACAAGGCGCGATACAGCGGTGAGTCTGGATCGAACTGCCATTGTTCCACAGAGGTAAACAACCGACGTAATTCTTCGCGCACCACCTGGCGTAACATCGCTTTCAGCTCGCTCTTCCTGATCGTCACTGTGTCTGCACGGGTTGCTCGCGCCATCCTTGACCTCCCACCCGCATTATATCACACATTCCCAACACCGCGCAAAATGTGCCTTCGATGGGGTGCATTTCAGTTTGGGGGCAAGTTTTGCCGGGATTCGCTGCAAAGGCGTGAAACCGAACCTGCGTCGGTTCAAATCCAGTCGCCGTAGGGCAACTTGGCAAAGTTGTAGCCGCAAATTTATTTGCTAGACGCCCAGTTTGCCCCCAAAGTGAAATACACCCCTTCGATGGGGTGCATTTCACTTTGGGGGCAAGTTTCGCCGAGCGAATAAATTCGCTGCAACAACAACACGAAACCGACCTGCGTCGGTTTCCCCCTAGTCGCCGTAGGGCGACTTGGGGTCGTGGTAGCCGCAAATTCATTTGCCCGTATCCGATTTGCCCCAAAACTGAAATGCACCCCTTCGATGTTTTCGAGGTTCACACGCATCACGTTTCACGCATCACGCATCACGTTTCGCGGTTTTGCCATCTTCGCTAAACCGATTTATAATCGAGACGGTGAATGAATATCAACGCGAACGCTATTTGCGTCAAACGCTTTTTGCACCGTTCGGCGTTGCCGGACAAGAACGCTTGCTCGCCGCGCGCGTCGTCATCATCGGCTGCGGCGCCAACGGCAACATAATGGCAAGTACGCTCGCGCGCGCCGGCATCGGCACACTCATCATCGTGGATCGCGATTTTGTTGAACTGAAAAATCTACAGCGTCAAATTTTGTTTGACGAAGCCGATGCAGCACGTGGTATCCCCAAAGCGATTGCCGCTGCCGAGAAACTGCGTCGCGCCAACTCTTCGATTCACATCGAAGGCATTGTGGCTGATGTAAACGCCGAAAACATCGAAGAGTTGATTGCCGGTGCAACACTGGTGATGGACGGCACCGATAACTTTGAGACGCGCTTTCTCATTAACGACGCGTGCGTCAAACATTCGATTCCGTGGATCTACGCCGGCGCGGTCGCCAGTTATGGAATGACGATGACGATTGTGCCGCGCGAGACGGCGTGCTTGCGCTGCGTCTTTACGCGCGCGCCTGCGCCGGGCACACTGCCGACGTGCGACACAGCGGGCATTTTGCCCCCCATCGTCAATGTGATTGCCAGCATCGCCAGTGCCGAAGCCATCAAGTTCATCGCGGGTGCAGGCACGCGCAACGCCGGCATCATCAGCGTAGACATCTGGGACAATTCGTTTGAAGCGTTCGCTGTGGCACGCCGCGCCGATTGTCCCGCGTGTGGGCAAAACAAGTTCGAGTATCTGGAAGACCGACGCGGGGAAACAATGACAGCGTTCTTGTGCGGACGCAATGCCATTCAGATTAACCCCGGGCGTGGCCATACTCTCGACTTGCCACGCCTGGCGGAACGTTTGCGTCAAGTCGGGCAAGTTTCGCTCAACGAGTATCTCTTGAAATTGACGGTGGACGATTACCAGATGACCATTTTCCCGGACGGACGCGCGATTATCCAGGGAACGGACGATGCCAATATCGCGCGGAGCGTCTATGCTCGATACGTTGGCGTCTAGAGTATGCCGCGCAGTGGTGCTGCCTCAACACGCCAACCGAATTTGGACCGAAATTGGACTAAATGCGCACTATTCCCGGGTAAAATGTTTTTATGGACAAATCGGGGCGCACTTGACGATGCAAAGTAACCACGTCAAAGTTTTTTGCGCTTAGTTGGGGCGAAAAATTTTTCGCCCCAACAGGATAATTACTCAACCCGTGCTATCCGTCGCGAAATCGTCCCTCTCCTTCCATCTCTCGTAGCCGAGGGAAACGCTTGTCGAAATGACACCTGAAAATGGTTACAATTCTAGAAACGAGGATAAAAAAATGACTACTCGAAGACACGTAACCTTAGACGCGAACGAAGCGACTGCGTACATCGCCCATCATCTTAGTGAAGTGATTGCCATCTACCCCATCACACCTTCGTCCACGATGGGTGAGTGGGCAGACCAATGGTCAGCTGAAGGCAGGAAAAATATCTGGGGTACTGTGCCGCTCGTTATCGAAATGCAGAGCGAAGGCGGTGCGGCGGGCGCCGTGCATGGCGCGCTGCAAACCGGCTCGCTGACCACCACGTTTACCGCGAGTCAGGGCTTGCTCTTGATGATTCCCAATATGTACAAGATTGCCGGCGAATTGACGCCGACGGTCTTTCACGTGAGTGCGCGCACCGTCGCCACGCACGCCCTGTCCATCTTTGGCGATCATAGCGATGTGATGGCGGTGCGTCAGACCGGCTTTGCGATGCTGGCTTCGGGGTCGGTGCAAGAAGCAATGGACCTGGCTCTGATTGCTCACGCCGCCACGCTGGAGGCGCGTGTTCCATTTGTCCATTTCTTCGATGGGTTCCGCACGTCTGCCGAAGTGATGAAAGTGGAAGAACTGACGGAAGACGATATGCGCGCGATGATTGACCAGAATCTCGTCTATGCGCATCGCGCGCGCGCGCTGTCCCCCAGCCAGCCGGTTTTGCGCGGCAGCGCGCAAAATCCCGATGTGTTCTTCCAGAGTCGCGAGGCAGCCAATCCGTTTTACCTCAAGACGCCAGAGATCGTTCAGAAAACGATGGACAAATTCGCCCGCATCGTGGGACGCCAGTATCACCTGTTCGACTACATCGGCGCGCCCGATGCAGAACGCGTCATCGTCATTATGTGCTCTGGCGGCGAAGTGGCACAGGAAACAGTCGAGTACTTGCTTCCGCGTGGCGAAAAGGTAGGCGTGCTTCGGGTACGCTTGTATCGTCCCTTCTCGGTGCCACATTTCGTTCAAGCCCTCCCCACGACGGTGCAAAAAATCGCTGTGCTGGATCGCACCAAAGAGTCGGGGAGTATCGGCGAGCCGCTCTACCTTGACGTTGTGGACGCGCTGGTCGAAGCCGTGCGCAACGGTTCGTTCCCCAGAATGCCGCTCGTTGTCGGTGGACGCTATGGTCTGGCGTCCAAAGATTTCACGCCCGCGATGGTCAAAGGCGTTTTCGATGAATTGAAGAAGGACAATCCCAGGAATCATTTCACCATCGGCATCGTTGACGATGTGACGCATACCAGTCTGGAGTACGATCCGACCTTCTCGACGGAAGGCAAAGAGATGACGCGCGCGCTCTTCTACGGCCTGGGAGCGGACGGTACTGTTGGCGCGAACAAAAACTCGATCAAGATTATCGGTGAGGATACTGATAACTATGCGCAGGGTTATTTTGTTTACGACTCGAAAAAAGCCGGGCAGATGACGGTCTCGCACTTGCGCTTTGGTCCTCGGCCGATTCATTCGTCGTACCTCATCAATTCCGCTAACTTTGTGGCGTGTCATCAATTTTCCTTCATCGAGCGTTACGATGTGTTAGCGGCAGCGGAACCGGGCGCGGTCTTTCTCCTCAACTCCCCCTACGGTCCCGATGAGGTGTGGGAGCACCTGCCGCGCACGATGCAAAAGCACATTGTCGAGAAACAACTCAAGTTCTACGTGATTGATGCGGTCAAAGTCGCCAGAGAAACCGGGATGGGTGGACGCATCAACACGATTATGCAGACCTGCTTTTTCGCTATCAGCGGCGTGCTCCCGCGCGATCAAGCCATCGCCGCGATCAAACACGCCATCGAAAAAACCTATGGCAAGCGCGGCGAAGCCGTCGTGCAGAAAAACTTTGCCGCTGTAGATGCTGCGCTCGATAATCTGTTCGAAGTGAAATATCCGAACAAGATTACCAGCACGTTTGACATCCGTCCTCCTGTCTCCGAAGAGGCGCCAGAGTTTGTGCAGCAAGTTCTCGCGCCGATCATTGCCGGCAAAGGCGATTCCTTGCCGGTCAGCAAAATGCCGGTGGACGGCACCTTCCCCACAGGGACAACGCAGTGGGAGAAACGCAACATCGCCATTGATATTCCCGTCTGGGATGAGAAACTGTGTATCCAGTGTGGCAAGTGCGTGCTCGTGTGCCCGCATGCGACCATTCGCTCCAAAGTGTACGAGGAAAAGTACCTCGCCAACGCGCCCAAGACATTTAAGAGCGCGCCCGCGCGCTGGAAAGAATTTTCCACGCTCAAATACACCTTGCAAGTGGCACCCGAGGATTGCACCGGTTGCGGCTTGTGTGTGGAGAATTGCCCGGTCAAGGACAAGACGGATCCCAAGCGCAAAGCCATCAACATGATGCCGCAACTCCCCTTGCGCGCTCAGGAAGTCGAAAATTGGAATTTCTTCCTGACGCTGCCGCAGATGGATCGCTCGAAACTCAATGTGCAATTGGTCAAGGACGCGCAACTCTTTGAGCCGTTGTTCGAGTTCTCGGGCGCGTGTGCTGGTTGCGGCGAGACTCCCTACGTCAAACTCGTCAGCCAGCTCTTTGGCGATCGCGCCATCATTGCCAACGCCACCGGTTGTTCTTCGATCTACGGTGGCAACCTGCCGACCACACCCTGGACAAAGAACAAGGATGGGCGCGGACCTGCCTGGTCGAACTCTCTGTTTGAAGACAATGCCGAGTTCGGGCTGGGCTTCCGCTTGACGCTCGACAAACGTCTGGAGTACGCGCGCGAATTGCTCCCGCAGGTGGCACATATCGTTGGCACTGACCTTGTGGATGCACTCCTCAACGCCGATCAAACGACCGAAGCCGGTATCGCTATGCAACGCGGGCGCGTCCAGTTGCTCAAACAACGTTTGCAAGGCGATGCATCGCCGCTCGCGCAAGAGTTGCTTTCCATCGCCGATGTGCTGGTCAAGCACTGCGTCTGGATCATCGGTGGCGATGGCTGGGCGTACGACATCGGTTACGGCGGGTTGGACCACGTGCTGGCTTCGGGGCGCAACGTCAACGTCCTCGTGCTCGATACCGAAGTGTACTCGAACACGGGTGGACAAATGTCCAAAGCCACTCCGCGCGGCGCGGTCGCGCGCTTTGCCGCCGCTGGCAAGCCCTTGCCCAAAAAAGACCTCGCGATGATGGCGATGACCTATGGCAACGTGTACGTCGCGCGCGTGGCGATGGGTGCGAACGATTCGCAGACCATCAAAGCCTTCCTCGAAGCCGAAGCGTATGACGGACCCTCGCTCATCATTGCCTACTCGCACTGCATCGCGCATGGGATTGATATGGCGAAAGGAATGGAGCAGCAGAAACTGGCGGTTCAGACCGGTTACTGGCCCCTCATTCGCTTCAATCCCAATCTGGCAAAGGAAGGAAAGAATCCGTTGATTCTCGATTCCAAACCACCATCACTGCCGCTCGAAAAGTACGTCTACAACGAGACGCGCTATCTCCAGTTGACGCAGGTCAACGAAGAAGCCGCCGAACGCTTGTTGAAACTCGCGCAAGAAGATGTGAATCGCCGGTGGAAGATGTATGAGCACTGGGCGAATATGCCGGGGAACGGAAGCAAGTAGCCAGTAGCAGGTAGGCAGGTCATCCGTCTTAAAACCTGTCTACCTGCTATACCTTCAATGGTGTAACCACTCACCCTGGGTTCATTGCGAGGAGGCGTTTTGTGCCGACGAAGCAATCTCCACAGTGCCAATTTGGGGATTGCTTCGCAAAAAACGCTCGCACGTATGAAAGCGTTTGTCAAGGGGGAGAATTTGAGACAAACACTCCCCCACACCTTCGTCGAAGAGGCTTGCAACCCATTCGACGAAGGCAGTTCGCCAATCAGGTAATCGTTGATGTTTC
>Ga0209227_1002907_pt1 | contig 11822 bp, 12 predicted proteins | sample YNPBryantNP2012_FD_185815 | JGI IMG/M metagenome (GOLD analysis project Ga0209227, IMG submission 185815) | Anoxygenic and chlorotrophic microbial mat microbial communities from Yellowstone National Park, USA - YNP Bryant NP 2012 (SPAdes)... ...
GGGCGTCTCGCGCGATGCGGCAGACCCGGACAAGGGTCAACATATCTGAGAACTGCTATAAATCCGGTATGCGCCTCGTGCCGTCGGGCTGATGGAGATCGAGAATTGTAGCAGTTCTCACAAAGGTTGAACACTCCTGGGAATTGTGCGCCCCACGCGGTGACCGAAATAAATTTCGGTCTACGCTCTGCCGGAAGCGGGCGTCTCGCGCGATGCGGCAGACCCGGACAAGGGTCAACATATCGGAGAACTGCTATACAACTGCAGGAAAACTCCGTGCTTTTGGCGTCTCGGCAGTAAGATTTTGCAGCGGAGTCACTTTTTCCTTGGTGCGGGTTTCAACTCCAGTATTATTCGAGCGTCTTTCTTTCTCACGTCGATCACTTCGACGCGGGCATCGTTGCCTTCCTGGTAGCGTGACGTATCGTTCCCGGCGATTGTTTCGGCGCGCATAACACCGACGACCTGCTCTGCATCGAAATCTTCTACCTGAATCACCACGGCCTTTTCGCCAACCTCCAGCACTTTGCCGCGAAACACCTCTCCCTTTTGGGGAATCTTCTGATGGATCGATGACTCCCCGGCTGCTGCGGGTTGCCCTGGCGAAGCGGTGGAGTCGGTCGGTGCACGCGCAGGATCGTGCCGGGCTTCTGATGACGACCTGGACGCTGCTGGTTGCCCTGGCGACCGGACGGAACCGGCTGATGTGCGAGCAGCATCGTCCTGGGGGGCGGATGGCGCAACCGCCAGCGGAATGTCGAGACCCTGACGTTCGGCTTCAGGAACCTTCTCGTAGTAACGCAGCAAACGGATCGCCCATGCCAGCGTCGCTGTCATATCCTCTGGCGGCAGATTGCGCAAATGGCGCCGGCTCAATTCCAGCAGGTCGCGGTAGTACCCTATCGTCTGATTCGAACGAATGACCACCCGCCCATTCTGCACTATCGCCTGGAGATAGGCAAAATAAGCCTGTCCGTCCCTGTTGATGCGCAGATATGCCAGCGCTTTCTGCGCTTCGTTGTGATCAACCTGCGCATCGCGCAGATCACGCGCCAGCGCCGATGCGCGCTCGATCAAGGTCATCATGGTCAATAACTCCTGTCCGGGCAGCGGCGGTCGTCGCGGGGCCAGCGCAGAATGTCTGCCAGGCGATGCACCTGATCCTCCAGCACGAGATCTTCGTCACGCGCTGCCCGAATCAATGCCGGGATGTCTCCCGCTTGCGCTGCCGGTGTATCAAAATCGGCATACCATTGCGTCACGGGGTCTGTCATCTCAACATGTGGCTCGATCACCTCAATCGTCCCCAGACACGCGGGTTTCCCGCCCCCCAGTTTGGGATGCCATCGGGGCTCGCCGAGACCCAACGCGATCAGGATCAACCCCAGTTCGCCTGGCGTCAGGTTCTCGAAATCCAGACGGAAGGTAAACGTGCTTCCGACCGGGCATACTTCCAGCGGCAGGTCGCCGGACGCCGGTCTGCCGTGCATGTAGAATTTGCGCCCTCTTAACTGCCCTCTTGCGTCCAGATAGACCGGTGCTTTGGGTCGAGGAGCGAACAATTGCGGCGTGCCCTGGATCGTGGTCTGACCTCTGTCGAGTGCAGCGTCGCTGATGCGTATCTGCCCCTGGTACCCAAGCGCGCCAAAGATGCGTTGTGCGACATCCAGGCGTTCAGGTTTATCCGATGCTTTGAGATCGCGTGGAAGTTGAGGTGCGCGCGTAATGCTGACCGAAGAAGGAGAAATCGCTTCGACGATGCTGCGCATGCACCCTTTGAGCGACGTTCCCGGAATGACCGGCGTTCCGTTGACGCGGAAATGCGCCTTGATCAACGGATAACGCGGATCGCGACTCTGGGTAAGCAGACCGGAGGCGACATGCACCGGCGACCGGGCAATCAGACGCGCCCGCAGTGTGCCGCTCAGGTGCAGGTAGCGATGATGTCCGACAGGCGCCTTGCGCTCGACCTGCGGCGCAAACGGAACGAAATCATACGGTTTGGGGAGCGGTTGCGCACCGCCACTCCCCCTGTTGCGCTGGCCCTGGCTCATTCTTGCGCCTCCTCTGTCGCCACCCCGGTCAGTCGCATCAGTTGCAACGCGCCCAAAGGCGCACAGTACAGCACATATTTGAGGGCGGGATGATCACCGCTTTGCAGGATCATTGCCTTTTGCGGACGACTGATTTCCCACGGCGCGCCTTCGCACGTCAGTGGTCGCGCATCTTCAATGTCCAGGGGCTGTTCGCTCAGGATGAGCACGTCGTAGGAGTCGCCATCCAATCGTTTCCAGCGCACCTCGGCCTTGGCGGAGAATGCGTGCCCGAAGTCGCCGCTCACATCGAGCAGAGCAATATCTTCCAGCCTCGTTATCGGGCGCAGATTCGCGCGTCCTGCGTCCGGTTGAACATCCCACAGCGATGCACCGCCAAACGTCCAGCAGGGAATGTCCACGTATGCACGCACCGCATCCCGTACCCGATCACCGGTCGCTTCGAACAGACGGTAGATATAGCCAGTTGTGCTCATAATCCGATCTCCCGTTTCCATGCGGGCATGCATGCCCGCCAGAATGCCTTCACCTGATCGGCGCCCTCGGCGCGCAATTGTACTCCCATGACCTCATCTGCCTGGAAACGCCAGCCTTCCGGCAACGGTGCAACATCGTCGGAAGGGAAATCGTAGGCGCGCCAGGCATCGCCGCCAAATGCGCCTGCGCCGCCGAAGTGACCGGCGGGCAGGCGGATGTCTCTGCCGACGAGACGCAAGGCGCCATCTTCCAGGACACACGTCGGATAGCGGATTTCCAGCGAGTCAAAGGAAGCCGTGACCCGTCCCAGACCGCGCGATTTGCCGAATCCGAGCGCAATGCGCCCTTCCGCCAGATCGCGCAGCGCCAGCCCCAGCAATCCGAACTGTGCCAGCGTCACATTCTTGAAGTCGATCCGTGTCGGAAACTCGCCTCCGACAACCGTCTCGTAGTTGAACGGTCCGACCGCAACCGAACCGTACACCCGATCAATCGCCACACCATTGCGCTCTTCGACGACCACATTGTGGCCATAGGCATCGGCGAAGCGCACCCGCCCTGCCAGGGCTGTGTTGCCGAAGAGTTGCGACACGAACGACGAAAGCCGGTAGACCGCCGCAGTGCTGATTTTGTTGTCGCGCAGCGCTTCAATCGCCCGCCCGGAGTTGTACTGCATGTCATTGAGTCCTCCGTATTGAGCGCCTTTGCCAAGCGGATTGTCGGCGAGCGGAATGCGCCGGTACTCCATCCGTATCTTCTCCGCATCATCGAACTGACGGCGGCGTTCCTGGCGCTGCTGTTGCAACGCTTCGCCGTCGAGCGTGCGGCAGATGCGCTCGCAGTGGGCGCGAATCACGCCTTTCAGCGACGGTCCCGGCAGATAGATGGCGCCAGCCGCGCGCTGAGATCCGCTGCCGTCAGACACCGCGTACCTGGTGCGCACGAACTGCATATCGGGCAGGGTTGGATCGCCGCTGCCGGTCTCGCCCGCCTTGATTAGAATCGGACCATCAGGGCGGATCGTCAGGCGCAGCGTCCCCTGAAGAAACGTCGCTTTATGCATCGATCATCTCCTTTGCCGTTTCGGGTCGCTCCAGCACGGTGCGGAATGCTGCGATCCACTCCTGTTCCTGCTGTGCGCTGACCGGTTCGCCGCCGCCGTTGAGCCATGCCAGCACATCATCGACGCCTGCGACGCCCTCGCGCACGGTGATGAAGCGAATCTCCGGCTGCTCCCGGTCGCCGCGCCCGACAAGTTGCACATATCCCAGTCCACGCGAGCGGAATCCACCGATCTGCGCATCGCCGCGCAGCCAGGGTTTGAGTGCCGCCAGCAGCATGCCCAGTTGCCAGTCCGCAGCATTTTCCACAACCAGGTCGAAATGGAATCGAACGCCAGCCGGAACGACTTCGTAGTCGTACAGCAACCCCTGTTCAACCGTTTCGGTATCGCGGTTGATGCCGACACCGTTGCGCATCTCGAACTGCCCGAACCAGAGTGTGCGATCAACGCGAGCGTCTTTGAAAAAGATCCGTCCGGCGGTCCAGGGCGCGCCAAAGGTCAGGTCGATCAGCGTGGACGCGCGCCAGATTTCCTTGCTGAGCGCCATGTCGTCGGAAGACAGCTGCTCTTTCAGTTGACTGATCTTTTGGCGCATGTGCGTTTCGAGTTGATCGAGATCGAACGCCTGATCGGGATGAATGGCGCGCACCACGGCTTCGACCTGGGCGCGCAACGCACCCTTGAGCGAAGCGCCGGGAATAAAGGGGGCGCCGAGCGCATCACGCAGCACCGGCAGGTCGGCGGCGATAATCTCCGTCGCGCGTCCTGCGCCGATCCGCAGCGCCGTCAGCGCCAGCAGGTCGCCGCGCACCGTCAGGCGGTTGTGCACCGCCGCGAATGAATAGATCGGTTCACGCGACACTGACAACCTCCTTGAGATCATCGAAGCCGTTTGCCTTTTTTGCGTACACGAAGGCGCGATTGATATACCCCAGGTAGAGTTGCATCAGGCGCACCTGAATGCGCGGCTTGAGCGCATCGGCGTCGGTGATCCCGATCTGCTTCAGATGGGCGACAACCGACCCGGTCTCCTGTTTTCCCAGTTCTCCCAAATCGCGGATCACGTGATGACCGAAGTCCTTCCAGATATTCTTGTCGTCGCGCCCGATCTGGTAGCGGATAAACCCGGCAGTCACCTCGACCGAGCCAGACTCCATGGCGGCGTCGAGCAGGTTGCGCAACTGACTTTCCTCCATTTTGTCGCGCTTCTCACGCAACTTCATTACAGCCCTGTTTGCGCGACGCACCAGATGGTCGAGTTGCGCGCCGATTGCCTGCTCAAGCGCCAGTTCACGGCGCAACTCTTCACTGCTCTGTTGATCCATGCTTCCCCTCCCAATCGATCAGATGAAAATCATCACAGATGCGGATCTGCCCAAATCCTTCTGCGCGCCGTTCGCCAATGCCATCACGCTCCAGACGTTCCAGCGCAGCATAGTGCTCGTCGGTCAGCGCATGCGCCGTTTCAAAGACGTAGAGACTGCCGTACCGCACCGCGACATGGGTTGTCTTTGGGCGCTGCCAGAGCGCCTGCCATCCCCCGACAATCCGCGTCGTCGTGAAGGAACGCAGGAGCGTTGTCTCGATACCGGTCAGGTCGCGGAGCATATCTGCGCTCAGTTCGTGGGTCGGGAGCCACCCATCGCGCAGCAGGATGGCGTCGGAGATCAGGTTGACGGTCAACACCTGACGGTCGCCGGGTTCCCAGAATGAGCCGCCGAGTCGCCGGTAGCGCGCAATCTGTCGTTTGAACCGTTCGGTCAGCGCCTCCACCCGTTCACGCACCTTCCGGTCTTGAACAGGCGGCGCCAGGTCAAGCGTCACGCCGCCAATACCCGTGGTCTGGCGCGCGCCGAGACGACGGACCCGCTCCCTGAGCAGCGCCTTGACCCTCTCCCATGTTTCAGGATCGCCGGAGTCAACCAGCGCCAGACTCCCGATGAAACGGGTCGGCGTCGTCGTATTGGGGATGGTCTCATTGATGGCGAAGAAGGAGTACAACAGGCTATCCTCCGCCGTGCCGCGTCGTCGGTTGATGGCGACGCGGGTATGGATGCGCTGCGTGACGGTGCGTTTTTCCAGTTTGCCGTCCCTGATGGTATAGAACTGCTGACCAGCCGGTTCCCACGGTCGTCCATCGGCGTCAACGGGGGCGTACAGCAATGCCGGTGGACGTTGCCGTTCCCAGCATACCCGCTGCACCAGCGAGTCGCGCATATGCTGATCGTCGCCTTTGGGATGGAAGGCAGTTGCGGGCAACGGGCGCACCCAGGCATCCCCCTCACGCATCGGGTAGGCGTTGCGGCACCGCAACCGACGCAGAAGGTCTGGATCGAACTGACCGGTATGCGCCAGTGTCTGCCCGATGGCGCCGAAGAGCACGGCGCCTGGCACGAACGGCAGGCTTTTACGAAACTGGGTTCCCGGTTTGCTTTCAGGGAAAGCGAGCGGTTCGCGCGCCTCGATGATCAGCATCGTTTCGCTCATTGCCCTTCTCCCCTCTTCACCAGGCTGCGCAGCGCTGCTTCCAGGTCATCGTCGTGCTGCGGCTGACCGTTCACGATCACCTGCATACGGGTTGTCGCCCAACCGAGTCCGCGCGACTTTGCGCCCCCCCAGCGATCAACGGCGCGCAGCGCAGCCCAGAGCAACGCCAGATGCTCAATGTCGGGCAGGGCGCCGACAATTGCCGGTCGGGCAGCGAAGATCATTCCCTCCAGCGCCGTTTCCTGGAACAATAACCGCTCATCATCCGCCGTGCCGCGCCGCCGATTGATCGCCACGCTGGGACGAATATGGCTCAGGCGCTGCTCCGGTCCGATCTGCGATGGTTCACCGATGACTCCGACCAGGCTGGTGAAGTGGAGTGGTGCGCGATACTGCGGTGAACCAAAGATGCGTCGGATGACGGTATCGGTATTGTCATCAAAGCTGCGTGGCACACGGAGACCGAGTGATCGGGCGATCGCCTCTGCTGCGTGGCGGGTGCGACCCTTAACCTGCGAACCCGGAATGATCGGAAGATTGCGGCTATCGCGCGCGATGACTTTATCGGCGAGCGTGCCAGCGCTCCCGCCGGCGCCGACGCTCACCGGTGTTTCGCTGAGAACTTCAAGAGACACCTCGACATCGATCATGATCTTTCCTCCGGAGTCGCAGGGACCATATCGTACATTTCGGCGAGATCAGACCAGATCGTTTCATAAGCGTTGTTGTTCGTCGGCAGCCATGGCGGCGTTACTGAACGTTGCGACATATCTGCCGATCGCCATGAACTCTCAATGTGCTTCATCAGCATCGTGCGCACCTGTTCGTTCTGACGCACACGGGTATACAGATATTCCATCGTGCTGGCGATCACGCCGGGGGTTGTTTCCATTATGCGACGCAGGCGGTAGAGTTGGGAGCGCGGGAAGTTGCCGCGTTTGAGCGCCCGTGTCGTTTCCAGCAAACCGGCAAACTCGTGCCAGGTGTAGGGGCGTGCGGTGAGACGGCGCGGACCTCTCAGAGCCGGAAAGTCGTCATTGAATGCCGCTGCGCGGAACGCTTCGATAGAGTCGGTGACCATCGTGATTGACTTCAGCACCATGAAATCAATAGCGCCGCCGTAGTAGTGCTGTCCGGCATAGCGTCGCGCCAGTTTCTTGGCTCGCTTGAGCAACTCTTCCACCAGATCGCGCAGGAAGAAGATCGGCGCCGACTCTTGCGCAATAACGATGCCAGCCGACAATCCAATCGAAGGGGTATATGGCTCGATTGTGAACAGGGTCTCGCCAGCATACCGGGTATGGATCGCGTTGGACGCGCATGCGCCAGGCGGCGCCGGGATGCGCTGCGCCAGCGATTGCTCGAACGTGTGCGCAATCCGTTGCGCAACATCAAACGCGCGATCACCGGGGACGATCAGCAGCAGATCGTCGCCGCCGATGGTCAGGATCTCGAAGGGATGCACGACCACCCTGCGCCGTTCGCGGCGCACCTCTGCCGGTTGAAGACAGTGCGCCAATGCGGAGAACACGGCATCTGTAGCGGCATTCGAGAGATGCTCAGACGTTCGACGGAGGTCATCAGGGGTCGAAAGGGTGGCGATCAACCGCCCGACATTGTTCCCATCGGCGTAGATCATGCCGATATAGCGATCCGGTCGTGAAGCCGCGCCAATCTCGCTCAGGTCGCCTGATGGGACAATCTCACGGTACTGCTTCAGTGCGCGACCATATGGCGTATCACCACCCTTTGTGCTGAGAAAGTCTTCCCATCGTGTCTCCCAGGAGCGACTCCGCAAATCGTCGGGTGCGCGCCAGGCGAAGGTTGATCGAAACCATCCTGTCTGGCGCTCATCATCACGCTTGATCAGTTGACCGACATACCGCTTGCGCGCCGATGGTTCGCTATAGGCGCGCTTTTCGCCGGCAATCGTTCCGCCCCATTCCGCAGGGCGCACATCGCTGCTGTCGCATCGTTCCGCCCACGGCAGCATTGGATAGAGTGGAATGAAACGCGGTTTGCCAGCATAGGCGCGTTCGTCGCGGCGACGGTTGAACATTGTCGCCAGGAGCGTCACCAGTTCGCCGAACTGCTTGCGGTTGAAGAATCGACGCGCTGCCTCGATTTCCACGTCGTTGAGCGTTCGCCCAGGCAACGCGGCACGAAGATCGCCGGCATCGAGTTGCGCAGCCATACTGCCCGGTAACGGCGCATGGTAGTACGCCTCAAGTTCGGCACGCATCTGCGGATCGCGCCATTCACGCAGAAAATCGTCCACCCAAAAATCGAGCGGTCGGCATCCATAGCGCAGTTCGAGCAGCGTGAAGGTTTCGGCGACCGCAACACTGTTGGCAGTAAGGGTCTGGCGGGTGAACTCCTGCTCAATCAGGCTGGCGAGTTCCGCTCCTTTCGCGGCTGGCGCAAAGGCGAGAAAACTGCCGCCGCCAGCATAGATGATCGAAGATGAACCGAGATCGTCACCCAGGTGGTCACGCCAGATGGCAGCGATGCGGTGGTCGTTCACCCATTCGAGCAGCGCGCTCGCGCCACGAATCTCCGGCAGTGCTGGCGCTTCGAATACATACCCCTTGATTTTTGTTGCGCCGCCGTACACCAGCGCAACCTTTGCTTCCGGTACATTGTTCGCGCGCAGACCTTGCGTTACAGCAAGGTTGAGTTCCTCCAGCGCCGCGCGCCCTGGCGCCTTCGGCGCTTCCTCGAGTACACGACGCACAATGTCTGTCACCGGATCGACGCGGGCATCCGTGCCATGGGTCAGACATCGTGCCACAGTGTGGGTAAAACGATCTGGATCGGTCATAGTGCGCTTATTGTTCCTCGTTGACTCACATCCCGGAACCGGAAACGTCCGTAGGGCATCGACTGGCATGGAGACTTACGCGATCAGGATAGACCCTCAACCCGTCACAAATACGACGATTGCCTGTCGCAGATCAACATACTTCAAAAATGATAATTTGTATCATTTTTCATCCCCCACGTGGCGTTCGAGGCGCGTCTGTGTCTCTCTACGCTCCAGGCGGGGCGCGCCTTCAACCTTCAGTCCGCCGTGCCCAAACGTGCTCGCTTTGCCGACATGCACCAGACTGCCGAGCGTCAGCAGCGCGCGCAGTTCGGCGCCGACGCCGCGCAGTGTCACCATGCCAACAATGCCTCCCTGGGGCATCGTCTGGCGCTGACGCGTTGATGTGCGCTGGAGATCGAGCCAGCGGATCTGCGCCTGTTCAACGGTGACTGCCTGTGCCGCATCGATCAGGCGCAGGTGATCGACCTGCCATCTGCCGCTGCCGTGAAATGTTGACAGGGCATCGATGCGCCACGACGCCGCGCGGATCAGCGCTGGCAGATCAAAGGTGCGCAGGATGTCGCCACGCTCACGAATGCGCAGCGGCGTCTGCAATATCAGGCGCACCCTGTCGGGCAGCGCCTGCGCGCAGGCGGCGATTGCTGCTGCATCGATAGACGGCAGTGGCTCTGAACTCTTGAGCACCTGCCCGTCCTGATACACGACCACTCCCGTCGGTTGCCAGGGGCGCAGCGCTTCGACCCGCTCCAGCCGGAAGGGCGCGTGATCGCGTCCTAACCCCATTCTGCCGAGTTGCTCGAAACTGAACAGAAAATAGGGAAGGTGCTCCATCCCCCGTCCAATCAGCGTCAACCCAAACTCCAGCGCCTCACCAGCCGCATACTGCGTTCGACCGTCGTCCGGCGGCTCGATGACGAAGGGACGCGGCACATCGCGGAGGTCGTGCAGGTGCGCTATATCGGCGGGATGCGGCGTCTCGAACACCCATCGGTACGGGCATATCAGCGTGACTTCGCATTCGTGCGATCGTCCCCAGCACGCCTGGAGACAGGAGGCGCGCTGAAACGCATAACCAAACCCGCCACGCAGCATTGCGCCCTTATACGCGGGCAGGCGGGCGTCGGTGAGGAGGCGGAGCGTGAGACGCAGTCGCAAAACCGGTAGATCGGGCAGGACAAGCGTATCAACAAGAGCAGACATGGCACCTTCCTTTTGACTGGTGTTCTATCTGGAAGACACACGCTTCCTTCCTGTTCTGGCGCAGTTTCGGGCGGGGATGGCGGCAGGACGACGAACTGTTTGCATTATTGTTGAAACGATCCTCGTTTGTCAACATGTGCGCACGGTTGCGTCTTCGTGTGTTGCTGTGGCGGAATGGCAACTCACAGCGTGTCTGGTCGCGCTTCTTTCCGTTGTAAAATCCCGCGGGCGTCTCATCTTATCTGTATTGCAGCAAGGCCACATGATGCTGAAGGAGTTTCCACCATGGCAACGTTCAACCAACGACGACCGATTGACGCTCCAATCCCTCATCTGCGGCGCGCCTGGCGGACTATCGCCGGGTTGGTCGCCGTATGCTGCTTCCTTGCGCTGATGCTGGCGACAGCACCGGACGCAGGAGCGAAAACGACCACGCCAACCGCGCGCCCAACTGCCGCCCGACCTTCCCCGACGCCAAGCGGCGTGCAGGCGCCATCGCTGCCGGCGAGCGGACTCGAACGCGCAACGGTGACCAACATTGTGGACGGCGACACGATTGATGCGACCCTCAACGGGCGCACGGTGCGCATCCGATTGCTCGGCATCGATACGCCGGAGTCGGTGCATCCCTCACGTCCGGTCGAATGTTTCGGGCGTGAAGCATCGCGGTTCCTCAAAGAACTGCTGGATGGTCAGACGGTGCTGCTCGAATCTGACGCGAGCCAGGGGGATCGCGACCGCTACAACCGGTTGCTGCGTTTTGTCTGGCTGCCTGATGGTCGGTTGGTCAACTATGAGATCATTGCGCAGGGATACGGTTTTGAGTATACGTTCAATCTGCCGTACAGGTACCAGGATCAGTTCAAAGCGGCGCAGCGCGCCGCACGCGAAGCGCAAGTCGGTCTCTGGTCGCCGAACGCCTGCAACGGCGAACGAACCCCCGCAGGCGCCGGTGCAACGCCAGCGCCCACCGCTGCCCCCACTGCCGCCCCCACTGCGGCAGCGAGCAACCCGCTCCCGCGGTCGTTCAACAACTGCAAACCCGATCCGAACGCCGCACGCGCGCCGAATGCGCCGGTTGCCATCGTTGACGTCAACAAGCGCGCAGAAACGGTCACGCTCAAGAATGTGAGCGCCACAACGGTCAACCTGGACGGATGGATCATGTGCAGCATCAAAGGGAGCCAGATTCACCAGGGGATCGGCGGAGCGCTGGAACCGGGCAAGACGCGCGCCTTCAAGCATACCGGCGGGAACATCTGGAACAACCGTGAAACCGATCCGGGCGCACTGTATGATCCGCAGGGACGCCTGGTGTCGTACTGGGCGGACAGGTGAAAGGTTGAACCTGTTGGATGAGGTTGAACATTCCTCGGACGACGGCAATCACCATCGCGCACTCCACGTGGCGACCGAAATGGATGGTCTTTGAAGAAACAATCCGCTCCAGCCCGCGCAGGCGGGCTTCGCCTCGCCTGGCCAAGGGCTTATGGACTTTGAAGAAATAATCTGGTATAGCCCGCACAGGTGGGCTTCGCCCTGGATAGCCAAGGGCTTTAGCCCGACGGCACAAGGCGTATACCGGATTATAGCAGTTCTCATAGAGGTTGAACCTCCCTGGACGACCGCAGCGCGTGCGGGCTAAAGCCCTCCCTGAGCGCATGGAAGCCCCTGCGGGGCTGGCGTGTCGGTTATCCTTGCCATATGCCGGGGG
>Ga0209227_1002908_pt1 | contig 11821 bp, 9 predicted proteins | sample YNPBryantNP2012_FD_185815 | JGI IMG/M metagenome (GOLD analysis project Ga0209227, IMG submission 185815) | Anoxygenic and chlorotrophic microbial mat microbial communities from Yellowstone National Park, USA - YNP Bryant NP 2012 (SPAdes)... ...
TCCCCTGAATCATCCTGGAGCACCTCCACCTTGTACGTGGAATAGCCTGTCACGAACCCATCCGGGCCCACCCGCTGGATCGTGCCTGTGCGGTAGATCTTGCCATTGTCTTGGTAGAGACAGTAACGCTTTCCGACCTGCGGTTCCTCCTTTTCCCACCCCTCGCGTACCGTGCCTGTGGGAAAAGATTCCCCCGGGCTACCTCTGACCTTGCGGATACGGACCTTCCTTGGCATCTTGTCGATCACTCCGATCTCGGTCAGACGACGGACCATCCGCTCCAATCCATGGAACATCTCCGCAGCCGCATTTCGGTCTTCCTCGCGCCGACCTAGGAGTTCCCTTATCTCCTTCAACCGCAGGCTGTAATCCAAAAAGGGCCTAGGCCTTCCCTCGAGGATGTCCAGCAGTATCCGATTGAAGCGGACCGTCTCACGAATGAGCCAATCAGATCCTCTCCTCGACCCCTTACGGCGATCCTCCGCCACCCCAACATCCTTCGACATCGTTTCGAGAGGAACGACCTTTCTGGCTTAGCCTCCCGCTGTCCAGGGGACCGATCCCCGACAAAGCCCTTTTGCCATGAGACTCATAACACAGTTGAATCCGCTTGGCAACAGCCCTGCCATCCCCTATCGGAGCCTCCCCCCTCGCCCTTCGGCCCGGCCCCACAACCGCCCGGATCCGATGTACCCCAGCTCCTCCAGGGCCGTGATTACCTTGGATGCGCACTCTTCCGGGGGATCAAGATGCGTCTCCAGGATCACCTCGGGGGCCAAGGGCTCCTCGTACGGGTCGTCGAGCCCCGCGACATGCTGGATCTTTCCGGACTTGAAGCGGCTGTATATCCCTTTGTAGTCCCTTTGCTCGCATACCTCCAGGGGACATCTGACGTAGACCTCCACGAAGTCCCCGATCTCCTTGCGGATGGCATCTCGCGTGGCCCTATACGGGGAGATGGCGGCCCCTATGGCCACCACCCCGTTCCGCGAGAGAAGCTTGCACACATACCCTATGCGCTTGATGTTCTTGTCCCTATCCTCCTTGGTAAACCCCAGGCCGTCGCTGAGGTTCTCCCTCACCTCGTCTCCGTCCAAGACCTCCACCTTGAACCCCGCCTCCGTCAACCAGTCGGCCACCAGCCTTGCCACCGTCGTCTTTCCGGAAGCCGTCAGCCCTGTGAACCACAACGTGAACCCCCTGTCCATCATCCGCTCTCCCCCGTCCTTGTCCGCTCCAGCAACGACCTCTCCACATGAGAGAAGGCCTCTCTCAGTCCATGTCTCGAACTATCTGAGGCTGCATCCGCTCGCGATCCCGGATCTGTCTGGCCCAGCTCTCGGCCTCCTCCTTGGTCTGAAATGGCCCAACCCTCACCCGATACCACGTCCCGCGACCCGGCACCTCGGCCGGGATGATCCTGGGGGACGGATAGCCCTTACCGGTCAGCTCCCTCACGATGGACTCCGCCTTCTCACGCCCTTGCACGGAGATCACCTGAAGAGCGTACCTGGGCGACCCGGGACGTAGACCATGGGACGGTGACGTCACTGGAGGGCTTTGAGGAGCCGAGACCTCCCTCTGGTCCTGGGAAGGCGACTGGGGGGTCTGGGCCCTGGGAGGCCCTTCCTGTGCCTTGGGCCTTGCGGGCCCCTGGCCCTCCGGGACAGATGGAGGGCCCTCCCGTCCCGTGAGGATCCCCCACACCCTGCCACCTGTCTCGCCCTCCTCCGCCGGCAGCGCCTCCCCTCCAGGGGGACGCACCTCCACCGAAGGAGGCATGAGCCTCGTCACGCGGGCCGCGCCCGTTTCGGAGACCCTTTGCTCTCCCCACCGGCTGCCGGCCAAGAAACCGAGTCCGAACATCACCCCCGAGAGGAAGACCCCCCACACCAGGGCCTGGAGCCAGTGAATGCCCTGGGTCTTTTCCTCCGCCGGGGCCTCCTCTTCCCACTCCTCCATGGCAAGCCCTCACATGCCTTCCGGGGCCGTCACACCCAGCAACCCCAGGGCGTTGCCTACCACCGTCTTCAGGGCGCGAACCAGCAGGAGCCTCGCCCGAGTCATTTGCGGATCCTCGCAGATGACTCGGGCCTTCTTGTCCAGCCACCCGAGATTGTAGTAAGCGTGGAAATCTGCGGCAAGGGAATCCAGGAAAAAGGTCAGACGGTGAGGTTCCAGTTTCCTCGCGCTCGTCTCCACTACCTCCGGATAGAGCACGATGTCCTTGACCAGTTCCCACTCCTCAGCCATGGATAGGAGGGAAAGGTCCGAATCCTCGGGTCCTGGCAAGGACAATCCGCGTTGCTCCGCCTCTTTCAGGATGCTGCACATGCGGGCATGGGCGTACTGAACGTAGTAAACAGGGTTCTCCCTCTCTTGTCTCTTGGCCAGCTCCAGATCGAAGTCGAGCTGGCTCTCATGACTCCTCATCAGGAACATGTACCTGGCCGCATCGACGCCGACCTCGTCCATCACCTCTCGCAACGTAACGAATTCCCCCGCCCGTGTCGACATGGACACCGGGACCCCATCCCTGAGGAGACTGACCATCTGGACCAGCAGGACGTTGAGGCACCCCGGGTCCCGTCCCAATGCCTGGATGACCCCCTTGATCCTCGGCACGTACCCGTGGTGATCCGCACCCCAGATGTCTATCACCCTGGAGAAACCCCTCTCGAACTTGTTGGCGTGATAAGCTATGTCCGAAGCCAAGTAAGTGGTCCTTCCGTCGGACCTCACCACGACCCGGTCCTTCTCATCCCCGAAGGAACTGCTTCGAAACCACAGCGCCCCGTCCAGATCGTAGACGAGCCCCTTCTCTCTGAGGCCATCCAGGACCCGTTGTACGCTCATGTCCCTGAAGAGGTCCGACTCCCTGAACCAAGCGTCGTACCTAACCCCGAACTCCTCCAGATCCCTCTGGATCTCGGCCAATATCCGCTCTTTGGCGTACTCCATGAAATAGGGCAGCGCCTCCGCCTCCGATACTTCTGTCCACTTCTCACCGTCCTCTCGAAGGAGTTGACGCGCCAGCCCCCTGATGTAGGCCCCCTTGTAAAAGTCATCGGGGAACTCCGCATCCACACCGAGCTCCTGGAGGTAACGCCGGTAGACGGAGCGGCCCAGGATCTCCATCTGCCTGCCGACATCGTTCACATAGTATTCCCTAAATACCCTGTAACCGGTGGCCTCGAGGATATTGGCGAGGGCGTCTCCCAGGGCCGCACCACGGCCATGCCCGACGTGGAGGGGACCCGTCGGATTGGCGCTTACGAACTCGACCTGGACGAACTCCCCGCTGCCCAGGGAGGAGCGCCCGTAGGAATCTTGGAGCCTGACGACCTCACGGATGGTCTCCCTGAGAAGCTCCTTGTTCAGGAAAAAGTTCACGAAACCCGGAGGGACCGCCTCCACTCGGTCTATGTAACCCTTCTGGTCCTCCAGGCCGGCAGCTATCTCCCTCGCCAGTTCCAGCGCAGGTCTCCCTGCCACGGATGCAAGGACCAGCGCCACATTGGTGGAGTAGTCACCGTGCTGCGGCCGCTTGGGTATCTCCACCACCCAGGACCGATCTGCGTCGCCGAGCGCACCGGCCAAGTCGCATCTGCGCAAGGAAGAGTCGATCAAAGACCGGATGATGTCCCGCAATCCTTCCCCCTTCGAGGTTTCTTTTCGAGACCTCAGATGTTATCCCCCCACCCCTCGGCGCGTCAAGGGAGTGCGGCGGTCGTCCGGGGTCGCAGAGGCGAGACGACCCCGCCGCGCCCGTTGGATGCGCAGGACGGACGTCCGTCGACACTGGGCGGAAGGCAGACGATCAGAGAGGACCTTCGAGACAGGGGCTGTGATGGCCCGAAAGTGGGGACAATGCTGGAGGGATTACGCCGCACCCCGGCATCGAGCGCGGACGAGCGAGGCCCGCCCGAGCCCCTGGAGAGGACTCCTGGGGGCAAACTCCCGTGCCCCTCAAGAGGCCGCCGGGACCCCTACGCTGAAGTCGTAGCTCTGACGCGCCTCCCCGCCTTGACCGTCGCTGACCACGATGTCCACCAAGACCGAGCCCTCGGGCGGGCTATCGAAGACCCATTCGAGCAGACCCGTGAGCGGATCTATCCTCATTCCCTCCGGGATGGGGCCTTCCAGTCTGAACTCCAACGGGTCTCCGTCAGGGTCCTCCGCCTTGACCTCGTATCTGTAATGCCCGGGGGCCAGGAGGCTCTCGGGAGGTTGCGACAAGAACCTGGGGGGTCGGTTCTCGAGGGTCACCTCCTCGGACAGAGCGGGCTTTCCCGTCTGCTCGGAGTCCTGCGGCACCACCTGGGCCACGATCCTATCCCCCCTGCGGAGGTGTGCCGTGGAAAACCGCTCGGAGGACTCGCCCTCGACCGGCTCCCCGTTTACCCTCCATGAGTAACTCAGCTCCACACGATCTCCGTCGGGATCCTCCGCATCCACCTCGACCTCCAGTTCGTCTCCTGGGAAGGCGGGGTAGGGTGAAATCCGGATCCGCTTCACCGATGGCGCCCCGTTCCTCAAGACCACCGGGCGCGAGGAGACCTCCCCACCGACGGCCTTCCCATCGCTCGCAGCCACCCACACCACCACGGTGCTCCCCCTCGAGACCCTCGAGGGAGGCAACTCGGGGCCGGTTTCGCCGGGAACCGGCTGACCGTTGACCTCCCACCGGTAAAGGTATTCGATGGGATCCCCGTCGGGGTCTACGGCGGCTGCAATTGCCCTCAAGGTCTCCCCGCTCGCAGGGGCACCAGGTGAGATCTTGACCTCCGTAACCACGGGAGGGCGGTTCACCTTGGGGGGCTTGGCGGTCTCCTGTCGATCCCCGCAGCCGTAAAGGATCAGGGGCAAGGCCCACCACCAAATCCCCACCTTGCCCCACTTATCGCCTGCCCATATTCCCATCGGCTCCCTGTCTCTGCTCAGGCCACAATGAGGCCCTTGACGTCCTCCGGACCCTCAGCGAATAGATATCCGCTCTCCTTGAGGGTGGCGTACTTGATCCCCACCGCTCCTCCGATGGAGCTCTTCATCCTCTGGAGGAAGGGGGTGCTCTTCTTGTTCAGGTATATGAACCCGCCCTGGGTGTCGGACACCTCTATTTCTCCGTACACCCTGCCCCACACGAATATCTTGGCCAGCTCCATGCGCTTGCCCAGATTGCCGTAAACGTCCCCACCGACCAGGAGGACCGAGTTCTTTGTCAGGCCAGCTGCGATGTCCTGCATCTTCCCGGTCTTCTTGTATTTCAGACCCACGTTGCCGCACACCTTGATGAAGCAGTCGGCCTGGTTCTCGGAAATCCCCCAATGGACGTCCCCACTGACGATGATGGTGCACCCGTGATGGTCTCGATTGATCCGACCCACGTCGCCGTCCACCTCGAGGCGGGTGTCGTGGGTGTTTCCCCCCAGACCCCCGGCCACATCCCCTTCTATCCTCACGTCGCCTTGGCCCACGGCCATGGCGACCCTGTCCCGTGCCGAGCCCTTGACCTCCAGGTTTGCGTGCGGCGCCCTGAATCCCAGGTAATCACCGACATGACCTTCGACCACGATCTTGCACTGTGGACTTGCAGCGTTCATCCCCATGCCCACATAGCCCGGATAGAAGTCCGCCACCGGATTTTTCAGGATCAACACCCCCTTGCTCAGGTAGCAACCCGCGTAATCCACGCAAGGAAGTTCCACCGGCCCCGAAGCCTCTTCGGCTGCCAAAGTACAGAGATATCCGAGGACGATCTTTTCCTTCTCTCGAACAGGAGAGGCCTCCCTCACGAGCTTCACTATGGTCTCACTATCCTTGAGCTGTTTGACCTTTCGAAGGACATCTCGCCACCCCGCATCCTCTATGAAAGCGGAATCCTCCATCTCAAGATAAGGTTGGAGAGGACTCAACGCTATGAGCTTTTCGAACATGCCCATGGGGACCCTCCTTCCCCAAGCAAGGAACCTACAACCCCACGGTATCGGTTGGGGAAAGCCCTTCCGTGAGTGGCTCGATTGAAGCACATATCACAATGGCTCTATGTAATCAAGCCTTTGTGGCGAGAGGCCTCTTCATGCATGTAGTCTCCTCAGGAGGCGCGGTGCTCTCTTGAGAAGGCCCCACATCAAGTCCTGGTAACTGACGGACCCCGCCATCCACCGCTGTATCCATACGGCCGCGCCCGGAGAGGCCCGTACCAGACGATCCACGGCCGCGGGGTCCCTGTAGAACAGCCAGGAAAGGACCCTGCCGAAGCGAAACGGGAGATCGACAAAACGTCTCACCCATGTGCCGTATGCCGACGGGTTCGCCGAATCACCCCTCAGGACACTCGCCAGGCAATCTGCCGCGGCCATACCGCTCTTGATGGCGAAAGGGATCCCCTCCCCATGAAAGGGATCCGCCAGGCCGGCCGCATCCCCCACGAGGATCACACCGCGTCCCCAGAGGCGACTGCTCCTCCCCCCCCTCGGGACAAGATGCCCCCTTGGTCTTATCCTCTCATGGCATGCCTTGTCGGTCCGGTCCCGTACGAATCGCCAGAAACGACTCGCCAGGTCCGGCACACGGCGCATGGATGCTACGCCCACTGAGAATCCCTGCTCCCTGGGGAATATCCACCCATACCCCCAGGGCACAGCCGTGAAGTCGAAAAGCGACCATCCTTCCTCCAGTCCGAGGACACCCCCTCCCCCTTCCACCTCCGCCACCAAGGCAGGGAGTCGCTCCCAAGGAGGCTCCCCCCGGAGCCACCTCCCCACCGCGCTGCCAACCCCGTCGGCGCCGATCACCCACTCGCCCCTGTAGGTGCCGCACGAGGTCGACACCCTGAGCCACCGCCCTTCCCTCTCGATTCCCAGGACCTTTTCCCCCGTGACGACTCTCGCTCCGGCCCCACGGGCCGCAGCAAGGAGCGACTGGTCCATCTCCCTTCTCTTGACGACCCATCCGACGGGGAGATCCTCCCTTGCCTTCACGATCAGAGGATCCCCGCCATCCTTGAGGACGATGACCGCTCCCTCCAGACGCCTCGCCCCGGGCGGCCACAACCCCGGGCCCAGCAAGTCGGCGGCCTTGGCCGAGAGACCTCCGCCGCAAGGCTTATCCCTTGGAAGAGCGGCCTTCTCTATCAGGACCGTCTCCACCCCGGCCAGGGCCAATTGCCTGGCGGCCATGGCACCTGACGGCCCTCCCCCTACGACGATCACCAGGGCTTCCATCGTCTCCTTCGAGGATTTCATCGATCGTATCCCCGGCTTCTCATCGAGGCCCATCGAAGAGCGGCCCTCTGTCCGCAAGACCACACAAAGGTGTGAGTGAAGGGGACGAGATCCCGTGACCGAATGCGGGATCCGATGGACTTCCAGCTCATGACACGATGGGAAAATCTACACAAATGCCTTCACGCCCTCTGGGGCCTCACGGGGAGCCATTACGGGCACGTCGCAACCCTTGAGAGGTGGCCCTCCGCCGATAGGAGAGTTCCGACGCGAGGAGTCGCGTTGCCGAAGGATCACGTCCCTGAAGGCCAGGACCACCCGCCGATCGAACTGCGAGCCGGTGCATCTCTCGATCTCCCGAAGCGCCTCGGCAGAGCGACGGGCCTTCCGGTAAACCCGATCGGAGGTGATGGCGTCATAGGCGTCTGCGACAGCGAGTATCCTCGCAGGCAGCGGGATCTCTTCTGCCTTGAGCCCATCGGGATATCCCCTCCCGTCCCACCGCTCGTGGTGATGACGGATGACCGATCGCTCCAAAGGCAGTAGGCCCAACGGTTTGACGATCCTCTCCCCTATGATGGGATGGGTGCGGATGATCGCCTCCTCCTCCGGCGTCAATGCGGTGGGCTTCATCAAGATGGAGTCCCTGACCCCTATCTTGCCGATGTCATGTAGATACCCCGCGAACTTTATGGCATCGAGCTCCTCCTGGCTTATCCCCATGAGCTCGGCGATGCGTACCGCCCACTGTGTCACCCTCTGCGAGTGGTCCTTGGTGTGCGGGTCCCTGGCCTCGATGGTCGAAACCAACGACAGCAGCGTGTCCGTCAGTGTCGTGAAGATGCTCTCGTAAAGCGCCTGGTTCTCGATGGCCAGGGCGGCCTTGTGCGCCAAGGCGCTCAAGAGCGTCAGGTCCTCCTCCAGGAAGCTCCGCCCGGAACCCTTGTCAGCCACGTTGAGGACCCCGAAGACCTCTCCCCTCATGAGGAGAGGGACCGAGATCAGCGAATGGGTCCGATATCTCCCCATCAAGGCCATCTCCCTGAACTCGCTCTCCTTGATGTCCTTTATCAGTAGCGGAGCGCCGTCCAAGGCCACCTTGCCGGCGATGCCATCCCCGATCCGGACGATGGTCTGCCTCTGTACATCCTCATCCAGCCCCACGGCGGCCTTGATGACCAAGCAGTTGGTCTCGTCATCCACCAGCATCAAGGACGCCCGCTTGGCCTCCACTATCTGCGCGGCCATCCGGACTATCTTGTCGAACAGGGCATCTCCCTCGACGTGGGATGGCTGGAGGGACTCGCTGATGGCGTAGAGCACGGAGAGTTCCTTTACCTTGCGGTTGAGGTCCCGGTTCAAGCGCTCGATCTCCCGCTTGTGCTGGAGCTCTTGGCTGAGCATCGAGTTCTCCAGCAGGAGTCTCCTGTCTCTCAAGGCCCTCTGGAGAAACAGCTCGATCTGCTCGATCCGGAAGGGCTTCATGATGAAATCGGAAGCCCCCTCCTTCATGGCCTGGATGGCGGTCTCTATGGTGGGGAAACCGGTCAGGACGACCACCGGCACCGCGGGCCATCTTCTCTTGACCTCCCGCAGAAAGGAGAGCCCGTCCATGCGAGGCATGTGGACATCGGTCAGGACCACGTCCACATCCTGCATCCGCATGAGGCCCAGGGCCTCCTCCCCGTCGGAGGCCTCCAAGACCCGGGTCATCCCCAGGTGGCAGATGATCTCCCTGAGCGTCTGACGCGTCATGGAGTCGTCGTCTATCAGCAGGACTGACAACTCACCCAAGGATTTCGGATGGCCCTCCCGGTTGGACACCCCGGCCCAGCAGCGCCCTCTGTCCAGGCCCGATGCCATGGCGGATCACCCCTTCAAAGTCCTGAGTATGAGTCGACGGCGGATCTGGGAGGCAACTTGCCGTTCTATCTCGGCCCTAGTGCCTCGGGCCATACCCACGATCCCTTCGCCGCCCTCTCCCTGGGAAGACCTTCCCCTCAAACCCGAGTTCATGAGCGTCCGGTGGTATGACCGCAGGACCCTCTGGATTCGATACGCGGTCATGGAGACAGACGAGTCCCTCCTCGCGGCGACTGGTCACGGGGGGATGACGGCATCTCTCTTCGCCTCAAGTCTTCGGCGCTCGATTTTCCAAAGGATCTGGTCTCCGGGGGACCTCGCCCCCTCCCTCGGTGGGCCTCAGCTCAGCTTCGGCCGAGAGGGCTTCCCCCAGGTCCGAATCCTGGAAAATCGGGGCGCCTCCACCAAGCCGCTCCGAGAAACGCCTTCACCCTGTGATCGCTTACCCCTCGTCAGAGTCGGTAGAGGCCATCGTTGAGCAGCAATGAGCGTGCCACGAAATCCCCTTCCCCATCCGATGACAAAACTCTCCGGTACCAAAGCCTTTTTCTCACTGCTTCGATCGGGCGGCAGCCGAGGACGACGCCAAAAATATGGCGATTGCGTCTCCTTTTCGTCATACAAATGACGGGCAAGAAGGGGTCACCCCTGCGGTGGCATGAGACCGAGTTTCTTCATCTTCTCCACGAGGGTCGTTCGGTTGATCCGGAGGAGCTTCGCCGCCTCCTGGCGGACCCACCCCGATCGTTCCAGCGCTTGGAGCAACAAGGAGCGCTCCATCAGGCGCAGCCATTCTGGAAGCGATGCCCCCTCCTCCGGAAGCACGGGTTGAGGGGGAGAGGGGCCACTGAGCGTCGAGCCCCTGTATGGTTCGGGCAGATCCGCCATCCGCGCCATTCCCTGTCCCTTGAGGATGACGATCCGTTCCACGAGGTGCTCCAGTTCCCGGACGTTGCCCGGCCAAGGGTAACGCACCAGGGCATCGAGCGCCTCCTGGGAGAACCCCTGCAGCTCTTTGCCCTTGGTCCGATTGAAGAGCTCGACGAAGTGCTCCACCAGCAGCGGTATATCCGCTGCCCTCTCCCTCAGGGGAGGGAGTTGGATAGGGATGACGTTGAGCCGATAGTAGAGGTCTTCCCTGAAACTCCCCCGAGCGATGGCCTCCTGGAGGTTGCAGTGGGTGGCCGCGATGATCCGGACGTTCACTCGAATCGGCCGTGAACCTCCCAGTCGCTCGATCTCTTGTTCTTGCAATACACGCAACAGTTTTGCCTGGAGGCTCAGGCTCATGTCGCCGATCTCGTCCAGAAAGACCGAGCCGCCGTTGGCCATCTCGAATTTCCCGATGCGCGTCCTGATGGCGCCAGTGAAGGCCCCCTGCTCGTGCCCGAAGAGCTCGCTCTCCAGGAGATCCTGAGGGATGGCGCTGCAGTTCACAACCACCAGCGGCCTGTCCCTGCGGGAGCTGTTGAAGTGCAGGGCCCTGGCAACGAGTTCCTTCCCCGTCCCGCTCTCGCCGTAGATGAGGACCGTGCTGTCTGTATCCGCCACCCTTTCCACAAGCCGGAAGACTTCCTGCATGGGTTCGCTGTGGCCGACCAGGTTCTCGAACCGGTACTTCTCCTTGAGCTGCTGACGAAGCTGGACGTTGTCTTGGTGGAGTTGACGGAAGGTCAAGGCCTTGTCCAGGACCACCCGGATCTCCTCCAGTCTCAGGGGCTTGGTGATGTAATCGAAGGCACCCAGCTTCATGGCCTGGACAGCCGAGTCGATGGAGCCGTACCCCGTGCATACTATGGCCACCGGCGGGAAGGGCAGCTGCCTCAGCCTCTCGAGGATCTCCAGCCCCCCGATCCCCGGCATCCTGAGGTCCGTCAGCAGCACGTGATACTCCTCTCTTTCCAGAGACTCCAGCGCCTCTTTTCCGTTGTCGACCAGCGTCACATCCATCCCTTGCCCCCGGAGGTAATCCCCCAGGAGATCCAGGACCCGCAGGTCATCGTCCACCACCAGTATCCTGCTCGGCTTCATGGGCCCCATCCCTTGCCATCCGTCGGACCGAGTCCCAGACACGAAGCCCCCTTTAGTGCTGTGGCTCCATGGGGGTTCGAGGAAATGGATCCCTGCGCCTGCCCCGGACCATCTATCGATACAGGAGGGGGGCGGTTCGAGCCCACCCGGCAAAAACCACGATGGCTTTTTCTGACTCCTCAAGAGAGTCTCAGTCTTCACATCCCCCATTGCGGACCAGGCTACCGCACCTGAGCGCCCGATGCGATCTCCCCGTCCAGCGTCACGAGCCTCAGATCGTCGCCGTGCACAGCGGCGAGGAGCATCCCTTGCGAGAGCTGTCCCAGTATCCGGGCCGGCTTCAGATTGGTCAGTACCACGACCGACTTGCCCACCAGATCCCCCGGGCCGTATTTCTCTCCCACCCCAGCGACCAGCTGCCGCTCTTCTCCTGCGATATCGACCACGACGCGGATGAGCCGATGGGATCCCTTGACGGCCTCGGCAGCCGTGACCCGGCCGACCCTGAGATCTAGCCTCTGGAAATCCTCGATCGTTACCTCTCCCTTTTCCGACCGTTTCTCCACCTTCCCCTGCCCGGCCGCAGCTGCGCTCAGCCCTTTCTCCTCCGGATCGACCCTCGGGAACAGCGGTCTGGGGGTGCCTAGACCCATGCCAGCCTCCAGGACTCCCCATCGCCCCAGCCTCGCCATGTCCCCCGG
>Ga0209227_1002913_pt1 | contig 11800 bp, 7 predicted proteins | sample YNPBryantNP2012_FD_185815 | JGI IMG/M metagenome (GOLD analysis project Ga0209227, IMG submission 185815) | Anoxygenic and chlorotrophic microbial mat microbial communities from Yellowstone National Park, USA - YNP Bryant NP 2012 (SPAdes)... ...
GACAACTCGACATCGGCGGGGAGATCCACGCTGGCCTCCACGGCCAGCCGTTTCACCGCCTCCTGGAGATCGGCAGCGTAAACGCGCCTCAACCGGACCTCCTACCGCTCAACAAAATCAGAGCCGCAGCATCTTACGCAGCTCCTCCACCTGGCTTTGGATCTGGGCGGCCGACTTCTCCAACCTCTCCCTATCCTCGGGCTCCAGCTCCACTTCCACCACCCTCTTCCAGCCACCCTCTCCCAGGACCACCGGCACCCCCAAGAAGATACCGGAGATGCCCATCTCTCCCTCCAGGAGGACGCTGGCCGGGAGTATGCTCCCCTCGTCGTCGAGGATGGCCCGGAGCAGGCGGAACACCGCTGCCGACGGAGCGTAGAATGCGCTGCCGCTCTTGAGCATGGAGACTATCTCCGCTCCTCCGTCCCTCGCCCGGGCCGCCAGTCGGTCTATCTCCTCCCGTGGCAACAGGCGTTGCAAGGGCACTCCACCCACCTGCGCGTACCCAGGAAGGACCACCATACTGTCGCCGTGGCTGCCCATGATCATGCAGCGCACCTCGCTGGGGGGAACCCTCAGAGCTTGGCCAACGAAGTACTGGAAGCGGGCGCAGTCCAGGGTGCCGGCCATGCCCAGGACGCGGTGTCGCTCGAATCCGCTCACCCGCCAGGCCAGCCAGCTCATGCTGTCCAGAGGATTGGTTACCATCACCAGGACCGCCCCGGGAGCCGCCTGGCTGGCCTTCTCCACCACCCCGGTGACCACTTCCGCGTTCCTGGCGATGAGGTCATCGCGGCTCATCCCCGGCTGACGGGGAAAACCGGCGGTCACCACCACCACCGAGCTGCCTTCCAGCAGAGCGTAATCGTCGCCTCCCTCAACCCTGGCGGGAGAGGGTAGGAAGGCCAGAGACTGGGCGATGTCCAGGGCCTTGCCCCTGGCCAAGCCCTCGGCCACGTCCACCAGGGCCACGTCGGCAAGAGCTGATTCGGCCACCCGCTGGGCCAAGGTGGCTCCCACCTGGCCCGCTCCCACGATTCCTACCTTGCGCATAAACCCCCCTAATTTACATCATGTAATTAGACTGGCACGGGCACAGGATTATTTTAATGCCGCTGGCCCTGCTGGGGAAGCATGGAATAGAGATGCTGGCGTGACGGACTTGAACGGATAAAGGTCCCCGCGGATTCAGCCCCCGGCTTCCCTCTTCTGTCCTTGCTTGCTGGGGCAGGAGGGGTCCAGGCAGAGCATCCACGCCCGGCGACGCCCGCTGCTTATCTTCACTTTGGGCGAGCCGCATTCCGGGCAGACCTCCCCCGTGGCCATGATGCTGCCGCTCTGGGGGAGGGGATAGGTGGTGGTGCATTGGGGATAGCCGGAGCACCCCACGAAGCGTTTGCCCGATTTCCGCGCCTTGAGTATGCGAAGATTCCCTCCGCAGGTGGGACAATCGCCCAGGATGCGGTCCTCGCGGATGCCATTGCGTATCTCCGCCGCCAGTTTCTCTCGACTGTTTTCCAGCATGGACATGACCCCGTCCAGGATATCCCGCGACCGCTCCACCACCTCGCTCCGCTCCACCTTCCCCTCGGCGATGCGGTCCATGTCCTCCTCCAGCCGTGCGGTCATCTCCGGGGTGGAGATGGGAGAGGCGTACTTTCGCAGCGCCTCGGTCACGGCGATGCCCGTCTCCGTGGGAACGATGGGGTCGCCGTGGATGTAACCCCTCTCATAGAGGCTTTCGATGATGGTGTGACGGGTGGACTTGGTTCCCAGCCCCAGCTCCTCCATCTTCTCGATCAGGCGGCCCTGGCTGTAGCGGGCGGGAGGCTGGGTCTCTCCCCTTTCCAGCTCGCGGTCCGCCACCAGCACCTCCTCCCCCTCCGACAGCTCAGGCAGCAGCACGTCCTTCTTGCGCCCATAGGGGTAGTACCTGAGCCACCCTTCCTCCACCACCCGAGACCCACGGGCCAGGAAAGGCTCCCCTCCGCTCTCCAGCTCCACCTTGAGGGAGCGGAGGCGGGCCTCGGGAGCCAGGGTGGCCAGGAAACGGCGGAAGACCAGCTCATAGACCTTCCAGTCCTGGGCGGAGAGGTCGGAGCGCTTTGCAGGGGCAGTGGGGTGGATGGGCGGGTGGTCGGTGGTCTGCTTCTTGCCCCTGGTCGGCTTGACGGCCGGGAGGGCCAGTATCTCCTGGCAGTAATCCCCCAGCCCCTCGCACGCGGATAGCGATTTCAGTAGTCCCCGCATATCCAGGGAGGCCGGGTAAACCGTGTTGTCCACCCGAGGATAGCTGATGTACCCGTTCATGTAGAGGTTCTCGGCGATGCTCATGGCCTTGGCCGCGGCGATACCCAGAGAGGCCGCCGCGCTGAGCAGCCCGGTGGTGTTGAAAGGTATCGGGGGAGTGGCGGTGCGCTCCTTCTCCTCCAGGGAGACCACCTTGGCGGTGTCGGCGATGCGGGAGAAGGCCGCTTCAGCCTCTTCCTTCACCTCGAAGCGCTCCCTGCGATGGACCGCGGTGAAATCACCATCACTGCTGCCCTGCTTTCGGCACTTGATCCTCACCGTCCAGAAGGGAACCGGCACGAACTCCTTCCGCTCCTTCTCGCGGTCGACGATGAGGGCCAGAGTGGGACTCTGCACCCTTCCCACTGAGAGGAACTGCCTGCCCAGCCGGGTGGATGCCAGGGAGATGAAGCGGGTGAGGCTGGCCCCCCAGACCAGGTCGATGTCCTGGCGGGCCTCGCCTGCCTGCGCCAGATCATAATAAAGGCTCTCCAGGTTGGCGAAAGCGTGCTCTATCTCCGCGGGCGTGAGGGCAGAGAAGCGGGCCCGCCGCACCGCGATATCCGGCCGGACCTCCCTCACCTTGCTGACCACGTCCGCTCCTATGAGTTCGCCCTCGCGGTCGAAGTCAGTTGCGATGATCAGCTCGTCCGCTTCCTTGGCGTGCTTCTGGATGGTGCGGAGCAGGGTCTTGTTGTTGGGTATCTTGACTATCTCCGCCCGCACCAGCTCGCGCGGATCCACCCCCTGCCACTGCTGGAACCTCTCGGGGAAATCGACCTTGAGGATGTGCCCTTTCAGGCCGATGCAGCGGTACTCCTCGCCGTCACGCTGGAATACGTAGGCGGACCCCCCCTCTTTTCCCAGGGGCTTGGCCCGGTCGCCCGAGAGGATCTGGGCGATACGCCGCGCGGTGGTGTTCTTCTCGGTTATTATCAGCTTCATCCTGGAGCCCCTGACATCACGGCCTCACCGGCATCCTCCGCCTCCTCCAGAGAGCACACGGGCCTTATGCTAAACAGAACCTTTTCCCGTTGTCAACAAAATCGGGGTCAAGTCTTGACAATTGACATATTACCGTTTCGGACTATCAATTGTGGCCATGCCCAGCTATTTGAAAAGAGAGCCTAGAGAAGCGGGCACTATTTCATCTCTGGCTACAATAAGCAAGCTCTCACAGAGATAAAAGCCCTGAGGCCTATCCGTTTAAAAAAACCAAACATTTGCCGCTCCTGGGAGGGACTGGTCTTCTAGTGAACCAGGGCGCGCTCTCAGGTCTCAATCGACCTGTGCCGCGAAGGCGGGGTTCTCGTCCGACGTTTTCTTTTTGTCAATTGTCAAGAGCTGACCCCAATCTACCACTCGTCCGACGTTTTCTTTTTGTCAATTGTCAAGACCTGACCCCAATCTACCAATCTACCTGATAAAGAGGGGCGCGAAGACCAGGGCGATCACCGTCATCACCTTGATCATGATGTTCATGCAGGGCCCAGCGGTGTCCTTGAAAGGGTCGCCCACAGTGTCCCCCACCACCGCGGCGGCGTGGGTGGGCGTCCCCTTGCCCCCCAGGTTCCCGGACTCTATGAACTTCTTGGCGTTATCCCAGGCGCCTCCAGCGTTGGCCATGAAGATGGCCATGAGGAAGCCCACAACTAGGGCACCTGCCAGATATCCAGCCAGCGCATCCACGTTCCACAGGCCGATGGCTATGGGGCTGATGACAGCGATAGAGGCGGGGGTGACCATATAGCGCAGCGCCCCTTTAGTAGAAATATCCACGCATCTGGCATATTCGGCCTTTACCCCCTCCTTGCCCTCCAGTAAACCGGGAATCTCCTTGAACTGCCGGCGAACCTCCTCCACCATCTTGTTGGCGGCCTTACCAACCGCGTTGATGGCCAGCGAGGAGAAAAGGAAGGGGAAGGCGGCTCCCAGGAAGAGGCCGATAACGGTGGTGTATTTAGTCAAGTCAACTCCCACCGCTGAATCGATGCCGACCGCATCAGTGAAGGCGCGGAACAACGCCAGGGCAGTAACGCCGGCCGAAGCGATGGCGAAGCCCTTGGCGATGGCCGCGGTGGTGTTGCCCGCCGAGTCGAGGCTGTCGGTGATCTGGCGTACCTCAGGCGGCTGATGGCTCATCTCGGAGATGCCCCCGGCGTTGTCAGCGATGGGACCGTAGGCATCCACCGCCACCACCGTACCAGTGGTTGAGAGCATTCCGATTGCAGCCAGGGCGATGCCGTAGATGCCACCGGTGATACCGGTGGTGGAGAGCTCGCCCGTTCCCATGACCCAGGCCCCAGTCACGGCCCACCGACCAGCTAGGAAAGCGGCGGCGATGGCCGCAACCAGCAGCAGTATGGAGCCGGTGGTGGACTGCATGCCCGCAGCGATACCTGCCAGGATATTGGTTGCCGTCCCGGTTTCGGACGATTTGGCAAGGTTCTTGACAATAGGAAAGCGGTCGGAGGTATAGAACTCTGATACCTGCCCGATGAGCATGCCCGCAGACAATCCGGCCACGATGCTGATGAAAAACCCTATGGGATGCGGTATTCCCTGCATGTCCTTGAGGAATAAGGCAACCAGGAAGAAGGCGGCAATGGTGGTGAGGATGGCCGAGCCGTAAGTCGCTATAGAGAGCGAGCGTCCTGGATGGGCACTGGCCTTGGACCTCACCAGGAAGCTGGCCAGGATAGAACAGACCACGCCCACGCCTGCGATGGCCAGAGGCAGGATCATGCCCTTCCACTCATTGTTCGGGGCTAAACCGGCGAAGAGAATGGCCCCCAGAGCCACCGGGGCGACGATGGAACCAACGTAGGACTCGTAAAGATCGGCCCCCATACCGGCCACATCGCCCACGTTGTCACCCACGTTGTCGGCGATGACCGCGGGATTGCGGGGGTCGTCCTCGGGGATGCCCGCCTCTACTTTGCCCACAAGGTCCGCCCCCACGTCGGCGGCCTTGGTGAAGATGCCCCCGCCCACCCTGGCGAAGAGGGCGATGGAAGATGCCCCCAACCCGAACGCCGCCACCACATCAGGCACTGAGTTGCGTCCCAGAGTGGTCACTTGCAGGACGGTGTCAGGCTTCCACCATTCGGTCATCAGCAGATATACCAGAGAAACGCCGAACAAGCCGATGCCCACCACAGATAGCCCTGTGACTGAACCGCCCCGAAAAGCCAGTCGCAGAGCGGATCCCATGCCGGTTTTGGCCGCCTGAGTGGTACGGCAGTTGGCGCGAGTCGAGACATACATGCCGATAACACCGATGGAACCTGAGCAGAAAACGCCGAACAGGTAGGCCAGAGCCTCGTACCTTCCGATGGGGATGCTACCGCCGCTCGGCAAATCGGCTTTGATGAAGAAAAACATCGCCGCAGCAACCAAAACCAAGAAGCCGATAGCGGTGGAGTATTCCCGCTTAAGGAAGGCTGCAGCGCCCTCCTGAATGTGGCGGGAGATATCCTGCATCTTCTCGTCCCCGGGGTCCTGCCGCAAGACCCACCAAGCGTAGATTCCCGCCATGCCCATTCCGAGGATGCCCAGAGTCATGGTTATGTAGGGCCATGCGCTTTCCATACCATCACTCCTCTCTTGCCGGATCCTTCATCCTTACCGGTAATCTCATACCGCTGAGAGTTGAAAAACATTTGGAAAATATTAATGCAAGATTGCGATAAAAAGCAAATAAATGCGTGGAGGGACACCTTCTCACGGCTGGAAAAGCCGGCTCAGGGTGACGAAGCGGTATCCCCGTTCCTGCATCCGGGGGATGAGGTAGCTGAGCGTATCGTAGGTCCCGTAGCCCCCGAAGTGGAACAGCAGGATCTGTCCCGGCTTCACCCTGGCCAGGATGCGCTCGGCCCGGTCCGGTGGGGTAATGTTGGGGTCGACGGCATCCAGGGAATCCAGCGACCACATCACCGTGATGAAACCGAGCTCGCCTGCCAGCGCTGCCACCCTCTCATCCACCCAGCCCCCCGGCGGCCTGAAATAGGGGTACCTCTTGCCGGTGATCCCGCTGATGACCTCCTGCGCCGCCAACAACTCTTCCCTCACCGCATCGTCGGGCATGTCCACCAGGCGGTTGGGCTTTTTTATGGGATGGGTATAGGTGTGGTTGGCAACCTCCCAGCCGAGGGCGTCCATGCGCCTTATCCACTCGGGGTTCCGCTCCGCCCACCTTCCGATGGGGAAGACGGTGCACTTTATGCCGTAGGACTCCAGCAGGTCCAGGATTCGTGCATCGAGGTTCCCCCCGTCGTCCAGGGTGATGGCCACCTCCATGCGCTCCGCGTTGCCCCCGTAGACGATGGCTGGCGGCACGGGTTCGATGCTCAAACGCCGTACTCGCCGCTCCCACTCCACCTGCCGGCGGTGCTCGGCGAGGAACGCCGCCACCTCTTCGCTGCCGCCCGGGAGCTTTCCGAGGAGCTCCCGGAAGGCCCCGCCGTCCAGCAGGCTGTCCTCGCCAGCTTCGCCGTCCCGGCGCGGCAGCGGCATGGAAACCATACTCAGGCCTTCGGGGCCGGGGAGCTCCTCTCCCCATCTCTGCAGGTCCCTGTATCCGCTGGCGGGCATCGCCCGGCAGGCCGACGCCAGCCTGCACTGCAGTCCATGGTGCCTCCAGACGGCGGAGGAGGTGAACACCTCGCGCCAAAGGCCGGAGAAGCAGGCATAGACCATGCCGGACAGCTCATCGCACCTCCCCTCTCCGCCCAGTTCCCCCAGCGACTGCAGCCACCGCCCTCCCTCAGGGCACATGCCTTTCTCCTCCGCCCCTTCCACCAGCTCGGCAAGCCGCGTTTCTTCCAGGGCCACGCACCGTCGGGGAACGATGCCGGCACTCTCCTTGAGATGTCCCAGCAGAGCGGGCAATCCCTCCCGGCGCAGGGCGGCCACTTCTCCGCCCTCTCCCTCGGAGAGGTATAGCCCGGGATCCAGCCGGGAGATGAAGAGCCGCCCAGTTTCCCGGAAGACCAGGTAGAGGGACTCCTCTTGCCCTCCGTGCAGGATCAACAGGTCCGGGGAGGGCAAACCCTCCTCTCCGGGACCCAGCATCGAGGAAGCGCCCCGGTCCTTTTCGGGCCATACGTTCAGAAGACGGGAAAGGCGGTTCTCCCTCTGCCCGAAGATAAGTGCGGGTACGATCAGAGCGATGGCCGCGATGACCAGAAACGACAGGAGGGCGAAGGCCGCCTTCCGCGCGATGGGGTGGCTTTTGTCCTTTTCTCCACCCCGCACGGCACGGTCACATCCCGCCACGGGACATTCTCTCTTCCAGGTGGGCTATGGCCTCCTTCAGTTTATGCTGGCGCAGGGCGGTGGTGAGGTCGCCGCGGGTGCGCTCCATGATGGCCCTCGCACCGTCGGTGGTGCGGCGAAGCCCCCCGGTGACGGCGTCGGGGTAATCGAAGGAGACCAAGAGGTAGTAGATGTCATCCATGGCCGCAAGCAGTTCGTCCCCCCGTTCCAGCCGGTCCTCGCGGATGAGGTCCAGGATGTAGCGGCGCAGCTCCCCCACCGCCTCGCCCACCCCGTTCAGGTAGGCGGCGTATTCCACCCCCAGCTCGTCGGGGTCGGGTAGGCCTTCCCCTCGAACCAAGGCAGCGGTGGCGCGGGCCTCCGCGTACTCCTTCTGGGCGTCCTGCAGGAAGCCGGCGCTGTAGATCTCAGGGTGCTCGCGGGTTATTTCCTTGAGTTTTCCCAGTTCGGCGGCGGCCTCGTCCATGAGCTCCTCCGCCCTCTCCATCTCCCCCCGGTGGATGTGGCGGATGGCCACGCTGGCGTCACGGATCACCTGCCGGCAGACCTTTAAGGTCTCCTCGCGCACCTGGTTCTTCACTTCGAAGTCGGCCCTTATGCGGGCCGCGATGTCCTCCCAGCCCACCGGCTCACCTCCTCACGGACGGCATACCCCACCGCCAGCAGCATCTTCCGCCCTTCGCCAGACCACTTCGCTCACAGCGATTATATCAACAGGTTTATGGTAGATGACGCTGGCGGCGTTTCCCCGGTTCCATCCCCCTACGGACTCGACCGCGGTGTGGCGAAAACCGCCTCGCGGATGTTTCGGTGGTGTCGCATTCATTTTTCTCCTATGAAAATGTCGCCATCACGAGATATAATTTGCCTGGATGGCTGCTCGGAACGGAGGTTTCATCGTGCCGAAAGGGCTATGGGGCAGTAGGGGTGCGCTCTTTCGAACCCTGAGACAAGCGCCGCGGCCGGCTGCCCTTTTAGCCGTGTCCATGCTTCTGGCGGTGTCGGCCGTCCCCGGATGTTCCGTCGGGGTAGGAAGGTCTACCGCTCCCCATCCGCCCATCGTCATCAAGGTGGATGGGGCGGCCAGGGAGGCGATCGCCCCCGCCCTGCAAGCCTTCCAGGACGGGCATCCCTCCCTCCTGGTGACCTGGCCGGAGGACGCCGAGGAGTCCAACTACAATGCCGCGGTGACCTCCCAGCCCCTTTTTGAGGGATGCCGCGAAGAGGTCCTGGAACTACCCGGCCTGTTGATCACCACCCCATCCCGCCAGGTCGAGCTGGGGGCGGGCGCTTCCTTCTGGTTCTCCAGCTCCCTGGAGGGCGAGGTTATAGAAGAACTCGCCTCCTTCCTACGGGAGAGGTGCGAGGCGCAGTCTGCGGAGTGGACCATGCACCTTGGAGGCGACATCATCCCGGGCAGGAGGGTGGCCAAGGCCATCGTCGAACGTGGGCCGCTCTTCCCTTTCGAGGCGGCGGCCCCCCTCATGCAGGGGGGGGACATCGTCTTCGCCAACCTTGAAGCCCCTTTGAGCGACCGCTATCCTCCTCCTTTCAGCGGCGTTGATTTCATCGGCCCCACCAGCACCATCGAGGGTCTGAAGCTGCTGGGGCTCAACCTGGTCAACCTGGCCAACAACCACAGCACCAACTTCGGGACGGCGGCTTTCACCGATACCCTGCAACTACTGGAGGCCAACGGCATCCGCTACGTGGGGGGAGGGCGCGACTACCAGCAGGCCTATTCACCCGTGGTCATGGAAGCGAACGGGACGAAGGTGGCCTTTATCTCCTATAACTGCGTCCTGGGAAGCATTAACGCCACCCCGGAGAGGCCGGGCGTGGCCTGGATGGACTTGCCCCCCTATTACCAGATGAACCAGGCCCAGGTGCGGGGCATGCAGGACAGGGTGAGGGAGATGCGCGGCCAGGCGGACGTGGTGGTGGCCTGCTTTCACTGGAACGAGGAGTACGTCCCGCCGGCCACCTCCACCGTGGCACTAGCCCATGCCGCCTGCGAGGCGGGCGCGGACCTGGTGGTGGGGAGCCACCCCCACTGCGTGCAGAAATTCGAGGTCTACGGGGACAGCTTCATCATCTACAACCTGGGCAATTTCGTCTTCGACCAGATGCACCGGGACATCACCAGGGAGGGCTTCCTGGCCCACCTGCACTTCCAGGGCAACCGGCTCCGGGAAGTGGATTTCCTCCCCTATATCATCAACGACCCCTGCCGCCCGGTGCCCCTGGAGGGAGCCCCCGCTGCCTCCCTATCCGAGAAGCTGCTGGGGATGTCGGGGTATTGAGGCTCCCGGCCTCAAGCCGGGGGAGGGGATACCACGGGTAGGAAGTGGCGCCAGCGCCCTTCGTCCGGGGATGAGCCCTCGCGCAGCCCTAAAATCATGTACTCTCTCACGCACTCCCCCTCCACCTCCAATCGCTCTCCCCTCAGGTCAAGGGAGACGCGGTAAAGGGAGAGGAGCCGGTAGTAGCAGGGACGCGCCAGCGCCTTCCCCACAGCAGTGCGCAGCATCCGCGGAAGGCCGGCGTGGCCCAGGAGGTCGTTCGCCTCGATCTCCCGTATTGCCTGGAACTCCATCTCTCCACGCACGCCCCGCTCCTCCAGGCGGCATTGAGCCCTCTCCGGGTAGGCCTGAACCCCGTCGCGGTCACGCCGCCATCCGCCGTACCTCCACTGGGCCCGGCAGCTCTCCAGCTCCAGGCGGCCCCCCCTCGCCAAGAGCAGGAGGGGTATGCGCGTGAAACCGCAGCTCTTCCTGGTGAAGATCTCGGCGAAAACCACGGTGACCTCGGGATGGAGGATGCGGCCCCACTGCCAGTGGGAGAGGTAGAGGGGCATGAACAGGTTCCCCCAGTTGTGGTCGTGATAGCCGGTCCCGGTGACCTCCGCGCGGGCCCCCGGATAGGCCAGCCAGCCGCTCACCTCGGCGAGCGGCTGCGGCACCGCCCATCCGAAGACGCGGGGATGTTCCAGGCTGCCGAAGAGCAGCTCGCCGGAGCCCAGCGCCCACCCGGGAAGTCGGCTGGTGAAGGTCAGGTGGGCTGCGAAGGAGCCGTGCTCGAGCTCCAGCTCCCAGCGGGGATAACTTCCCCTGATGGTGTTGCCGGATAGCTCCAGCGAACATCCTTCGCGGGAGGCGCGGAGGGACCGGCGGGGGAAATCGAAGAAGTTATGGTAGGCCTTCCCTTCCGGGGTGCGGATATGCAAGAAAACCTGGGAGCGGTCGCGGGCCGGACGGTAGATGTCGGGGTCCAGTATCCCCGCCACGCAGGAGTGGCCGTCGTCGAAGCCGGCATCGAAGTACCACCATTCGAAGTAGCACCGTCCCGGGTAGCGGTGGGCCCCGTCCGCCCGGTCCGGCAGACCCCGGTTGAGGTCCTGGGGGTGTCGGGACCTCACCCCCTCTTCTATCCTTATGGCCGGGGCCAGGCGGGAGCGGGAGAAGCGATGGAAGGCCCACAGGGTGAGGGCGGGGGATGCCGCCACCAGCGCCCGCCGCGCTTTCATCTCCCCTCCCCCCATCTCGCCTCCACAACGCTGGGCATCCCCGCGGGGTTATGGAGGTGGTAGCCCTGCGGAGGTAGCTGCCCGCGCCTCAGGCCGAGGATCATGTACTCGGTGATGGTCTCTCCTCCGTAGTCCTCCCTGTGGCCCTCAGCTTCCAGGTCCAGGTGGAACTCGGTGATGAAGCGGTAGTAGCAGGGGGAAGGCAGCAGCCTACCCAGGGTCCGCTGCAGGCCTCCCCCTGGCCTTCCCAGCACGCTCATGGTCTCTTTTATCTCCCAGACCCTGCGCACCCGCAGGTCCAACTCCCCCCGCACGTCCCGCTCGCGGAAGCGGATGTTCACCCGGCGGGGATAAATCTGCGCCCCCTGCTCGTCAGGCACGTAGTCATCCGCCCGCAGCTCCCAGTCGGTTCCCTCGCCTACCTCCACCAGCAGGCGGTCGCCCCGGGTCACCAGCAGGCAGGGAACCCGCAGGTGCCCCATGCGCTTGGTGTGCATCACGTCGGCATAGATGAGGGTGAGGTCCCCCGAGGTGAGGCGCCCCCAGTGCCAGCATTTCACGTACTTGAAGAGTAGGGCCGAGCCGAAGTTGTGGTCATGGTAACCCTGACCCCTGACGGAGAAACGGCGCCCCCCGTACTCCAGGGTGCCGCCGACCGCGGCCCGCGGCTGCGGGACCACCCAACCCAGCACCTCGGGTCGGCGGTCG
>Ga0209227_1002924_pt1 | contig 11765 bp, 9 predicted proteins | sample YNPBryantNP2012_FD_185815 | JGI IMG/M metagenome (GOLD analysis project Ga0209227, IMG submission 185815) | Anoxygenic and chlorotrophic microbial mat microbial communities from Yellowstone National Park, USA - YNP Bryant NP 2012 (SPAdes)... ...
GGAGCACGGTATTGTATGGGAGTTGCGATGCGACCACAGCCGGGTTTCTGGAGGCGGTCTCTCCGCAGGTTGCCGTCATCAGCGTGGGGGCGGGCAATCGTTTCGGCCACCCGTGCGCCGGGGTGCTGGAGCGGCTGAAGGCCGTCCCCCTCTACCGCACCGACAGACACGGCGCGGTCGAGATCACCAGCGATGGGGTGCAGGTGCGGGTGGAGACGGGGCGGTGAGGGTGAGTATATAGCAAGAATCTTGGCCCCTCTCAGAATGTGGGAGACTACAGCAGCGAGCCATCCTAAACCTGTTAAAGGGTAGCGGTTTCGCCTCTAGACAACCGCATCCTTCGACAGGCTTAGGATGCTCGGGGGGCTTTCAGACACGCTCTCAAGGACTTCAAGCCGCATATGGAAGGGCGATACAAGAAAAGAGTGTTTCATGCTATCCGCACACTTACCCGATCATCAATGAGGTTGTACAGAGGCAGCGTCATACACTCTGCCAATATGCGGTATTGTAATTGCGTTGTCGCCCCGGAAATGCTCAAGGCGAGCCACCAATTCCTCTGTGTATTGAATGTCTGGAACCTGGGGGTCCAACATAATCCCGATACGGTGGTTGACAACCAATGGCGACTCCACAGCTATTATGAAATGTCCATCGGCACCAATCCGCCCCCTCCCCAATACTTCGCCCATCAAAGTGACATCCACTATGACAATAGCTAGACCTTGCGGGCCACTTCCTGAAACCCTCACGTCACCTTCTAAGAGCGGCTCATCTATCGAGAAAGCAAGGCCACCAAGTGCGGGCTCAAGCAGTGGGCTTTCAGTGAACAGGGGCGAGATCGGGCTTGACGTGAGCCCCAGCCTGCAGCCAGATAGTAGCCATAGACCTACCAGGAAGATCACCACCAGTAACTTCTTTCCCTGTCTCATCCACCTCTCCTGAAAATAACAGCAAGGAAAAGCCAATGGCTTTTCCTTGCTGGATTATCTTTATGTTCGCCCAAGCCTATGGCGTTAGGTTGAAAGCCTCATAACTCTTGATATCCTGGCGATCATTGACGACTGGATCATCATCCGCTTCCGTCACAGCAGCAACGATTGGTTGATCCGCGACAATGGTCACCGACCCGAAACGCTCAGCACTCGTACTACTAGTACTCCAGGCAGCAGGGAATCCGCTTCCTATCCACGTGCTACCCGTGGGCAGACTGGCGTAGAGTTTAAACAACGTCACAGACTGCCCCGGATTGATCGTGCCCCTAAGCACATAATTCGTGACAGATACGCCACCACTACCGCCTAGAGAGAAAGTGGCAGTATAGATAGCTTGAGTCGTAAGGCTGGTATTCTGGAGTTGGACGCCGGTGTTCTTGTAATCGTGATTCACCTTGTAGAGCGGAACGGCAACTTTGGTAGTAGCATCCGCCTGGTTGAATGCACTGGTTACAGTCTGCCGCTGGCGCTGACCTGATGGGATGGTATAGAAAGTCTCGTTGACAACGCCAACAATGTTGCCAGTGGCGACAACAACGGCAGAAGCCAGGGTACCAACAGGGAGGGGGGTTCCTGTCCGCCCACAAGTTGCTCCGGCTGGACACACCTCGGTATTCTCATAGAAAGTGACTGACGCACCAGCAGGCACATTGTTCGCATATTGTTGGAAGCTGATACCTGGCCCTTGGTATGTAATAGTAATATTGACTGGGCCAGCGCCGACATTCTGGATAATTGGACCCGTTGAGCGGTTACCAAATTGACGCTTGATCGTCGGAATGAGTAGGGTGGTGCCCGCATCAGCTGGAGCAAAGCCCCTAGTGGCCTGCAAAACTATACCTTCGGAAACATGATGCTCATTAACAACCCCTGCAATCGGAACTGTTGACGTTACTACCAGCGAACCCAATTGACTTGTGGGGAAACTCACATCGGTTGGGTTCAATACTATCATGCGGCCAGGGCCAACAGGTGAACCAGAATTCCAGGAATACTTAGTACCACTCTCAGATGTATATGTAGCATAGATAACGGCAGCACTAGAACCGGCATTCTGCACAAAGAAAGTTGTGTATTTCCCACTGCCCATATAATCGTTCTTCACCAATGGGAAGTTGACCTGTGTATCAGGTTCACCGATACCCTGATACTGCGCCGCTGCTGTCCCGTTAGTTTCAGTGGTCTGGGCTACAACAGGCTGATCTGAGGTGACAGCAGCTGAACCAATAGAGCCATCAGACCATCCAAAACTGCTTGCCAAAAAGTTCACCGACGCACCTGGTGGAACGTCTGATGCGCTCAGAGTCCACTCGCCACTTGTCTGACCATAAACCGTCATTTGGATGGTGGCATTACCGGTGCCCACATTTTGGACCTGGGTCCCGGTCGTCCACCCGCCACCGGGCAAGCTTTGAGGACTCGCCGCCCACACCATGCTACCCCCCACCATAGTGAGTAATAGCACAATTGACACAACTGATAGTCTCTGCTTCATGTTTTTTTCTCCTTTCAAATTGATTTATTTATGACACACCGATTTCCCTAGGGGCCTTTGAGCCACCAAATTGGCAAGTATTCTGGGGGCATTTTTGCCTATTTCACGCCCATTCTTGGCAAGAATTGCGCCTGAATACTTGCCAGTTCGGAGTGCCTGCAGGAAATAGGTGTGGTTGATTATTCTAGCATTTTCATTTTACACGAAAATCCAGACTTGGCTATACCACTTCTGGGTTATCTGGCCTTCACGCCCATCTTGAAGCAGATTCGTAGGTCAGGAAATATATCCCAGGTCGCGCAAATGCTCCAAGACACTTTGTTCTTCTTCTGGTGTAAGACCTGCAACTGCATCTCGTCGCAGATTAGGGTCACTATACTTCACAGGATAGGCCGTGCTATTCAGATGCAAGAGTTCCGTTAGCACATGTCCATCTACATCTGTAGGTACTTCGCATTCCAACAAATGAAGGATCGTGGGCATCAAGTCCTCGATTCGTGCATTCTCCACTCGAATGTGCTGGGCAATTCGGTCTCCTATGGCAAGTAACACTCCTTCCAGACGATGTCCGCCAGTTTCTTTGGTAGGCGGGACGCTAAAAACCTGGTGTTGGGTAGCAAACTCGTAACTCTGACGAGTTATGTATGAAAGACCTCGCATTAGAACTATCAGATCAGGTGCCTCTGGTAAAAACTGACCATTGTATACTTCCTCCTTTCGGAAGACTCGGTCTACAACCTGCTCTCCATCTTCTGGATCAACCATCTCCAGCAATCGCTGTCCCAATTCCTCTCGTAATAGTTCGTATTCTTTCCCCGCTGCGACGGTGCCCTGCGGATCACGGCCAATCAGGTTTACATAAATCTGACCAATGTACCCTACACTGTAGGCCCGTGTTCTCTTCCAGTCCACCAATTCAGCAGTATGAAGGTTGCCGTCTTGTGGAAAGAAATTGCCCCATGTCTTGAATCTATCTCGCAGAAATCCCCGCAACCAATCCAATCCCCAGCGAGCAAGTACGTGACCAATCCGAGAGCGTGTCAATCCCGCTTTCTGCAGAAAACGCGTTAAGAATCCGCGCAGGGAGAGATATTGACGTAGAGTCAGGAACCCTTGCTGCCGCAACCATTCGTTGAGGTACACATCTTTGTACAATGGTCCAAAACCATGATCTGACATGACTAGTACGTTCGTTCCTCTACCCTCCACAGCAGTCACCAATCGTCCAACTAGCTCATCAGCCTTTTGATAACAACGCAATATAGCCTCTCTGTGAAGAACATCAGATTGGCGATGGGCGGGATGTGAGTCATCCATCCAGTGCCAGAAGAAATGTGGGATTTCATCCGTCAAGCGCAGAACTACCATGCCAAAATCCCAATCTGTCTGGTTCAGCAAATATAGAGCTGTATCCGTCGTCTTCTCGGCAACCTGATACACGTCCTCTATAAATGCATCCGGGCCATCATGGAGCAAGGTTGCTTTGGAATTCACTCGGTAACCCTGTTTTTGCAGGGTTTTGGTTAGCTCTGGAGGATATGTATACACACACCCGCTAGGGGTACCCAGGCCGGTAACCAAGCAGCCATTGACTGCTTCGGGAGGATAAGTCTGTGGCACGTTAATCACGCATACACGCCGTCCCTGGGCACTGAGTATGCTCCACAAAGATGGTTCCGATGATCTGAGTGCAACACGCATGCCATAACCACGAAAATCACGTACGGTGAAGTCAAATACGCCATGTCTACCTGGATTCTTGCCAGTCATGAACGAGGTCCAAGCGGCTGGTGAAACGGGAGGAATGGTGGATAGGAGTTTGCCATAACTACCTTCTTGGAGGAACCGGGCCAAATTCGGTAGACATCCTGCTGCCCAAGGCTGTATCAGATCCAAGGTAGCACCATCCAGTCCTATGACAAGCACGCGAGGCTTCGACACTTCGCTTCTCCTTATCCACTCTTTCTTGGTGAACTTGTACAGGGTCTACCTGGCACTGGACATCGATTCCGGAAAGGCAACCTCTGTCGCAACCATGCCCATTCAGTAGAGGGGATAGCTCTCAGAAAAGTCAAGGCAATTCCGTACACTCCCATTCCAGTTAGGCAACGAACGATGTCTGAACAAGCAGGAAGCATTCTGAAAATAACCAAAGCCATTACCGAGGAAGCAAACAGCGGTCGCCAAACTAGGTGCCAGGGCTGTACTCTCAGAATTCTCCGATAAACATACGCGCAGTTCATGGCAAACAGGATGCTCATTGAAACTACCCGAGCAGCAGCCACTGCTTGAAGGCCGTAAAGTTGAATGAACAGTAGGCATACCAGCACATTGGCACCAGTACTGATGCCGAAAAATTTTGCCAGCGTTCTTTGCCGTCCATCCAAGATCATCACCCGTGCGTTGGGAATGTTAAGGAAATAGAAGAGCAAAGTAGGAGCAAGCCATTGCAGTGTTAGCGTCGCCTGAGAGCCGGCTTGGCCATAGATGCTGTGGATTATTCGATCCGACAATAAGATCACCAACAGTACCATTGGTAGGCTGACGATGGATAGGTAGCGCCAAGAGCGTTCATATAGACGCACAAAGTGATTACATTCGGTACGATAAAGACGCGCCATCGTGGGGAATATCCCTATGCGCAGGGCTTGGGAAAGTAAAGCCAGCGCTGAGATGATAACATTTGCCATTCCGTAGTAACCTACCACTGCCTCGGAATGAGAAAACGAGAGCAGAATTCCACCTAGCTGATTCTCTAGAGCTATGAACAACGCAATAGGGACGAAAGGAAAACCAGCGCTCAATTGACGCCGGCAGAAATCCATGTCAAAGTGAAACCCTACCAGAGATAGATACCCGCGAGTCAACCAAGTCAGGACTATAGCCTGAATCCAGCTAGTCAGGATCAGAATCAAGGCCAGTACTTCTAGGCTGTACGAGACAGCAATGGCTCCAATGATTAGACGCGAAATGCCCGTGCATACGGAGACAAGCGCCGGAATCCACATGCGCTCAATTGCCACAAAGTAAGACTGCATAAGATTGGATACGGAGTCACCAACAAGTACGCCTACTACCATTACAATGAAACGGGTAGTGTGAAGAGAGTAGGGGCGAAACTCTAAGAGTAACCCCAACAACAGTAGCCACAAAACTGACGCCATAACCAACCTAATTGCCAGGGAATGAACAAGATATATGGTGGAGAGGCAACGGTCGCGAGCGACTTCACAAATCAGGAGCTGATCAAGTCCCCACAGAGCTATCGCTGACAGGATTAACAGGTAATTATTGCCTAACGCAAACACACCAGCCCCTGCTTCTCCCAACTCTCGTGCGATTAGAACAAGCAGTATGGCCAAAGGCAGCCGCTGGGCGATATCCGAGACAAGAGCAAAGAAAGAGTTACTCAGGATAGCTCTAAGCATTCTGTACGGTCTTTCGGGCCAAGGCGGTGATAATAGCACCACGCTGAAATATATCAAGCAAAAGGAAATAGGGCAATGTTACGTAACGGAATAAGGGAAAGAGCAAAATGGAACGTAGCAGGGCACGCTGCTTCCTCTGGTAGTGGACATGCGCGTTGAGCCAGAGTAAAATGCTGAGAGCAAAGGTAGTGTAGCGACCATAGAAACAAAAGGACCGCTCTAGTTTCAGGCCCGTCTTAAGGAACAAAATTGCCAGTGTGGATGGTGAGAAAAGATATAGATGACGTGGGAAATCCAAACCGACCCAGTAGCGCCCAAAGATCTTTGCATCGAGGCTATTTGCATTGGGAGTGCTACAGACGAAGATTCCACCCGGTTTGAGGATACGGCATACTTCTTTCACAGTGGTTAAAGGATCATGTATATGTTCGAGGACATCCCACATTGTGACCACATCAAAAAAGCTGCTAGGGAACCTCGCATCTTCCAACTGACCACAGAACACATCAAGTCCCAATTGCTGGCGTGCAAAGCAAGCAACTTCGGCATTGCTCTCTACTCCCTGGACATGCCAACTCTCGAACTGACGTAACTCATGGATAAATCCCCCTGACGCACAGCCAACATCTAAGAGATAACCCCCTTGCGCCAGCCGCAAGATAAGGCGCACACGAGGCCACAGTTTTGCCCGTCGTATCAGTGCTAGCCATCTGGAGTGCATGGCGGAGATGTCTTGTTGATATGGTTCATAGTCCCTAGGATAATATGATCCTATCTCACTCAATGTAGGCCTGGGATTCAAGAAGATAAGGCCACATTCAGTACAGCGCACCATGGTGAACTCACCCGGGCTGCCATAGGCCCAGTCCTTTCCCTCCCACAATGGTTCTTGATAGATACTCCCGCACAAATTACAGGAAACAGTTTCCACGTTGTTGTCCTACCCTTTAAGACTCGAGCACTTACGAGCGATAAACACCGCGACAGAAGCACAGTTCCCCAAGAACCTTGAAATCAAACTGAATACCGCCGCGGTGCTGATCCCTATTAACGCTGCTGTACCACGTAACAGGCAGCGATTGCGCAGGAAAATCGAGTGCTTTTTCAGCCAAAAGATGCTGCTGAGTCTAGCCGAATTATACCCCCAAACGAGGTTGGGCACCTCAGAAACCTCGAATCCAGCACACTGAAGCATCCGGCGCAGGGTCTGGCGAGAGTAGACAAATAGATGACGTGGAGCATCGTAACCAGCCCAATAACGTCCAAATATCCGGGCTTCCCAACTATCTATCACTGGGCAAGCCAATATCAAAACTCCACTTGGCCAAAGTACTCTGGCGACATCATGTAAAGCTAATAATGGATGAGGAAGGTGTTCCAAGACGTGCCACATTGTTACAACACTGATGGAGCTGTCAGGAAGAGGAATACCTGGCACATCACCTACCCACACTTTCACTCCCCAACGCTGCTGAGCGTACTGTACCGCTTTTTCACTACGATCCATACCATATGACGGCAGATTGCCAAGATCATTGGTAATCGCCAAAAACTGACCAGCGCCGCACCCAATATCTAGCAGTGGCCCATGTTGATACTGACCCACTAGTTTCGCCTTGCGTAACAACCCTGCCATATAACCAGTGGAATACGCCAAGTCAGCTGAGTCGCGCTGTCCAACATGTGGACCATACCCGGCCGGGTAGCTATTGAGCAATTCAGTAGGTTGGGGCCAGAGGTAGATCAACCCGCAGTCATTACATCTCACCATCTCTGAGTGTACAATCTTACCATATAATAAATCCTGCGCCTCAAATAGGGAACAGCTCCTTTTAGAACCACAAAACTCACACCGAGCAATCATTCACCCTCACCAGAAAAGTGATACACATAATAGTCACCATCAGCATTTAAGGCAGCAATTCGGCTCTCTTCTCCTTGGGATACGAGAACCACATTCACGTGGGGGTAGCAGAGCCGAAAGAGGTCACCATGACCAAAAGCCCACACATCTCGCTCCGTCAACCCCACCACATAAAGCGTGCTGTTCATAGGCAAATCCGGATAAAGCGCTTTTACTTCAGTCATAGCCTTATAGGCGAGCACGCTCTTAGAGATGATCCCAGCAGGATCTCTGGCTTCCACGGCTTGTACTTGAGAAACACTAAACGACAGCCAGCCTATCAGGAATAACAGAATGCCTATGCTCTTCATCGCGCATCGCGTTGGCTTAATAGAGAAGCTCAGAAAACGTGCCTGGGGGGGGAGGCCCCCAAGTATCATGCTCACCAATGCGCCTAATGCTATTGACATACCTATTAGAGGAAAATAGGCATAGAAACTGTACGCTCTTTGGGATAGAAAAAGCACAGGCAAAAGCGCGGTCACAAACCAACCTACCCCCAATGCAATTACCGGCCGATAGCGGGGCGAACATCGGATAGAAACAGCGAATGCCACCAGAATGGTAGCCCATGCTGCCCACTGGGGCATTATAGGCCAACTATGCACATACAGTGAATCATAAAGATAGAAACGGAAATTCTTTAGCAAGGTTCCTGGAGCAAAGTCCCAAACGTATGGCCCCTCGGTTGGCAAAAATATCGTCGCTTTCCGAGAACGGACCAGCAAATAAAGACCCAAGAGAATGCCATAACCCAAGACCTTCCTGGTCAATTGTCCTAGCCGAAGACAGTGTTTGACCTGCCGCGCACGCACAGATTCTATAAGTATAAGTAGAACAGGAAATGTGACCGATATCTCTTTCGATAGTAATGCTAGGGTGTATGCTAGTAACGAAAAGATAAGCCACAGATAACCCTGTGTCTCAATCGAGTGAATATACATAAGCAAACTGATCAAGAGAAAACTCGCTGCGCAAAGGTCCTGGATACCTGATACCCAGTAAACAGCAAGAAATGGCATACTGTGAGTGACATATAGGAAGCCAGACAAGCCTGCCAGAAGCGTCGCTGAGAAAAGCCGCTGGCAGAGCAGAAATAAGAGAATGGCATTCAAGGTGTGTAATCCTAGACTGATTAGGTGAAATGCACCTGCATTCAGCCCGAACAGGCGCAACTGGAGTACAAACATAGCTACCCGGGGCACAGGCCGGTAGAAATGGTTAACTGCCGCGACAGCATCGATGAACTCTTTCCACGTGGCAGTACGCGCCGCGCGTGCAAGAAATACAAAGTCATCTTGACTGAAGAAAAAGTGTAAACTTCGACCGTAAACAAGATTGGCAGCCACGCATATGGTCAAAATCCACACCACTGCAGACAAACTCGCGCTTTGCCTGTTCACGAATTGCTTTCCTCCTCAGAGGGCCTTTCTGAGCAAGTAGTCCCCAATGCTTCTACGATACCCTTCAGATACAAGCGGATAGCTTCCCAATGTGAGTGTCCCCGCGTCACTTGCTGAGTGACAACAAAACCAGCGTGCCCCAACCGTACAGCAATATTTACCAAGCGCTGTAAGCCCTGTGTATGTTTCGCACAGAACAAGAAAGTGCTCTTCACCTGGTAATATTGTTTAAGTGGTGAGTCCGGCCCCCCGGTGCTAGCAGAAAGGGTGTGCCACATACGCGCCTGCGTGGCACACACGATCCGATAGCCGGCCTTCTTGGCGCGAACACAAAAGTCTAAATCCTCGTAGTACATAAAAAAACGAGGGTCAAACAAACCGATACATTCCCACACCTCGCGCCGAACCAGCATCCCGCACCCGCTTATGAAATCGACCTCCTCAATAGGGGCAAGTGGCGGGGTCAAATGGAGCCCTTTACGTACCGTATATAATCCGTAGTGAAAACGCATGCCGGCAAACCATACATCTGTAGGTCTATCCGCGTAGTAGATAACTGGTCCCACAACCCCTATCCAACGGTCCGTCTTGGCCGCCTTCACCAATGTGGATAACATTGATGGCGACACCGTAGTATCATTGTTCAAAAGCAGGATGTAATCAGCACCATGCTCCAGCGCATACTCAATCCCTCGATTATTGCCAGCTGCGAATCCTAGATTACGATCGTTAACCAGCAACTCCACATCAGGTAGCTCTTGGAAGATCGCCACCGACTCGTCAGTTGAACCGTTGTCCACGATCAGAATCCGATAGAGAGGATAATCTGACCGACGCAGCGACGAAACGCACTGAATGGTATCGTGGGGACGGTTCCAATTGAGAATTACGATCCAAACAGCAGGGGCAGGCTCCCCTTCACTAGAGGTTTGGTTAGTTAATTTATGAGCAGCCGATCTTAACACCATGTCCCTCTGCACATTTGCCGCCCCACAAGGTTCTGAGATCATCTGTAATAATCCAGCAATAATTCAGCCAGTGTCTCCCAGGTAGAGGCGGGAAGTCCTGCTCGCTGAACATATGTACCGGTGGCATCGTTTATATTAATAAGCGGGGTAATGACTTCGGCGATTGAGGATCTGGCCAATGGAATCGCCGTGCCAGTCTCATCTGCAATTTCTCCTTTTCCTTTCTCTCCAAAGGCTAAGTTGCACACCGGTATCCCAAACCCCCTCGCCATCTGTACTGCCCCACTCCCCGTCACCTGCCGGTATGGCGCCACGAGCACATCAGCCGCCGAAAAATAAAGCCCCACTTCTTCGTTCGGGATGTAGCGGTCCTCAATGATCACCGAGTCGCCAATGCCCAGTCGCTCGATCATCTCCAGGTAAGGTCGCTTGTCCTCCCAGAATTCCCCCGCTACCAGGAGCACAACCTCTCCCAGCCGTGCCCGGACTTCAGGCAGTGCAGCCAGGACGTCCTTCAATCCCTTGTACTCCCTGACGATCCCAAAGAAAAGCAAAACCGGAACATTTAACGGCAACCCCAGGCGTCTGCGTGCTTCCTCTTTCGGAACCCGCTCACTAACGAACATGTCAAAGACCGGCAGAGGCACAACCGTTGCCTGGGCTCTCGGCAGCAATAAGAGCAGCCGTTGCCTTTCATCCTCCGACTGCACGATGAATCGCGTCCCCCAGCGCAACACCATCCGCGCCAGCCACGGATCCCACCACCGCACTTCGTGAGGTAGCACGTTGTGGCAGATGACCACCAGCGGACGCCGCAGGAAAAGGCGGTTCAATACCCCCAACGTAAACCACGCCGGCGCCCAGAACGTTGTCCACCACTGCAAGACCAACACATCTGGCCGATAGCCCCGAACGCGCCAGAAGGTGGTCAGCCAGGTAATAGGATTGAGGGAATCAATCCAGTACTTTGCGTCTTCAACGATGAGCGGCTTCTTGCTTGGGTCCTTATCGCTCCGCCCGGGATAGAGCCAGCGCGGGTACTGGCGCTTGAAAGAAACCATCAACACCTCGTGGCCCTGCTCTCGCAAAGCGCGATACAGCATCGTTGTGTAGTGCGCGATCCCGCCCCGATACGGATACACCGGCCCAACAAGAGCCACCTTCATTGCTGCGTCACCTCCGAAAGCGGAGCCAGAATCACCTGCCCCTCCCGCGCTACCCGCACTCTGCCTCCCTCCATCCCAACATCCGCCCCCACCCACGGCCCGGCCAGAAATACCGTCGCCACACGCAGAGCGGATGTGCCGTAACAGGCTATATCCAGGCCGGGTGAGCCCCCCGCGCGCTCCAGAACCTCTGCCCGGTCACCGTCATCCACAGGGAGCAGGATGACCTCCGCCGAACCGCTGCTCCCACCCAGGCGGGAGCGATACGCCCCCGTCTCCCCTCCACCGACCAGATGCCAGGCCACCGCCCCTTCGGCCCCCTCTGGCCCCCGGGCCTCATCCACCACCACAACCGGCCCGTCGTTGTGGTAGAAGTAAATCCACCGGTCCTGCCGCCAGCCCCGCCA
>Ga0209227_1002925_pt1 | contig 11763 bp, 10 predicted proteins | sample YNPBryantNP2012_FD_185815 | JGI IMG/M metagenome (GOLD analysis project Ga0209227, IMG submission 185815) | Anoxygenic and chlorotrophic microbial mat microbial communities from Yellowstone National Park, USA - YNP Bryant NP 2012 (SPAdes)... ...
ACAATGTTTACTGCGCTGCGCGGCGGCGGGTTGTCGGCGGTTCACCCCCACGGGCGTGGGGACAATTCGAGCGGCGGACGCTTACTCTCGACGAGTACCGGTTCACCCCCACGGGCGTGGGGACAATCGACAAATGGACGGCGCTGCTGGAAGCCGACACGGTTCACCCCCACGGGCGTGGGGACAATGAACTCGAACATCGCGGCGCGGTGATCGCCGTCGGTTCACCCCCACGGGCGTGGGGACAATCAGCGCCGTCCATTTGTCGTCGTTTTCCGGCGCGGTTCACCCCCACGGGCGTGGGGACAATCGCGTGTAGACAACTCCGCTAGAACGCCGTACCGGTTCACCCCCACGGGCGTGGGGACAATTCACCACTCCCCGTTGTCACACCAGGATTACGCGGTTCACCCCCACGGGCGTGGGGACAATAAGGCGGTGTACGAGCGGACGCTGCCGCAAATCGGTTCACCCCCACGGGCGTGGGGACAATGACGCGCTGTTCCCGCCGAGTTGGGCGCGGGTCGGTTCACCCCCACGGGCGTGGGGACAATTGCCGGGGTTATTGGGCGAGGACGAGATGAAACGGTTCACCCCCACGGGCGTGGGGACAATTAACGGCGACGATGCGGCTCGTTGCCGTTGGGCGGTTCACCCCCACGGGCGTGGGGACAATGCAGAGCGTGATGTCTACTGCCCAATTTGCGTCGGTTCACCCCCACGGGCGTGGGGACAATGTACAAGGACTACGCCGATCTGGTTGTCGTCACGGTTCACCCCCACGGGCGTGGGGACAATGCGCGGGGCGCGTCGAGTTCACCGGCGAGCACCTGGTTCACCCCCACGGGCGTGGGGACAATCGCTCCTCGATGAGGATGACCCCGCTCACCGTCGGTTCACCCCCACGGGCGTGGGGACAATTTGCGCCACAAGTGCGGTCGCAAACTGCACCGCGGTTCACCCCCACGGGCGTGGGGACAATGATGACATGATGTTTTTGGACGCCAGGGCTACCGGTTCACCCCCACGGGCGTGGGGACAATGCGCGCTTTCGAACGTCGCAGCGACGTCGACGCGGTTCACCCCCACGGGCGTGGGGACAATCCGCGCCGGAGATTGCCCCAGTTGCGCGTGCGCGGTTCACCCCCACGGGCGTGGGGACAATGCCTGAGGGACGCGACAGTTCAACGTCATCGACGGTTCACCCCCACGGGCGTGGGGACAATAAGATGTTCCATCAGCGCCCCGACCGCCGAGACGGTTCACCCCCACGGGCGTGGGGACAATGACGCCTGGAACGCGCTGCTGGAAACCAACGACGGTTCACCCCCACGGGCGTGGGGACAATCGGATGATCAGCTCAACAGCGACATCCCGCAACGGTTCACCCCCACGGGCGTGGGGACAATAGCGCGCGTTCCAGCAGTTGCGACAGACGATGCGGTTCACCCCCACGGGCGTGGGGACAATAGGAAGCGACGCGGCGGCAAGTGGAAGAGTTGCGGTTCACCCCCACGGGCGTGGGGACAATTACGTGTTCGCCCATCCAAAACCGAGATATTGCGGTTCACCCCCACGGGCGTGGGGACAATGGTGGTCAGCGGTGAGAGAACCAGGCGAAACGCTGGTTCACCCCCACGGGCGTGGGGACAATAATTAGACGCAATATCACGGCGCAAGATGTGGCGGTTCACCCCCACGGGCGTGGGGACAATGCGCGCGAGGTTGTCATCGCGTCTGGCGAAGACGGTTCACCCCCACGGGCGTGGGGACAATAAATATCGTATTGAACGCGAAGAGTTTCTGCTCGGTTCACCCCCACGGGCGTGGGGACAATGAACACTGGTAGCGCCTGGAGGGTGCTACCGACGGTTCACCCCCACGGGCGTGGGGACAATGTTAGTCCGGTCAAAGTAGGCATTGCCCCACTGCGGTTCACCCCCACGGGCGTGGGGACAATACAACCCTGTTAGCACCAGGGTTGTAGAACACCGGTTCACCCCCACGGGCGTGGGGACAATGAACACTGGTAGCGCCTGGAGGGTGCTACCGACGGTTCACCCCCACGGGCGTGGGGACAATTACCACAATTCGTGGGGACACGGTATAGACCGCGGTTCACCCCCACGGGCGTGGGGACAATGCGCTTGCAAGCGCCTTCGGCGCCTTCGGCGCCGGTTCACCCCCACGGGCGTGGGGACAATCTGTATCCGCACACCCTGTGAATTGACCATTCCGGTTCACCCCCACGGGCGTGGGGACAATGCGTCACGCACGTTGCGCGACGCGCTGCGCGCCGGTTCACCCCCACGGGCGTGGGGACAATACATAATCGCGCTCAGACTGCACTCCGCACTCCGGTTCACCCCCACGGGCGTGGGGACAATGAACAACCGCTACTATGACAGGCCATAACGCGCCGGTTCACCCCCACGGGCGTGGGGACAATTACGTGTTTGCCCATGCATAGCCTTGATATTGCGGTTCACCCCCACGGGCGTGGGGACAATGAGATCGGCTCACAGACACTGGCTGATACACGTCGGTTCACCCCCACGGGCGTGGGGACAATACCGACGCCGTCGCGCCACGGACCCTCCCACTCGGTTCACCCCCACGGGCGTGGGGACAATTCCTGTCCAGGCGGGCAGACACCCATCTGGTGCGGTTCACCCCCACGGGCGTGGGGACAATATGCCGATCGATAGTATCCAGGCTAACGAAGTCGGTTCACCCCCACGGGCGTGGGGACAATAGCGTCCCTGACCAGCCGCACCGAGTCACCACCGGTTCACCCCCACGGGCGTGGGGACAATGTCAGACATCACATCACTGTTTCAATCCACGCCGGTTCACCCCCACGGGCGTGGGGACAATGCCGACATACAAAGTTTCGCCCGGCTCACCCACGGTTCACCCCCACGGGCGTGGGGACAATTTGCAGCGTCAAAGGCGTTCGCGTGGTACAGACGGTTCACCCCCACGGGCGTGGGGACAATCCTGTTGCCGACTACGCGCGCAATATGAACGCCGGTTCACCCCCACGGGCGTGGGGACAATTGGCGCTACGTCGGCGCTTGGCATTTTGCTGGCGGTTCACCCCCACGGGCGTGGGGACAATCGCAACTCGGATCGCTACTACGACCTCTCCGACGGTTCACCCCCACGGGCGTGGGGACAATGCGCCCCAGCGCGCCTAACTCAACGCTGTTGCTGGTTCACCCCCACGGGCGTGGGGACAATGAGCACCTGCGCGGCTTGCAGCGCGAGCATCCCGGTTCACCCCCACGGGCGTGGGGACAATGCCGCGTTGAACTGGTCGAGCGTATATCCGTACCGGTTCACCCCCACGGGCGTGGGGACAATCCGCCCGAAGATGGCCTGCAACGCCCTTATTGCGGTTCACCCCCACGGGCGTGGGGACAATCGGTTGAAGAGCGCGCTGATGAACGACACTGGCGGTTCACCCCCACGGGCGTGGGGACAATCGTACCAGAACAGTTGCCGCATTGTATGCCTTCCGGTTCACCCCCACGGGCGTGGGGACAATGCGGCATTCCGACCTCTTCCGCCGCGACGCGCGGGTTCACCCCCACGGGCGTGGGGACAATTTCGCCAGCGCGTCGCCCGCGACTGCCTCGAACGGTTCACCCCCACGGGCGTGGGGACAATGCGCCGTCCGCGAACGCAGTGAGCGGCGGCGCCGGTTCACCCCCACGGGCGTGGGGACAATGCAGGACTGGTGTAGACGCACAAAACGCCGCGCGGTTCACCCCCACGGGCGTGGGGACAATCGCACGCTGATGCACCGTCGCCCACATCCGATCGGTTCACCCCCACGGGCGTGGGGACAATGCGCTCAGGATTCGTGTGTGGATGCAACGATTCGGTTCACCCCCACGGGCGTGGGGACAATCGCAACGAACATCCGCTCAATCCCCAGCGTCGCGGTTCACCCCCACGGGCGTGGGGACAATCCGGTCTTCCCCGGATGCGACAGGCGCGCCGGCGGTTCACCCCCACGGGCGTGGGGACAATAAGCGCGTCCCGGCAATCGCTGGGGCGCTTTTCGGTTCACCCCCACGGGCGTGGGGACAATCTCGCTGTCCTCAACCGACGCGAACCGCTGCGCGGTTCACCCCCACGGGCGTGGGGACAATTTGCAATCGGAGTGACCCTCGGCGCGCGGATGCGGTTCACCCCCACGGGCGTGGGGACAATTCTGTTTCGTGGGACGGGTCGCTCGTGGGCGACGGTTCACCCCCACGGGCGTGGGGACAATCTCTACTGGCTGGCGCACTGCGTTGTCCCCGCCGGTTCACCCCCACGGGCGTGGGGACAATCTCTACTGGCTGGCGCACTGCGTTGTCCCCGCCGGTTCACCCCCACGGGCGTGGGGACAATGGCGTGAACCCGGCTACGGGAGGGCGGGCAAGCGGTTCACCCCCACGGGCGTGGGGACAATGTTCCACAACGCCTCGGCGATGCTTTTGATCGCGGTTCACCCCCACGGGCGTGGGGACAATTTTGTGGTTGGGATGAGACGCTGGAGAAATGTCGGTTCACCCCCACGGGCGTGGGGACAATGTGCCGCGGGCGATGTATAAAGGAGTGTCAGGCGGTTCACCCCCACGGGCGTGGGGACAATTTTCGTCTCGCGGTCGTAGAGAATGCGGAAATCGGTTCACCCCCACGGGCGTGGGGACAATGCCTGAAGAGCCCCGTTCGGCAACGGACGGGGCGGTTCACCCCCACGGGCGTGGGGACAATGGTCCGGTCAACCCGCCCCACTCGCCCTCGCTCGGTTCACCCCCACGGGCGTGGGGACAATCTTATCGCGTGGGTTATTGCGGCGGGGATTATCGGTTCACCCCCACGGGCGTGGGGACAATCATACAGCGCGCACGCAATCAACGACGGGTTGCGGTTCACCCCCACGGGCGTGGGGACAATCGCTGCTATCCTCAACTGCGCCTCGACGCCGGCGGTTCACCCCCACGGGCGTGGGGACAATGATGACTACTATTTGGTGGCGGTGCGGCGCAACGGTTCACCCCCACGGGCGTGGGGACAATGTTCACATTCTCCACGCGGAAAATCTGGTCAACGGTTCACCCCCACGGGCGTGGGGACAATCGCTGATGATCCTACACGGCTACTGTTCCAAACGGTTCACCCCCACGGGCGTGGGGACAATACTATGTCTGCCCTGCCTTTGCGGCTCATGACCGGTTCACCCCCACGGGCGTGGGGACAATGACGGGTTGTACGCGCCAAGCGGTTACTGTAACGGTTCACCCCCACGGGCGTGGGGACAATTATGAGACTCAACGGAGTTTCACGGATAGCCGCGGTTCACCCCCACGGGCGTGGGGACAATGATTCGCTGGTGCAATATCGCCGACTACTGACCGGTTCACCCCCACGGGCGTGGGGACAATGTCGACATCGATGTGCGGTATGAGCTCGACTACGGTTCACCCCCACGGGCGTGGGGACAATCGCCCTCTCCCTCTCCCACGCCGTCGTCCTCGCGGTTCACCCCCACGGGCGTGGGGACAATTAGGTGACCGCCGTTTGGTTGTGCTTGCGTTGCGGTTCACCCCCACGGGCGTGGGGACAATCACCATCGTCAGCGATCGCCTCGTATTGCTCACGGTTCACCCCCACGGGCGTGGGGACAATTTATACAAACCGACGCCGTTCGCCCGCAAATACGGTTCACCCCCACGGGCGTGGGGACAATGTTGGAACGGGCGTTTCAATCGACGTCGAGGGCGGTTCACCCCCACGGGCGTGGGGACAATTGTCATACTGCCGCGTATTCGCCCCTCACCGTCGGTTCACCCCCACGGGCGTGGGGACAATCGCCGACGCCCAGCGCCCGCGGTGCACGCGCGCGGTTCACCCCCACGGGCGTGGGGACAATGCGGCGTGCTCCAGGTTGCTGTATTTGTAAAACGGTTCACCCCCACGGGCGTGGGGACAATACGCTCGTGCGGCAGCAGTTCCGGTTCGGCGTCGGTTCACCCCCACGGGCGTGGGGACAATAAGCGACGGATCGCTCACCCGCCCGAAGATGGCGGTTCACCCCCACGGGCGTGGGGACAATGCCTGAAATGCACGCTCAGCGCGCTCGATCGTCGGTTCACCCCCACGGGCGTGGGGACAATTCCTGTCCTACGCTGACCGCTACGACTTTGACCGGTTCACCCCCACGGGCGTGGGGACAATATCAGCGGTGATGCGGGAACTGGCGCGCACTGCGGTTCACCCCCACGGGCGTGGGGACAATGAGTACAGCAACATCGAGGAAGCAGCGCAGTACGGTTCACCCCCACGGGCGTGGGGACAATGAGATGTGGACGATTTCGACCCAGCCGCTGGGCGGTTCACCCCCACGGGCGTGGGGACAATAACGCGGCGAACGCCAGCGACAGATACGCCAACGGTTCACCCCCACGGGCGTGGGGACAATATGACCGACATCCTCAACGCTGCGACATCCATCGGTTCACCCCCACGGGCGTGGGGACAATTACGCTCCACGTCTGGGTGATGACGGCGGGCTCGGTTCACCCCCACGGGCGTGGGGACAATGACGAATTGCGGCAGATCGAGCCGCGCGCGGGCGGTTCACCCCCACGGGCGTGGGGACAATTAACCGCGCGCAAGCGCTACTACCGTTTAGGACGGTTCACCCCCACGGGCGTGGGGACAATTAGTTGTTGCCCCACACAAGGCCCGAAGAGCTCGGTTCACCCCCACGGGCGTGGGGACAATACGCTAGGCGGCTACACGAGTTACAGGCGCGTCGGTTCACCCCCACGGGCGTGGGGACAATACCAGGCGCTTCCGGCGGGCGGATCGATCACGCGGTTCACCCCCACGGGCGTGGGGACAATGCATCTCGAAACCAGACCCTGAGCCGCCACATCGGTTCACCCCCACGGGCGTGGGGACAATTTCTGCAGTTTCTGGCGTATGTCCTAAACGCGCGGTTCACCCCCACGGGCGTGGGGACAATATAAATGCGCTCAGGATTCGGATCGCCGTGAACGGTTCACCCCCACGGGCGTGGGGACAATCGCTTGACAATCCCGACGTTCGCTGCTATTCTCGGTTCACCCCCACGGGCGTGGGGACAATACTATCACGCGCTTCTGTTCATCTCCGCTGGTCGGTTCACCCCCACGGGCGTGGGGACAATCATCGGGAGAGCCGGAGGAGGATTAGATGAACCGGTTCACCCCCACGGGCGTGGGGACAATCGGTAGGTTTTGCCGTCCCTGCGCGACACAAACGGTTCACCCCCACGGGCGTGGGGACAATCGCCTCAGCCAACCACTGCGTTTTGCCGGTGCCGGTTCACCCCCACGGGCGTGGGGACAATATGGTCCGTGTAAAAATCGCGCGCTACAAAGACGGTTCACCCCCACGGGCGTGGGGACAATGCAGATCGTCATCGCGCATCGTCGATCCCCTCGCGGTTCACCCCCACGGGCGTGGGGACAATGCGATGTGGACGATTTCGACCCAGCCGCTGGGCGGTTCACCCCCACGGGCGTGGGGACAATCCGCCCGAAGATGGCTTGCAGAGCCTTTACTGCGGTTCACCCCCACGGGCGTGGGGACAATCTGTCGGTGCGGAAATCGATCGTCGGAAGGTGCGGTTCACCCCCACGGGCGTGGGGACAATGTACCGAGCCAGCAGTTCTCTCAGCGAAGCAACGGTTCACCCCCACGGGCGTGGGGACAATTCTCAACCGCCGTCATGCTCATCATGTTCCTCCGGTTCACCCCCACGGGCGTGGGGACAATCGCGGGATTTGTCGGGCGAGGGTCAGATGAAACGGTTCACCCCCACGGGCGTGGGGACAATGCTCCAGTCGCCGCGCAGTACTGCTGCCCCCGCGGTTCACCCCCACGGGCGTGGGGACAATCCCGCCAGTCTCCCGCGAGACGTGTATCGCCTCGGTTCACCCCCACGGGCGTGGGGACAATGCCGACATTCGGTTCCAGTCTGGTTCCCCGCGCGGTTCACCCCCACGGGCGTGGGGACAATTGCAGAACGTCGCGGTCGGGCGTGAATACCAACGGTTCACCCCCACGGGCGTGGGGACAATGCGAACGGATGCGGCGTCTGACCGACCATTCGCGGTTCACCCCCACGGGCGTGGGGACAATATACGATCGCAGCGTTGCGCCGCCGCTCGCGTCGGTTCACCCCCACGGGCGTGGGGACAATGCACCGCCGGTTCTGCGCGGTGCAAGCAGCGGCGGTTCACCCCCACGGGCGTGGGGACAATCGCGACGGAAGCATCGTCTGGCACGCGCTGGGCGGTTCACCCCCACGGGCGTGGGGACAATGCGCGCTTTCGAACGTCGCGGCGACGTCGACGCGGTTCACCCCCACGGGCGTGGGGACAATTTGAGGTACGCGAAATACGCAGCGTACTCCGTCGGTTCACCCCCACGGGCGTGGGGACAATGCGTTCGCGTCCGCTGCTGCGTGTTATGATTTCGGTTCACCCCCACGGGCGTGGGGACAATGCGGTCGCACAGCCGTCACAACGCCGGTTGCTCGGTTCACCCCCACGGGCGTGGGGACAATGCTCGAACCCGCCGCGTTCGCGTAAGGAGACGCGGTTCACCCCCACGGGCGTGGGGACAATCGTCGGGCTGGCGCGGAAACTGCACTGCGATCCGGTTCACCCCCACGGGCGTGGGGACAATTCGCTCCCGAAGATGGTGTTGAGCGCGAGGAACGGTTCACCCCCACGGGCGTGGGGACAATTCTGGGAGTACGAGGTCGTTTCAGTTGGCGGGCGGTTCACCCCCACGGGCGTGGGGACAATACGCTCATACGGCAGCCCGAACGCCGCCTGCTCGGTTCACCCCCACGGGCGTGGGGACAATAGCACTCCGATCCCGCTCTCAACCCCGTCGGGCGGTTCACCCCCACGGGCGTGGGGACAATGCTCTCTCCAGACGGGGCGCCATCCCCATCCTCGGTTCACCCCCACGGGCGTGGGGACAATTTCTCTCGCACGTCGTCGAACGACAGCCCCGCCGGTTCACCCCCACGGGCGTGGGGACAATCCCATCCGCTTTCAGACGGAACAACTCACCGCCGGTTCACCCCCACGGGCGTGGGGACAATGAGATGCGACGCCCGCGCCATCGCCGCGTATGCGGTTCACCCCCACGGGCGTGGGGACAATGCCGCCGATGCCGGAACGTCAATGAAGACGTTCCTGGTTCACCCCCACGGGCGTGGGGACAATGAACGTCGTCCAGACGCCCCGCGCGTCCCGCTCGGTTCACCCCCACGGGCGTGGGGACAATTTGCTGAAGAAATCATTCTTCTGCGCCGCCGTCGGTTCACCCCCACGGGCGTGGGGACAATCCGCCGATGCCGGAACGTCAATGAAGACGTTCCGGTTCACCCCCACGGGCGTGGGGACAATCAGCAAACCCTCAACGTCGCCGGTGTACGCCGCGGTTCACCCCCACGGGCGTGGGGACAATCAGTTCGCTACGCCGGACGGCGACGCCTATTGCGGTTCACCCCCACGGGCGTGGGGACAATGTCACCCGGAAATCCGCCTCCAGTTCCCTCAACGGTTCACCCCCACGGGCGTGGGGACAATCTTCGGATCGCGCACCCCCAGCGCCGGCGCATCGGTTCACCCCCACGGGCGTGGGGACAATTTGAAATACGGCTGGAGCCGGAGACGGAACTGCGGTTCACCCCCACGGGCGTGGGGACAATGCAGCGGCGCGGCGAAGGCGGACAACGGGTGCGGTTCACCCCCACGGGCGTGGGGACAATGATGCCGACGATGCCGAGATCAGGTCGCTTTGCGGTTCACCCCCACGGGCGTGGGGACAATTGCGCGCGGGAAGTCGAGATGCCGCGCAACCTCGGTTCACCCCCACGGGCGTGGGGACAATCGCCGGGGTTGTGGGCGGGGGAACAGATGAAACGGTTCACCCCCACGGGCGTGGGGACAATCGGCGAAGATGCGCGGGGTGGACGTTGATTCGCGGTTCACCCCCACGGGCGTGGGGACAATCGGTGCCCGACTGATAGAACGCGGGGATAGCACGGTTCACCCCCACGGGCGTGGGGACAATCGCCGCGATGCGCAACTGCGCCTCGACGCCGGCGGTTCACCCCCACGGGCGTGGGGACAATCAGGTGCTGAAGGCGATCGTCAACGATCGCAACGGTTCACCCCCACGGGCGTGGGGACAATTCTACTGTTTGCAGAAGCGCTTGTACTGCAGGCGGTTCACCCCCACGGGCGTGGGGACAATAGCGCGTCAATAAGCGGTTGGCGTCGTTGTATCGGTTCACCCCCACGGGCGTGGGGACAATGCGACTACGCGAACGATCCGGTGCGCCCCGGACGGTTCACCCCCATGGGCGTGGGGACAATGCAAGCACCGGCGCCGCGTACTCTTGATGACGCGGTTCACCCCCACGGGCGTGGGGACAATTCAGCCATTGACGCCTTCGTATATCCGCCTGCCGGTTCACCCCCACGGGCGTGGGGACAATGTCTTCAATCTCAAACTCGAAGACAAAGACGTCGGTTCACCCCCACGGGCGTGGGGACAATACCGCGACGCCGTAGTGCGCGCGTACCGCGCGCGGTTCACCCCCACGGGCGTGGGGACAATGTCGTATACGGTGGTCGCCGCAGCGTTGGTCGCGGTTCACCCCCACGGGCGTGGGGACAATACCGCGTCGAGCGCCTGCTGGCGCGTTGTGCGCGGTTCACCCCCACGGGCGTGGGGACAATGCCGGCGCGGAACAGCGACAACAGCGCGGGGTCGGTTCACCCCCACGGGCGTGGGGACAATCAGAATGCCTTCCGCAAGCGGAACGCCGACCTCGGTTCACCCCCACGGGCGTGGGGACAATAGCAGCGTCGCCGCGACGTCCGGGAATGCGATCGGTTCACCCCCACGGGCGTGGGGACAATAAGCGACGGATCGCTCACCCGCCCGAAGGTTGCGGTTCACCCCCACGGGCGTGGGGACAATTCCTCCAGTTCGACTTTGCGCTCCGCGTCTTCCGGTTCACCCCCACGGGCGTGGGGACAATGCTCGACGCCCATCCGGTGAACGTATTCACCCCGGTTCACCCCCACGGGCGTGGGGACAATCGCGGACGAGGCGGAGCGGCGGCTGCGCGAGGCGGTTCACCCCCACGGGCGTGGGGACAATAACTGAGCGCAGTTGACGCCGCCAGCGGCGTGCGGTTCACCCCCACGGGCGTGGGGACAATCGCAGTCGCTGAACGTCGTTGAGCGCGACGCACGGTTCACCCCCACGGGCGTGGGGACAATCGCCGACGGAAGAAACTCGTCGAGGTTGAGCGCGGTTCACCCCCACGGGCGTGGGGACAATCTGCTGCCGGCGCTCGTTGACAAGATCACCAACGGTTCACCCCCACGGGCGTGGGGACAATGTCGTCGAACCGCTTTATCTCGACGACCCGCACGGTTCACCCCCACGGGCGTGGGGACAATCAGGAGAGGATTATGTCTAACCCAATAGCAGACGGTTCACCCCCACGGGCGTGGGGACAATTTCTTTGGGACATTCAGCGCTACTGACACTCTCGGTTCACCCCCACGGGCGTGGGGACAATAGCGGGCGACCGGCGCGTCAGCGGCGCAGCATAGGTTCACCCCCACGGGCGTGGGGACAATGCTCTGGTAGATGCGCCAGAAATCCCCTCTGCCGGTT
>Ga0209227_1002930_pt1 | contig 11750 bp, 7 predicted proteins | sample YNPBryantNP2012_FD_185815 | JGI IMG/M metagenome (GOLD analysis project Ga0209227, IMG submission 185815) | Anoxygenic and chlorotrophic microbial mat microbial communities from Yellowstone National Park, USA - YNP Bryant NP 2012 (SPAdes)... ...
GGCGGTACCGGGGTAGGCGGTACCGGGGTAGGCGGTACCGGGGTGAATGTCACTGTTGGAACCGGCGTGGACGTATCAGTTGGGACCGGTGTTGGCGCTTCCGATGGCGTTGGTATCGGCGTCTCGGTTGGGAGCGGCGCTGGCGTGCGTGTCGGCACGGGTGAGAGCCTGACCGTCGGTGACGCTGGCAAGGGCGTATCGGTCGGTTGAGGAATACCGGTCGCAGGTGGCGGTTGTGCAGTATTCGTTGGTTGTGACTCGGGCAACGTTGTGTTGGTGGCGGTCGGTTGAGCGAGCGGCGGTTGGGTTGGCGTATTCGTGACCGGTTCAATGGTTGCGATGACCGGCGTGTTTGTCGGCAGACTGCCAACCGGTCGCGGGGTCACTGTCGGCGGTTCGACGATCAGCACATCGCCGGGTGTTGGCGTTGGCGCATCGGGCGCTGGCGGCACCACCGGCACCTGGATCGTTGGCACACTCCCAACGACCGGCAGAGTCGGGGTGCCGCGGATCGCCACACTGGTCGCTGTGGCGCGTTCGGCAGCTTCGGCGGCTGCGAGTTCCGGCGGAATTGCGGCGAGGCCCGGCGGCACAAGCCACGGACTGTAGTCAGCGCGGTCTTTCGAGAGCAGGTTCAGCGCAGTCGCCAGATTACGCGGAATCAGGGCGCGCGTTACAATCTCCGCAACGCAGCAGATCGAGAGGAGTGCCAGCAGCAAGGCTGAAGCGATGATCCAGCGCAGCGGCTCAGGCTGTCGCGCCCGTTCCGCCCTGGCTGGTGATGGCGTTTGTGTACTCATGGGCGATAGGGAGTGCTATGCTGAATGTGCTGCCGCGCCCAACTTCGCTGTGTGCCCACACCTTTCCGCCGTGACGTTCGACCAGTTGCCGGGTGATGACCAGCCCCAGACCGCTGCCGCGTTCGGGGGAATTGTTCCCTTCGACACGGAAGAAGCGCGTGAACAGGCGGTTCATCGCATCGGCAGGAATGCCCGGTCCCGTATCGGAAACATCGATCTGCACCATGCCATCGTCGCGCTGATGCGCTGTAATCATCACCTCGCCCTGCCCGGTATAGCGCCGCGCGTTATCGATCACCTGTCCCAGGATGATCAACAACTGCTCACGATCAGCGCGCACCGGCGGCAGATCGTCAGGTGTTGTCACAGTCAACGCCAGCCCCTTCTTCTCGAACGACTTCCGCATCGGCGCGACCACTTCATCGATCATCCGGCGCACATCCTGCGCTGCGAAGTCGGTCTGCAACGTGTTGGCTTCGATGCTGGCGACCATGATGACATTCCTGACGATATTGTTCATCAACTCAACGCGGTTGCGCACCGCCTCGAGCAGATCGCGCTGCTCACCGCTCAACTCGCCGACCATGCCGCGCAGCAGCAGATCGGTGTAGCCGTAGATCACCGTCAGCGGCGAACGCAATTCGTGGGAAATCGTGGCGATAAAATCGTTTTTCGCCTGATCGATGGCGATCTCCGCCGAAATATCGTGCAGCACCACCACTTCGCCGATCTGAGTCCCCTCGTCGGTCGTCACGGGTGCGTGGCTCAACCGCAGGACGCGATCACCCAGGCGGTACAGATCGCGGTAGGCGGCGCCATTATCGCTGAACATCTCGTGGCGGACTTCAACGCGCGTCAGCGGTATATCGCTGAACGAACGCCGCACCAGGCGCCAGTCGCCCATGCCCAGCATCTGCTCAGCAGCACGGTTGACGATCACGATCCGACGCTGGCGATCCAGCACCACGACGCCATCGGCAATCGACTCCAGAATGGCGCGTCGCCGCAACGCTTCGCGCTGAACCCGATCAAACAGCACGGCATTGTACAGCACACTGGTGGTCATGTTGGCAATCGCAACGACCGATGGCAGCACACTGCCGGTAAATGCGGCGGGTTCACGATGCGCGATGATCAGCACGCCAGCCGGTTCGTCCTGAACGACCAGCGGGGAGAGTAGCAGGCTCTGATATCCTGCGACCTGCGTGAGACCGAACGCAGTCAGGCGCGGCTCATCCTGTGACGACAGCAGCACCGCCTGTTGCGTTTCACTGATCTCGCGCACCAGCGGGTCGTTCACCGGCACCCGCACGTGGCGCAGGCTGCGCACGATGGGGGGCAGTCCTTCATCGACATGGTAGCGCAACGCGCCTTCCTCGGCGATCAACGCCAGCACATCCGCATCGGGCAACAGGGAACGCACAGCGCGTTCTGCCACTTTCAATACCGGCGTCACCTCGATAGCCTGATTGAGGTCGCGACTCGTGCGGTACAACCGTGCCAGATGCTCGGTCATCTGATTGAACGCCAGCGCCAGACGACCGAATTCATCTGGCGACATGACCGTGGTGCGCGCTTCGAGATCGCCGCCGGTCACTGCTTCGGCAGTCGCCACCAGATCCGCCAGCGGGCGCGTGATCCGCCGCGCGATCTGATACCCCAGAATCACCGACCCGGTCGCCAGCACGATGGCAATCGCCGTCACGATATTGCGACTGAGTGACAACTGTTGCACTTGAAAATCGCGCGAGAGACCGACCGAGAAGTAACCAACCTGGACATTCGCGATCACCAGCGGACTGTACGCCAGTTGATACCCGCGCTGGCGCAGTTCGACGGTAAAGATCGACTGCGCCTGACCGTTGAGCAATGCCTGCAGCACCTGCGGCGGCATATCGAGGGTGCTCAACTCTGCGCGCGGCAACAGGGTGGTGCTGATCGCCCGACCTGACAGGTCGTAGAATGTGGTCACCGCCGCCTGGCTGCTCCGTTCGAGTGAAGCGAGCAAACGATCACACTTAACCGCAATCAGAACCCCGCCGACAACGTCATTTCCCCGGCGCACGGGCGCAACAGTGTAGAAATAGGGCTGAACGTCAGGCGCAAAGTAGATCAGGTTCGCAAATTTATCGTTTCCGTCAATTGTCGTGCCTGAGATAATGGCGCGCACAAAGTCCAGCCCCGACAGATCGGTCGTTGTAATCCGTTCAGGCGGAGCGGCAGGATTTTCCGAGACGCGCAACCAGTCGACAAGGGTCTTGCCATTGCGATCAAAGGCGATCATACGGTCAAAGTCGAGGTTAACGCTCCCGACGCCAAAGCGATAGTACGGTTCGAGCGCGCGAATGACCTGCTCATCGTCACTGCTGGCAAACGCATCAGCGACTGCCGGAATATCCTGGTTGGCCGGTGCGAACACTACCTGCCGCAAAAACTCCAGATTGTTGCGCTCGCGGCGCACCAGGGCATCGGTGGTGTTACGCGCCACCTGCGCGAGCTGGTTCTGCAACCGCTCTTCCCACGAGGCCGCCACCAGACCAACGGCAATCGCCGCCCCCCCCATCATCACCACCAGGGTCAGCGCCAGGTAGGGGAAGATAATTTTGTATCGGATTTGTGAGCGGAAGACCGATACAAGCCCGCGCATGCCCGACCTGCTTTCCAATCTGGTGCAATGGTTTACAAAAGCTCGACTTGACAATGCATTATAGCCTTTGAGCAGCTATATATCAAGCGATACATCGCCGACCAGGTTAAGAAGACTGTAAAATATTCAATGAACAGATTGTCACTTTATCTGTTGACGGGCAGTGCAAATGCGAACACGCTCCCGGCGCCTTCTTCGCTCTCAACCCAGATGCGCCCGCCGTGCGCTTCCACCGCCAGGCGGCAAAAGGTCAGCCCCAAACCGGTCCCGCGCACCTTCCGACCGCGCACCTGACCAAACTTTTCGAAGATGCGCTGAAAATAGGCGGGTGGAATGCCCGGACCACGGTCCTGCACCCATACAACCAGATAGTCTCGTGAATCATTGAATGTCACATGCACCGGCACATCATCCGGCGGTGCGTGTGCTCCTCCTGCCAGGAACGCGCCGATCGTCACCACGCCCTGCGCCGGAGAGAACTTGATCGCATTATCGAGCAGGTTCTGCAACACGCGCACGATCTTTTCGCCATCGATCTCGACCGGCGGGAGATAGGGCGCCAGGCGTTGTTCAATCGTCACGCTGCGACTGCTGGCCAGATGCTGCAGGCGCTCGATTGCCTGATCGATGACGCTGAAGATCGGCAACGGCTTGAGGTCCAGGTCCATCCGGCCCTGTTCCATCTTCGAAATATCGAGCAGCGTATTGATCAGGTGCAGCATTGTCTGACTGCCCTGATAGGCGATTTTCAGCAACTCCTGCTGCTGTTCGGTTACCGGTCCGACGATGCCGCGCTGAAGCATCATCACACCGTTCATGATCGATGTGAGCGGTGCGCGCAGGTCGTGCACCAGCATACTGGTGTAATCCTCGCGCAACTGTTCCAGATCGCGTTCCTGCGTAATATCGCGAAGGATCAGCAACTCGCCGCGCGGCTCATTCTGGGCATCGTAGACAGGGAGACGGATCAGGCGCACATACCGGTGCGCTCCGCTCGCAAACGCCAGATCGCTGATCTGCGCCGGTACCGCAACCTCCTGGCTCCACGATGGGGTCGTGATGTCGTGGGCGCGCGCATGCAATTCCGCCACGACATCGTCGATCCGCCGGCCGATCAACGACTCTTCTGGACATCCGCAAATCTCAACCGCCAGCGGATTGGCGATCTGTATCTCGCCGCGCATATCGGCCATCAGAATGCCATCGGCAGTTGAGCGAAGCACGGATGCCATGCGATCACGCCCCGCAGTCACCTGTTGGAACAGGCGGGCATTCTCGATGGCAACCGCAATGAACGCAGCCATGCGCATCAACCGCAGCGCATCCTCTTCGTCGAAATCCCCGCCGATCTTGTTCAGCAGCTCGATGGCGCCGATGACCCGCCCCTTGGCAATCATCGGCACACACAGGATCGAGCGCGTCGAAAAACCGGTCGCTTCACTGATCTGGCGGTAGAAGCGCGGATCGCGGCTGACATCGTGCACGATCTCCCATCGACCGGTGCGCACCACATGCCCGACAACACCCTGGCCAGCCGGAACGCGAAAACCGGCGAGCTTTTCTTCGCCGCCTTCGATGGTCATCACAAACTCGAGGTCGCCGGTCGCTTCATCAACGAGCAGTAACGAACCGGCTTCGACGTGAAAATAATCGCTGAGTTGCTGGACGACCAGGCGGTACACTTCGCGCGTATCGAGCGTCGATGTGACAACCGATGCGATGTCGTTGAGGGTTTTGAGTTCCTGTGTGCGTCGCTCGACCGATTCGCAACTGCGGTGCGACATAATTGCCAGTGCGATCTGCCCGCTCAGCGCTCTGATGAGCGCCACATCCTTGCTATCGAATGTCCGCGTGGCATGGGTGCTACAGATAGCCAGAGCGCCAAGTGTTTCGTCACGGGCGATCAGCGGCGCGACCAGCAGCACCCGAACGTCGCGCGCCAGCAATGCCTGTTCCTGGGGATGCACAATAATCGGGCGCCGCAGTCGCATTGCGTCCGCAGCGCCCGATATATTGTCTGGCGTCAACCCGGGAGCATCGTCTGATTGAGGATATTCACATACCCACACTGCCCGCCCGTGAACATCCTTTAGCAGCGCAATCGCGCGATCTGCGCGGCAGAGACGGGTCAACTCGACCAGCGAGAGATGCAACAATTGGTCGAGAGTCGTGGCGCGCTCAACAGATTGTGCGATCCGTCCCAGACCCTCCAGCAGCGGATCATCGCTGGAGGTCCATTCGACAATATCGTACATCTGATTTGTCGGAACCTGAGCTTCCATGCGTGAGTTGCTCTCAGGCAGGCAAGGCGGGATGTTTCCCGATTTTGCCTTGTTTTAAACACACTGCCTCCATCGAATTATATCGTATTCGATAGCGCAATACCAGATCAGACTACGACCGGATGATGACAGATTGATGATCAGAGACGACTCCTGCCACGACCTGGCAGCGCATCGCCAGGCGGCATATAGGGCGATCCAACAGCGAGATACCCATAGCCAGCGGCAACCAGTTCCGTATAGTCAGGGATCATCCGCCGCCCATCGATCACCAGGTAGGGGGGAGATACTGTCTCCTCGATAGTGCGCGACAGACCGCGAAACTCTTCCCAGTCAGTGGAGATAAAGAGCATATCGGTGCCGGCAAGCGCATCGCGCACTGAGGTATGGTACGAAATGCGCTCGAACAGATGGTTCTTTTCCGGGTCGAAAAACTTACGTGCTTCGCGCAACGCCATTGGATCATAGGCGCGGATGGCGCGCACCCCCCTGCCAAGCAGCGCTTCGACCACCTTGAGCGCCGATGAGTCGCGCATGTCATTGGTGCGCTGCTTGAACGCAAGCCCCAGGAGCGCCACGGTCTTATTGTTGAAACTGACCCCTGCCTCGCGGATCGCGCGGTCGATCAGATAGGTCTTCTGGTATTCGTTGATGCCGTAGACCGACTGCAAAATATCGACCGACTGACCGGCGGTTTTCAACTGATAGATGAGCGACTGAATATCCTTGCCGAAACAGGAGCCGCCAGCGCCGTTCGAGACATACGACCCCCACGTGCTGATGCGTGCGTCGGCGGTCACGCCGCGCTTCAAATCTTCCATAATAACGTTGGGAAAAGTCTCGGCGAGACGCGCCCCAACCCCGTTCCAGAAGGAGATGTAGGTCAACAGGAGCGTGTTGGCGACATACTTGATCGCTTCCGCCGTCTCCGGCGTTGTCTCGATATACCGGATGCGCACGTGGTTGACGAACTGCGAGTAGATCCGGCGAATGATGCGGAAATCCTCCTCATTGTCGGCGCCAACCACGACGCGATCAGGGCGGCGCGATTTCTCGACCGCATCACCTTCAGGAAGAAACTCCGGGTTCGAAGCGACCCCCGCATTGGGAACGTTGTACTCGCGCAACACGCGCTCGAGTTGACGCGCCGTGCCGATCGGCACTGTGCTCTTGTTGATCACCACCACGCGACGCTGATCACGTCGCCGTGCCAGCAGTTCCGCCAGATAGCGCGCTGCCGCAAAGTAGTAACTCAGGTCCGACGAGCCGTCCGGTTTGGGTGGCGTGGGCAGGCATAAGAAGAGCGCATCGGCGCCCTCGATGACCGACTCGACATCATCGACGAAGAACAGATACCGCCCATGATTTTCGAGAATGATGCTCGTCAGCCCTGGTTCGTGCACGTAGTGCTCAATCGCCTCTGGACGGCATGACCGATACGCCTCGATACGCTGACGATCAATATCATATGCATACACTTCGTGACCATACTCCGAGCATACCGCTGCATGAGTCAGGCCGACGAATCCGGTGCCGACAACGATGATTTTCATATGACGCAGACTCCTTGATCACTGGCGCTACCGACCACGCACCACGAGGTTGGTGAAACGAACTACTCCCTGCCCCTCGTCGAATGTTTCGGCGCCGAATGCAAGATTGCCGCTCAGGAAGGCGCTATCCTGCAGACTGGTGAGACGCTGTCCATTGCAGAAGAAGGTCAACGCGTCGCCAGCCATTTCGATCCGCAACCGGTTGGACGAACCAGCGGCATTGATCGCCGGAGAGCTCTTCCAGTCGCTCAGAACCGAGAATTCATCGTTCACGTAGCGCGCGACGCGGTAACGTCCATTGCCATCAACGCTGAGGATGTAGAAATTCTGATTGTCCTGATAGCGGAAGAGCAGCGCAATGGCTGCGCTGCGCGGCTTATCGACCGTTGCTTCGATCTCGAACGACGCATCATCGATCACCTCGTCAATGGTCTGCCAGACGATCTGATCGGCATTGAACGCTTCGATCACAAAGGCGCCGTTCTCAAACCGGTAATCGCCGCTCTCCGTTTGTTCGGCGGTAAACTGACTGGTCGCTTCGCTGGCGAGCGAATCACGCAGCAGCACGCTGGGGAAATCCGTCGACGCTGGTGGTTCGCCAATGCTGACTGGGGTACCGGCAACGGCTGTGCCCAATGATTGAGCCGCCTGCTGACCGACCAGGTACAACCCACCGAGGATGAGGATGCACGCCAGTACCAGGACACCGAAAATGATGCCGATGATCAGCAGCCAGTTAGGTCCCTTCCTGGCAGTCGTCACAGCGGCAGGAGCGCCCGATCCGCCCCCCACCGCCGATGGCGGGGCAGCGGGAAGCTTCCCCGCGCCGCTACCCGCAGGGGGTGGCGGTGATGGCGGCACGCCGAATCCGCCGCCTGCTGAGGGGGCGGTCGGTGGAGCAGCGGGAGGCAATCCGAAGCCGCCGCCCGCAGGGGGCGGTGGTGATGGCGGCACACCGAATCCACCGCCTGCTGAGGGGGCGGTCGGTGGAGCAGCGGGAGGCAATCCGAAACCGCCACCCGCAGGGGGCGGCGATTGCCTGCGGGCTGGATCTTCAAGAATCGTCTGCAATCCTGCGCTGCTCGATGGTGCGCCTGACGAAGGCGGCTCCGGCGGTACGACCATAGTTTTGCCAGCATCGCCTTCCGGCGGCGTGACCATGGTTTTGCCAGCATCGCCTTCCGGGGGTAGCAGCACCGTGCGCCCAACGTCGCCGGGCGGCTCTGGCGGCGTGACCATGGTTTTGCCAGCATCGCCTTCCGGGGGTAGCAGCACCGTGCGCCCAACGTCGCCGGGCGGCTCTGGCGGCGTGACCATGGTTTTGCCAGCATCACCTGGCGGTTCCGTCAAACGCGCGCCGCACTGCGGGCAGAAGCGCTTTCCTTCCTCCAATTCAGCCTGACACTGCGGGCAGCGAATCATCACATCTCTCCTTGTTCACAGGTCCTGCTTTCAATAGAACGTGGCGGGAACGCACAAGTTACGTTGCTGCATCAGGACTTCTGTCCTGATTCGGACCCCCTATCGGAAGCGCGACATAAAAGGTGCTGCCGCGTCCTTCGATGCTTTCCGCCCAGATTGTGCCGCCATGACGCACCGTCATTTCGTAACTGAGATACAACCCCAGCCCAAGACCTTCGCCGCTGCGATGACGACCTCGCGCATACCGCTGAAACAGGCGTTGCATCGTCTCTTCCGACATGCCAGTGCCATGATCGCGCACCGTGATCAACGCCAGCGGTCTGGGATGACGTTGCATCTCACCGACCAGGGCGCGCAATGTTGCTGGTGGTTGATGGGCATACCTTGCCGCCAGCACGTCTGATCGAATAACGACTTCCGCAATTTCGACGGGAGAGCCGGGCCCGCTGTACCGCACCGCATTGACCAGCAGATTTGTCAGCACCTGACGAATACGCAGCGGATCGCAGACGACCAGCAGATCGGGAGCGTCGCAGGTCAGGGTCACCTCGCGTTCGCCAATGACCGGGCGCAACTGCTCGATCACCTGGTGTGTCAATGCCACCAGGTTGACCTGCTGAAGTTGCAGACTGAAGAGACCCGCATCCAGGCGCGACATATCGAGCAGGTTATCAACCAGGCGCAGCATATGGCTGACCTGTTGCGAAAGGATGGTCAGACCGCGCAACTCGGTCGTATCTTCCTTATCACGCCGCTGCTCGCGTCGGATGAGCAGATCGGCGTAACTGCGCACCGCAGCCAGCGGACTGCGCAGTTCGTGAGCTGCGACTGCCAGGAAGTCGTCTTTTGCGCGCTCCAGTTTCTGGTGCTCGGTAATATCCCGAAAGATGACAACCGCGCCTTCGATGGTGTTCATATCGCCATACACGGGGGCGCCGCTGAAACTCATCACCGTATCTTCGCCACTGGCGCCGCGCAGCAACACCCGGTAATCGTGAAATACCTCTCCGGCAAGCGCACGCGCCAGCGGCAGACGTTCAACCGGCAGCATGCGTCCCTCCAGATCGCGGATGGCATAGAAATCCACCATCGAACTGATCGGTTGCTGGTAGGGGAATGACGTGAACGAGTCGGACGAGAGCAGTTCCATTGCAGTACGATTGGCGAGCACCAGGCGACCGAGGCGATCACACAACACCACCCCTTCGACAATGCTGTTGATCACCGCAGTCAGTTTCCGGCGCTCGATGTGGCTTTCCTGATACAGACGCACGTTGGCGATGGCGAACCCGATCAGGTTGCTCATCATCATTACTGTCTGCACATCGATGCGTTCTGGCAGGGAGGCGTCGCCATAGATTCCGATCACTCCCACCACCGTGCCGCCTGCCAGCAGCGGTACGTAGGCGCATCCCGCAAGACCGGCTTCCAGCAACAGTTCTTCGCCGGTCCCGACGATGAGCGGACGACGGATCGGTTGACCGTAGCGCACCGCCTCTTCGCACGCTGCGCCGGCGACCTGGATTTCACGGTTCTGTTCGACGAACTGCGGCGGAACGTGACGCCAGGCGCCGGGTTGCAACACGCCACGACCGGGATCGAGGAGGAACAGTACGCCCACCGACGCTTCCACAACGCCAAGCACGACATCAAGCACATTGCGCATGAGTTCGTCAAGATCCGCCGCCGTGCTGATCACCGTGCCAATCGCGCCGAACGCTTCCAGTCGTCGCTGATGCGCCTGCATTTGGGCGTGGAGTTGCGCATTCTTAATTGCGCCGGCTGCCAGGTTGCTGAACGTTTGCAGCACTTGCAGATCGGTGCGGCGCAGTTGTGGACGGTTGCCGAGATTCATCAATTCCAGCACGCCAATCACTTCCGCACCGATGCGCAGCGGCAGAATCACAGCCGTCAACTCGCGCGGCAGACGTTCGAGGAAGGCGCATATGTCTGGTTCGCTGCGCGGGCTGACCCGTCGCGCCAGATCACGGTAGGATGAGCGCGTCTCGATCAGGAGCGGCTCGCCGCGCCGCAACGCTTCACCTGCCAGCCCTTCGCCCGGGCGCAATCGCAGACGGCAGATCGCTTCGGTGGCAGGACCGAGATCAAGCCCGTAGTACGACTCCAGCCGCAGCGCCATCTGCTGTCGGTCGTAGATCCAGAGCAACCCGGCCTGGACAGCGGGCACCACTTCGACGACGCGCCGCACCAATCCCGCAAACAGTTCGGTCGGGTCGAGAACGGAAACCAGGTAGGTCGAAACATCGAGCAGGTTGCTCAGAACCTCGCTCCGCTGTTCCGCTTCGTTGACCGGTTGATCGTAGATTTCACCCACAAGCGACGGCTGCGTAACGGTCATCTCACGCCTCCAACGCAGCATGTTTCAAACACTGGATTATAGCATGAGAGCCGTCGTATGGTTGCGTGCGAAGCGCCAGGCGCAAGAGCGAATTGAGCGCATGCGCGCGCTTGCTTTTGGTCTTTGCGTAATTATTCCGCTCTCGCCTGCGCAGGCGGGCTTCGCCTCGCCTGGCCAGAGGCTTATGGTCTTTGCGTAATTATTCCGCTCTCGCCTGCGCAGGCGGGCTTCGCCGTCCGAACCCCGTCCCAGAGCATCAGGACGCTCGCTCTCGCCTGCGCAGGCGGGCTTCGCCCTGGATAGCCGAGGGCTTTAGCCCGACGGCAAGAGGCGCATACTGGATTTAATGCTCAATCTCCATTAGTCCGACGGCACGCGGCGCATGACGGATTTATAGCAGTTCTCACAGAGGTTGAACCCAATGGACGAGATTACAGCGGTTCTCACAAAGGTTGAACCTGATGGACAAGGTTGAACGCTCCTGGGAATAGCGCGCCCCACGCGGCGACCGAAATGAATTTCGGTCTACCCTCCGCCGCCAGCGGACGCCTCGCGCGACACGGCAGACCTGGACCGGGGGCAACGTATCTGAGAACCGCTATAAACACGTGCGGAATCGCCCTGCCCTGCGGCGACCGAAATGAATTTCGGTCAACATGCAGGCGCGGGGCAGGGGCGGACGCGGGG
>Ga0209227_1002931_pt1 | contig 11748 bp, 6 predicted proteins | sample YNPBryantNP2012_FD_185815 | JGI IMG/M metagenome (GOLD analysis project Ga0209227, IMG submission 185815) | Anoxygenic and chlorotrophic microbial mat microbial communities from Yellowstone National Park, USA - YNP Bryant NP 2012 (SPAdes)... ...
CCCACCTTTACGCGGACGCCGACCTTCACCCGCACCCTGACCTTTACCCGGACGCCCACCTTCACCCGCACCTTCACGCGGACGTTTACCTCCTCCCGCACCTTCACCCCCAGCCGTACCCCGACCAATACGCGGACGCCGACCAACACGCACACCCCCACCTTTACGCGGACGCCGACCTTCACCCGCACCTTGACCTTTACCCGGACGCCCACCTTCACGCGCACCTTCACGCGGACGTTTACCTCCTCCCGCACCTTCACCCCCAGCCGTACCCCGACCTTCACGCGGACATTTACGTCCTCTCGCACCTTCACCCCCAGCCGCACTCCTACCTTCACTCGCACGCAAACCTTCACCCGCACCCCCACCTTCACGCGAACGTCCACCTTCACCCGTACCCTGACCTTTACCCGGACGCCCACCTTCACGCGCACCTTCACGCGGACATTTACGTCCTCTCGCACCTTCACGCCGAGCCGCACCCCGACCTTCACGCGGACGCCCACGTTCACCAAATCCCCTGCTCCAGAATAGGGTTGGCTGCAGGTGTTTCTGGTACCAGGAGCCATTGCTGGTGGACTGCAGCGCGCGGCAATGGGTTGACTGAGCGGACTGGAAGCAGGCACATGGATAACTTGTCGGCTTGATAAGCCCGTGATACACTATTTACAATGTCCCACGAAATTTTGCTCATTACAGCCGATGAGGCTTTTGGTCAGTTGCTCCGCCAGAGTCTGGAAGAAACCGGGCAGTACCAGGTTTTCGTGACTTGTGAGGCTGACAAAGCAAAAAGTTACTTACGAAACAGCCGGTGTAACACTATTTTCCTCGATCCCGAGGGGGATGCGGAAGGAATGCAGAGGCTTGGTCATGACTTGCGCACCATTTGCCCGGCGGCGCGTTTTGTCGTCATTGTCGAAGCGGGTCAAGCGGTTCGCATGGATGCCCTCGAACCGGAAGACTATCTCTCCAAGCCGTTTTACCTGCCTGATCTGTTAGAAACAGCAGGCAAATTATTCCCCAAAGAAAATCCAAAGGCTGTTGCTCAGCCAGAAAACAATGCTTCTCAGGCGCTGGCGTGGCTGTCGGATGTTACGCGCGCTGCCCAACACCTGACGCGTATGACCCTGCAGTCCTCCGCGCAGGCTGCTCTCATTACCCAAAACGAGCGGCTTTGGGCATATGCTGGCCAGTTATCCCAGGCGGCTGCCCGAGAAGTGGCCGATGTGATTGCGCGTTATTGGGACTATGAAGAGCAAAGCGACCTGGTGCGGTTTGTGCGGCTTACTTCTACAGACGCCGATCACATGCTCTATGCTACCCTGCTGGCGCCGGGAGTAATTCTCGTCATGGTCTTCGATGCCGAGACGCCCTTTAGCACGATCCGCTCTCAGGCCAATCAATTGGTGCACTCCCTGGCTCTTCCTTTGGCTGAGAATGGCGATGAGCAAGAAGAAGGGCCTGCGTCCATTGCAGCAATCCTGGCAGATGTGCCGTCTCCCGATCCGATTGCTGCAAAGAAAAAAGAGCGGGAGAGAACAGACGTCCCCCTCGCGGCGGATGCTGCTTCTCTGGAAGAGACCCAGGCCAGCGAAAAACGCTCGACTATTCTTCCTTCCTCTAACTTCAGCCGGGAATCCTCTCCGGCAGTACCGGTGGGTGCAAAACTGGCTCGTTCTGCTCAACCTGTTGCCTCAAAGCCTGAAGTGGCTCTCGAGGATGAACTGGCAGTGACGGTCAAATCAAAAGCCAGAAAGAAAACGCAGGAACCGGCGGAGGAAGAAGAACTTGGGGAGACACGTCCCCACCTCGCTACAGAGTCAGACAGTCGTCCGGTGACTCTGGAGCCAGTGTCTCCAGCGGTCTATAGTCTCCAATACGCCTGCCTGCTCATTCCGCGCTTTATCCATCATCACCTCACCGGGGACTTGTCAGATCGCTTGAATCAATGGGTTTCAGAAATTTGCATTGCCTTCGGTTGGCGCTTGGAATACATTTCTGTCCGACCGGAGTATTTGCAGTGGGTGGTCAGTGTCCCTCCGACCACATCGCCCGGCTATCTGATGCGCGTGATGCGCCAGCAAACCTCAGAGCGTATTTTTGCTGATTTTCCTGCCCTGGCCCGCGAGAACCCCTCGGGGGATTTCTGGGCACCAGGGTACCTCATCATGGGTGGTTCCCAACCGCCGCCGGCTCAGGTGGTCAAAAATTTCATCTCGCAGACCCGCCAGCGACAGGGAATTTCCCAGCAACTTCGCCGTTAAGCCTGCAAAGAGCGCCCTGGTCATTTGTCTCTTTCGTTGATGCCTATGCCTCCCACTCTTTATCTGATCGACGGCCATGCCCTGGCTTACCGCATGTATTTCGCCCTGACCGGCTATGGCGGTGCTCCTAACCGCTGGCAAAATTCCAAAGGAGAACCGACAGCCGGCACGTATGGTTTCACCCGTGAACTCTTGCGCCTCTACGAACAGGAAAAGCCTGATTATCTGGCCGTCGCCTTTGATACGGGGCGCACTTTCCGCGATACGATTTACCCGGATTACAAAGCCACGCGGGCCAAGATGCCCGATGATTTGCGTCCGCAAATCGAGCGCATTCGTCAAATTGTAGATGCGTTCAACATTCCCCGCCTCGAGATGGATGGTTACGAGGCCGATGACGTACTTGGCTCGGCCGCCCGCTGGGCTGCCGGGCAAGGTTTGGGGGTCAAAATCATCACCGGTGACCGTGATTTGTTGCAACTGGTGGATTCTTGCACGATTGTCTATCTGGCTGGCGATGACCAGAACTACATCACGGCAGAAGATGTATTCCGTAAACTCCACGTCCGCCCCGAGCAGGTGGTGGATTACAAAGCGCTTGTCGGTGACAAATCGGACAATATCCCAGGCGTGCCGGGGATAGGGGAAAAGACCGCCGAGGCATTGCTGGCGAAATACGGCACGCTGGACGAGATTTATGCTCACCTGGACGAAATTGAGCCTCGCTGGCGTACAAAACTGGAAAACGGCAAAGACTCGGCCTACCTGAGCCGCGAACTCGCTCGCATCCGGACCGATTTGCCGGTTACCCTCGATTTGCAACAGGCCTGCCCTGATGATTTCGATCCCGCTAAGGTCAAAGCAATCTTCCAGGAACTGGAATTCCGCTCTCTGCTGGAGAAACTGGATCATCTCACGGGTGGAAAGTCTGCCCGGCCTGTGGTGGGGCAGCAGTTGAGCCTGTTTGGCGAGAGCAGCCTGCAGGTCCAGGAAACAAGAGCAACCTACCCGCAGGAAACGGGCCGCGAGGTGGTGGTGATCTCCTCCACGTCCGATCTCGAGAACCTGCGCCAGGTTCTCAGCAGCGCCTCGGTTCTCTCGATTGATACCGAAACGAATTCCACCGATGAAATGACAGCGGACCTGGTGGGGATTTCTCTGGCAGTGCGGGAGGGGCAGGGGTATTACATCCCGGTAGGGCATCGGGTGGGGGACCAGTTACCGCTGGCGCAGGTCCTGGAAGCGCTCCGTGGGCCGCTGACCGATGCACATTTGCCCAAAATCGGTCACAATTTGAAGTACGATTTTATCGTGCTGGCGCGGCATGGTGTGCGAATGTCTCCGCTTGCTTTTGATACGATGCTGGCCGAATGGCTGCTCGACCCCGATTCGCGTCGGTTGGGCCTCAAGGCGCTGGCTGAGTCACGCCTGGGCCTGCACATGACGCACATCGAGGACTTGATCGGCTCCGGCAAGAAGCAAATTTCAATGTCTGAAGTACCGATTGCCGAGGCGGCCTCGTATGCTGTGGCCGATGCTGAGACGGTGTTGCGTTTGAAGCCGATTCTGGAAAGCGAACTAGAGCGCTTCCCGAAACTTCGGGCGCTTTTGTCTGATATGGAGATGCCGCTGGTCTCTGTGCTGGCTGATATGGAGATGGCAGGAGTTGCTCTCGATAAGGATTTCCTGAGCAACTTTAGCCTGGAACTGGATCAGCGGTTGAAGGCAATTGAGAAGGAAATCTTTGCCCTGGTTGGCAAGACGTTCAATATCAATTCGCCTCAACAACTTTCCAATGTCCTGTTTGGCGTGCTACGTCTGTCTCCACCAGCGGGGACGAAAAAGACAGCCTCTGGTCATTACTCGACGGCTGCAGGCGTGCTGGAGGAGATGAGCGGTCAGCATCCGGTGGTGGACAAGGCGCTGGAGTATCGCGAACTTGCCAAGTTGAAATCAACGTATGTGGACGCGTTGCCGCAGCAAATTCATCCCCAGACGGGGCGCGTGCACACCTCCTACAGTCAGACTGGCGCAGTCACCGGCAGGCTCTCTTCCAATGACCCGAATTTGCAGAATATCCCCATTCGCAGCGAGTTGGGGCGCCGTGTCCGGCGCGGGTTCATTGCCGGGCCGGGAAATGTGTTGCTGTCGGTAGATTATTCGCAAATCGAATTGCGGATTGTGGCTCACATGGCTGCCGACGAAGCGATGATCGCGGCTTTCCTTGCCGGTCAGGATATTCACGCTGCCACGGCGGCAGCCATTTACGGCATTCCAATTGAAGCCGTGACCAAGGAACAGCGTCGGCATGCGAAGGCGATTAACTTCGGGCTGATTTATGGCATGTCTGCTTTTGGGCTGACGCGCTCGACTGAGTTGACACTGGCCGAGTCGGAGGAATTTGTCAAGGCATATTTCCGTCAATTCCCTGGCGTCAAGAAATATCTCGACGGAATTCGCCGGACGGTGCGCGAGACTGGCTACGTGGAAACGCTGTTTGGCAGACGGCGCTATTTCCCCACGCTCAAGGGCGCTGGGACCATTGCAACCAAAAACCGGGAGGAGCGGGAGGCAATTAATGCTCCCATTCAAGGCACGGCTGCTGATATAATGAAAATTGCGATGATCCGCATTCCGCCTGTGTTGCAGGAGGCTGGTTTGCAGGCCCAAATGCTCTTGCAGGTGCATGACGAACTGGTGCTGGAGTGCCCGCAAAGTGAGTTGCAACAGACGGTGCGGGTGGTAAAACAAGTCATGGAGAACGTCTATCCCCTCTCTGTTCCGCTCACGACGGAAGCCCGCTGGGGCCTAAACTGGGATGAGTTGACGGTGATTCCCTAGCCATTCTAACCTTAAGCGGTTGAACAGTGAGAGACGCGATCAAGAACTCGTAATTGTGGAAAAGAGAACATGACAGGACGCGAAGATATTTTCAAAAAAGCGATGAATATGGGGAACTCTGCCGCCTGGGACCAGCAATGGGACAAGGCTATTGCGTCGTATCAAAAGGCTCTGGAAGAGTTCCCTGATCATCCAAAAGCGCTGTCTAATCTGGGTTTAGCCTATTTCGAGTCGCAGCGTTTTGAAGAGGCACTTCAGGTATATCGCAAGGCATCACAAGTCTCACCAGATGACCCGGTGCCGTTGGAAAAAATAGCCCAAACGTCCAGCCGTCTGGGGCGCCTGCAGGAAGCAATTGCTGCTTATCTTAAGGCGGCAGAACTTTATATCAAAAACCAGGATCCGCAAAAAGCAATCCAGTGTTTTGGCAGCGTGATCCAACTGAATGCCGAGCATTTGCAGGCGCACACTTATCTGGCGATGATTCATGAGCGTTTGGGAAACAAGCCGCAGGCGGTGAGCGAGTATCTGGCTGTGGCCAGTTTGCTGCAACGGAGCGGCCATCTGGATAAGGCAGCCGAAATGATTGGGCGTGCGCTGCGGCTGGCCCCCGATAATGCTGAAGCCCGCCAGGCGCAACAATTGTTCAAAAGTGGGCAGTTGTTGCCCAAGCCGGTTCGTCCCCAGGGGGGGACAGCCCCGCTCATTATGGCCCAGGTGAAACAGTTGGAGGCGCCACGCCAGAAGGATAGTGGCCTGGACCCGATTGCGGAAGCCGAGAAAAAAGCCCTGACGAAACTGGCCGAAATTCTCTTCGAGATTTCAGAAGAGACCAGCGAGACACCTGCCCCTCGTCGGCCAGCCATGCAGGCGCTGATTCGCGGTACCGGCCCCTTGAACATTAAACAAAGCGAACGCGTCAACATCATGCTCCACATCACGCAGGCCATCGATGCCCATACCCGCCAGGATGAAGCCCAAATGGCAGAAGAATTAGAAAAGGCCATTGAGGGCGGAGTGAAGAATGCAGCGATCTATTTCGCTCTAGGGCTGGGGCACTTCAAAACAGAACGCTACGAAAGCAGTTTACGAAATTTACAGATTGCGGTTCAGCACCAGGAATATGCCCTGGCAGCGCGTTTGCTCATGGGGCAAATTCTGCGTCGGCTGGGGCGGTGCGCTGAGGCTTCGGAGGAGTACCTGGAAGCCTTGAAACTGGCCGATATGCAGGCAGTTCCGCCTCAGCAAGCCACCGAGTTGGCAGGGCTGTATGAACCCATTATTGAGACCCATCGGCAGGTGGAAGACATTTCAGCCCACGAAAAATTGTGCGACAACATCCACAATCTGTTGATGCAAGCCGACTGGCGTGCCCGCATCGCCGCTGCCCGTCAGCAATTGCCCAAAGTGGCCGAGGGGGCTCCGCCTATGCCGTTGGCGGAGGTGCTTGCTCAGGCCAAAAGCAGTCAAATTATCGAGATCATGGGCAGAGTCCACAGTTTCATCCGGGCGGGGTTCCTGCGGACGGCCATGGATGAAGCCTTTGAAGCCCTGAAATACGCGCCTACCTATCTGCCGGTTCATACCTTGATTGGCGATTTGTTGGTTCAGGAAGGCCGGATGCAAGATGCGATGACCAAATATACAGTCGTGGCGCAGGCCTATCGTACCCGCGGCGAAATCCAATCAGCAATTGAGTTGCTCCGACGCGTCTTGCGCTTCTCGCCAATGGATTTGAGCATTCGTACTGCACTGATTGACATGTTGATCGCTCGCGGGGCGACGGATGAAGCCATTGCGGAATACATGGAACTGGCTGACATTTACTACCGCCTGGCCGAACTCGACCTGGCGCGCAAGACTTATGCCACTGCGCTGCGTCTGGCCCAGCAGGGAGAATCCAGCCGTCTTTGGAGTATTAAACTCCTGCAGCGTATGGCCGATATTGACATGCAACGACTGGATTGGAAACAGGCCGTGCGCGTCTATGAACAGTTACGCACCTTCCAACCGGAAGACATCTCGGTTCGCAAACAACTCATCAATCTCAATCTGCGCCTCGGTGAGACTCAGAAGGCAGCCGCTGAACTGGAGAACTTGTTGACCCATCTCCAAAGCATCAATCAACGCTCAACGGCTATACCTTTCCTCGAAGAACTGGTCAACGAGCAACCGAAACAGATTGTCCTCCGTCGGGCGCTGGCCGAAGAGTATCGTCAGGCTGACCGGATCGAAGATGCGGTAGCACAACTGGATGCTGCTGCTGAGATGCTTCTCGATTCCGGGGACCGCGCCGGCGCCATTCAGGCAATTCAGGCAATTGTGGCCATCAATCCGCCCAATGTGGCCGATTACATCACCCTGTTGCAACGATTGGAAGAAGACGGGAATTTGTAACCAGCCCCGGCCTGTCGAAACGTGCTGCATGAACAAAAAGACCAGCCTGATTGGACTGGTCTTTTTTATTCGGCAAGTAAGTACCCCTGGGCAGACTCGAACTGCCCTCTACGGCTCCGGAGGCCGTCGCTCTGTCCACTGAGCTACAGGGGCGGACGCGGGCGATTTTACCACGAAACGTGCCCTGTGGAATTAATCTCGCGGGCAAAAAATGGCGCGTAAGGGCAAAAAATTAAGCACATCTTGCTCTGTTGCGAGGAGGTCATTGCAAGCCGCCCGCCACGCTGCGCTTGCCACAGGCTCCGGCGCAAAGCATTTCCCTGCCTGCGAGGGGATTGCTGGCTCTAAAGGCACGCTTCGCGGTCGTCGCAAAGAGTTGAAGGAACAGAACAATCACACCTCAACATAGGGTGCCAGTTCAGCAATTTGCTTGCGCAAATCTTGAAGAATGACAACGTTGCCGCTTTCATCGCCGAGTCTGGCATATTGCTCGCGTTTGTGCGCGTACTCACCACAAAGTTGATAGAACTTCGCCGTTTTGACGAATTTCCCGCTGAACATGGCCTTCATGCGGGCAAACATCTGCAGCCAGGCCGAAGAGATTGTTCGCAAATGAGCGGGGGTAATCGTTCCAGCCTGCACCTCCGCAGACAGGTAACGGATCATATACTTTTGCTCATGCCGAGTGACCAGGAGAATGACGATGAACATGAACAACCAGCCGGTCCAGTCCACAGCCGTACCAATGGCCAGCCCGCCCAAACCGCTCAAGAGAGATGCCAGGGTATTGTGGAAAGAGTGAGTGAACATGGCCACACCTAACCCCAAAATCGGCGCGCCGATTTTGATCAGCCAGTTCTTGTTCAGGCGGGCAATGGCCAGGCCGATGCCGAAAAAGGCCGTGTAGAAGGGATGTTGCCAGCCAACCAGGATCACCCGGATAAAGGTCAAGACTCCCAATCCCGACCAGCCGCTTTCCAGGTAACCGTAAGTGTAAATGTAATACGTGTTTTCTGTCGCTGCAAAGCCGAGAGCGGCAATGCCAGCGTAGATAATCCCATCTAAAACTGAGTCAAACTCACGACGGAAGACGAGAAAGACCAGGAATACGGCCATCCCTTTGAGCGACTCTTCGATCAATGGCGCTACAATTGAACCGGTAGCAAAATCACTTGCCAGTTCGGAACCGGTGAAAACTGCTATCCCCAGCCCTAAGGCAGTGTTGAGAATGAAAGCCGCTCCTGCTGCCACAACGGCTCCCCAAACAAAAACGCCGCCCAGCAACAGCAGCGGCTCTTTCTCGTAACGGTCCAGCCAGTACAAAATGTAGGCATACAATAAAGCCGTCAAAAAACCAATGAAGCCTGCAACCAACAGTCCCATTTCAGCCTCCGTCGGATCAAGATTTTGTCAATTGTAATTTGTCTTTGAGAATCAGGCGAGTACGCTCGATGCGCGTCACTTCCAGCGGGATGCCGAGTTCGGCCAGAACTTCCTCGGGCCTGCCGGTGGCGCTCTCTCGTGCTGCGAGAATCATGCGTATTCCCTCTTTGTCTGGTAACAGGTCGAGGGCGAGAATCAGTGGACGTAAATCGTAGGGCTTGCCACGCCGCTCGCGAGGAAGAGACGGTTTTGCCAGCAATTCTTCCACCCGCCGTCTCAGGTCGGACCCGTAGCCTGCTTCCGTCAAAACGACTTCGTACTCGGCTGCAGCAACTTGAGTCTGCAGGGCTGGGGCGTGTTCATCCACTGCTTCGATGCGCAAAATCGTCAATCCGGGCGGGGCAGCCGATTGCAAGATGGCCATGTCGGGGAGACTTTGGGCGCTCGCGCTGGGCAGGGGGGAGAGGGGTGCGGATGGTTCTTGCAGCCACAAATCCACCACCTCGGCCCGTCCGGCAAATCCGAGCGGGAGGGCGGCGGCAATTTGAATTTTGGGGCCAGGGTGAAAGCCCTGGGTGTAGGACAGGGGCAGGCCAGCGCGGCGTGCCGTCCGTTCCCAGATTTGTTGCAGGTCAAGGTGACCGATGTAGCGCAGCGACCCAGTTTTGGAGAAAGTGATTCGCAGCCTCATGCTTCCTCACCGATTACAAGCAATTGCGGGCGATTTTCGTTTTCTGCTGCAGCGCCCTGCCTGGCCGCGGGCTTGACTTCGGGACATTTCCAGTAATTGCCAGGGTGTTCGCGCCGCTCAGGAGCAAACGTCGGCAGAATGCCACAGGCGTAACATTGCTGGCGGCAGTCGGTGCGGATGTCACCTGCCAGGGAGCGGAGGTAGTCCTCCAGCAGGTATTTTTTGCGTACCGCAGTCGAGATGTGATCCCAGGGGAAGACCTCGTCGGGACGGCGCACGCGATGGGTGTAGAAGCCGGGCTCCAGGTTGTGCGCGGCAAAGGCCGAGGTCCAGGCCTCGTAGCGGAAGTGTTCCTGCCAGGCGTCGAAGCGGGCGCCGTTTTTCCAGGCTGTTTCAATCACATCGGCCATGCGCCGGTCGCCGCGGGAAAGCCAGGCCTCCAGAAGGGTCTCTTTAGGCTCTGTCCAGGTCAGTTTAATCGAGCGGTCGCGTAATTCGTGCTTGAGGAGGTCCAGTTTGGCGTTGATTTGCTCCACTGTGTCCATGGAAACCCATTGAAAGGGCGTGTGCGGCTTGGGGATGAAGGTGCTGACCCCGGCATGGACCCGGGCGCGCCCGCCGAGGGTCCGGCGCCCTTCGGCCAGCACTCGCTTGCACAGGTCGGCAATCGCCTGCACGTCTTCGAGCGTTTCGCTGGGGTGGCCGATCATGAAATAGAGTTTGATAGTCGTCCAGTTGCGGGAATAGATGGCGCGGGCAGTGGCCAGAATCTGCTCATCTGGGATGAACTTGTTGATGATGCGCCGCATCCGCTCGCTGGCCGCTTCGGGGGCCAGGGTAAAACCACTGGAGCGGCGGTCTTTCAGTTTTTCCATCAAATCCACCGAGACTGTCTCGATGCGCAGGGAGGGCAGGGCGACGGTCAGGTGCCTGTCCCCGAACTTGTTGCTGATGGCAGTGACCAGGTCAACGATGGCGCTGTAATCGGAGGAAGAAAGCGACAGGAGGGCCAGTTCCTCAAAGCCCGTCTGGCGGATGGCCTCTTCGGCGGCCGCGACAATTTCCTCCACGCTGCGTTCGCGGACCGGGCGCGTGATCATGCCCGCATGGCAGAATCGGCACCCGCGCGTGCAGCCGCGCATGATCTCGATGGCGACGCGGTTGTGGACTGCCTCGATATTCGGCACGATGAAACGTGTGACCGGCGGGGGGAGTTTTGCCACCATCCGCTTGCGAATGACGGGAGGAGCCTCGGGGATATTCGGCGTGACGGCAGCGACCGTCCCATCGTCCTGGTAGGTGACCTCGTAAAACCGTGGCACATACACGCCGGGAATTTGGGCCAGTGCTCTCAAGACACGTTCGCGCTGGGCGGTTGACTGGCTGGCCTGTTTTCGGGCTGTGTTACGCGCCTGGGCAAAATCTCGCACTACCTCGATGATTTCGTGGATAACTTCTTCCCCCTCGCCGATGACAAAGGCATCAATAAACGCGTGCATGGGCTCCGGGTTGAAGCAGGCATGCCCGCCAGCCAGGATGATGGGGTCACGGTCATCGCGGGCGGTGGCGCGCAGGGGAATACCAGCCAGGTTGAGCAGATTCAGGACGTTGGTGTAGAGCGTTTCGTAGGGCAGGCTGAAGCCAATGACGTCGAAGTCGGCCAGGGCATGTTTGCTTTCGAGGGAATAAAGCGGAATGCCTGTTTCGCGCATGGGGGCTTCCATGTCTGACCAGGGGGCGTAGGCGCGCTCGGCCAGCGCGTCGGGACGGGAATTGACCTGGTCATAGAGAATCTGCAAACCAAGGTTGGAGATGCCAATGTCGTAAATGTCGGGGAATACCAAAGCCATATGAGTCTGCACCGCATCCCAGTCCTTGACAATGCTGTGCAGTTCTCCGCCGACGTAACGGCCAGGTTTTTGCACTGTCAGCAAAATCCGCTCGAGGCGGCGTTCAATTTCAGCAGGAGGAATGAACATGGGTAGAATTATACCCAAGATTGTCCAGTTTTAATTTTTTCTCCCCCATTTTTATAAAAAAAAGGTAACTATTTTGACAATGTCAAGTTAAACTCTTGTTCTATAAACTCTACGCATTTTGTCACTGCGAGCAAAGCGAAGCAGTCTCCTGGCTTGCAAGGAGATTGCTTCGTCGCAAAAAACGCTCCTC
>Ga0209227_1002935_pt1 | contig 11741 bp, 11 predicted proteins | sample YNPBryantNP2012_FD_185815 | JGI IMG/M metagenome (GOLD analysis project Ga0209227, IMG submission 185815) | Anoxygenic and chlorotrophic microbial mat microbial communities from Yellowstone National Park, USA - YNP Bryant NP 2012 (SPAdes)... ...
TGCATGTTTCGCCGAGCAAAGGAGGTTCATCGTGACCTATTGTCCAAAATGCGGCTCCCCGGTGGAGTCGGGGAGCGCCTTCTGCGCCGCCTGCGGCGCACCTGTCGCAGCGGGGGAAGCAAATACGGTCATCATCAACGACGTCCAGCCTCCCCCGGCCTCACCTGCGATGCAGGGGCCGCCGCTCCCCCCGACCTCGCCCTACGGGGCACCGGGCATGCCGCCCACTCCTGCCTACTCTGCCTCCGCGGGAGGAGGAGGCGGCAAGGCGGTGCTCTTCGCCCTGCTGGGCCTGTTGTTGATCGGGGGCATCGTCGTCCTGCTGCTCGGTTTCGCCGTCGGCCCCAAGTGGTTCACCAGCGGGGGAGGCGAGACCGAGCAGGAGAAGGTGGTGTGGGACTTCCTCAAGGCCATGGAGAACAAAGACGCCAAGCTGCTGATAAGCACCATCGCACCCTCCCAGATGGAAGAGGCCCGATCGATGATAGTCGAATACGGATACTACGACACCCTCGAGGAGGCCTTCGAGGACCTGTTCTTCTCCGAGTACAAGAGCCTGAAGTTCGAAGGCGTGGAGTTGAAGACCAGCGAAGTCAAGGGGGACAAGGCCACCGTGGAGGTGGTCAAGGGCAAGCTGGTCATGGTGGACAGCGACGGCAATAAGGACACGAAAGACGTCAAGGACTCGGACATGCCAGTGGAGTTCCCACTCCTCAAGGAAGGCGGCAAGTGGTACATCGACTTCGAGAACATGTAGTTGACCCGGAGGCATCGGATTCGGTTAATATTTCCTTTGCCGATACAGGCAATGCCCCTGTAGCTCAGCGGACAGAGCAAGGGATTCCTAATCCCTGTGTCGCCGGTTCGATTCCGGCCAGGGGCTCCAGGCATTCCATCGAGGCCCAGTATGCGTCGTTCGAGTTGCGGCGCCGAAACCATCCCGTGCTGTCTCCTTTGCGAAGGCTGTGGAGCCCTGTTGCAAGTAAGGCAGGAAGGGGCCGGCAGCCCTTCATGCCAGCGGGCTCAACGGCAACGGGAGCGGGACCTCGCGAACACGGCCTAAAAGCCGCTGGAGCGAAGGCAACCGAATCGCCCTCCCCCTCCTCCGCGCCCGCCCGGACCGCTCCCTGCATGGCCAAGGGAAAAAGGGGCGGCCTGTCCTTGCGGCAGTGGGTATTGCTCGCGCTCGCCCGCGCTGTCGCCTGCGCGCCGTTCACCGGTCCGGCACAGCTGGCCTAGCTCCGCAGCGTCAAAGGCGCTTTCTCTGGCCCCGACCAGGTCGTTGACTCATGCTTCAAGATAATGGAGAAAAGCGATGGCCGGGCCATGCTGGACCCCTGCCCGGAAACGAGGTGGAGCAAAGTGTGAGGCTCAAGGGAATGCAAGACCGCGGCGAACCGGAGAGAGCCGGGCGATCCGCTGGCCAGCGATTTTCCCCGGAAAGACCTGCGCCTTTTCGTCTTTGAATATAAGACCTAGCCCAAAAAGGAGGGGAAGGCGGTCGCGTGGTCAAGGGCAAGGTGGCCCATGCCGACGCTTCCGGGGAGCGCGTTAGCGAGGCCGCGGACAGCGGCTGCAACTTCTTCATCTCCGAGGGATCCGGGTCTAAGCTGTTGGACGGCGCTGGTCCATGCCGAGTAAAAAAGAGGTCGTCTCGGCGGATACTCCGGCTATCCCTTCCGCAACGCCATTGCGGCCGGCATCGCTGGCACCGGAACATGGCGGAACACGCCCCCCCGCGTTATCATCTAATCGTTGACTTGTGACCGGGCGGAACCGAAAGGACGTGGTGGCGATGCCGCATTGCGTAAGTTGCGGCGCCGAGTTGGAGCCGGGCAGCACCCTCTGCGCTAAGTGCGGAGCTCCGGTGCAGTCCGTCAGCGAAGCGCAGGCCGGCCAAAAGACGCTGGAAATTCCAACCGGGATCTCCACGCCCACGTCCGCCGGACCGCCGGCGAGCTCTCCGCCCAAAGCCGCCGGGAGCGGGCACAAGGCGCTGATCACCGCCTTGGCGGCCGTGGCCGCGCTGGGCATAGCGGTGGCGCTGGTCCTGGGCTTCGCGGTGGGACCCAAGTGGTTTGTTTCCAAGGGAGGCGAAAATGCTCATTCCGTAAGCGGTGGCGGTGGCTCGGAAGAGGCCGGACCGGAACAGGTGGTGAGGGCGTTCTATGAGGCCATGCAGAAAGGGGACGCTTCTGCCATACTGGCACTCGTCGAGGACGGCAACCGCAAGCGGCTGGACGAATACGCCAGAGCCAATGGCTTTTCCGATGGCGAGGCCCTGCTGGCGGAATTCATCAACACCGTCTTTCCCCTGAAGGACCTCGTAATGACCGATCTGGAGATGGAGACCTCCATCAACGGTGATACCGCCACCGTCCGTATAACCTCCGGAAAAGCCACCTATACCGGCCCGGGCGGGAAGAGGGTCGAGGAGGGCTGCTCGGATGGGGGCGACGTCTTCGGGGACGCTGGCTTCGACCTGGTGAGAAAGGACGGGAGATGGTATATCGCGCTGGAGCTGGGGGGTGGCAGCCAGAGTAATGAACGATCCGGAGAGGGCCAGTCCGGGGAAGGTCAATCGGAAGGCGGCCAGTCGGAGGAAGGCTCCGATACCGAAAAGTCCGGACCGGAGAAGGTGGTCGATGATTACTTCCGCGCCACGCAGCAAAAAGACGCCAAGCTCCTCCTGAGCACCTTCTCCTCCTCCTCCATCGCCATGCTGGAGAGCCAGCTCTCCGAGGCGGGCTACAGCGACCTGGAGACCTTTGTCAACGAACTCCTCTTCTCTTCTTATCAGAGCATCGACTTCCAGGGCATCAAGTACCAGACCGTCATTGATGGCGACAAGGCCGTGGTGAAGGTGCTGGAGGGCAAAGCGATCATAATAGACGAGGATGGCAACACTATTATCGAGGATGTCCTCGACGCCGGGGTGCCGGTGGACATACCCCTGGTCAGAGAGGGCGGCAAATGGTACATCGACTTGTTACAATAATCGACCTGGAGACATCGCGTGGGCATATATCCCAGCGATGCAGGCAACGCCCATGTGGCTCAGCAAAAAGATGAAGTGATTTGCGATCCTTGTGTAGGCGGTTCGATATCGGCCAGATAGCCGGATCGTCAGCGGTGGAAGCGGTAGCGGAGGTTGCGAGTGCACTGCTCCAGGTGCGGCGCCGAGATCAGCCCGGACAGCCTCCTCTGCGATAGATGCGGGGCGGTTGTGCCGGGCCGGCAGGAGGGAACATCCCCGGATCATTCTCACCCGGATGACCGGAACTCCTCCCCCAGCCCAGGGACAAGGGAGGAGGCGCGATCTCCATCCACCACCTCCCTTGCCGGTGAGAAGAGAAGCTCCGATACGGTCCGACCGGCGGGTGCCTCAACAGCCAGTTCCCCTGCAGTGAGCAGCAAAAGTTCCGGCCGTCCAGCCCGACGCTGGATCCCCTGGGCCGTTGCCGCCTGCGCCGCAGCCGCTCTCATCCTCGCGGCGAGCTTCCTCTGGCCCGGCTGGTTCCGCGGGGAGGGAAGGGAGCTCAGCGGTCCGGAGCTGGCGGTGGACTCATATTTCCAGGCCATGGCCAGGAGGGACGGGTCCGCCATGCTCAGCCTGTTCTTGCCCAGCGACCTGGAGGAGGCCATGCGCATGAGGGGCCTGCGTGATTACCAGGCGCTGGAGGAAGAGGCCAGCGCCAACCTCAACGAGTCGTTCCCCCAAGGCGACCTGCGCCTGTCCGACCTCAAGTACGAATCCACCGTGGAGGCGGATGAGGCGGTGGTGCGGGTGACCGCGGGTAAGGCCACTTACACGGATCAATCGGGCGAGAAGGTCACGGAGACCCCGGAGAGCGGGGGAAGCGTGTTCGGGCTCAGGGAGTTCCACCTCAAGCTGGAGGACGGGCGCTGGTATATCCTCATGCGCACTTGACCTCTCCCGCTCGAATTCACAGAGGAAGCTTCGGGAAAGTGCTGGTGGGCCCCTCTCCCGCTCCACGGAACCCGTGCACTCATCCCCTCGAAGTGAAGGACGCCCCGCGGGCCCAGGCGCCCTGCTTTCTACGAAGGGTCGCGCGGCGGGCGCGCAGCAGGTCGATGAAGGCCTCCAGCCGCGTGGCCACGCCCACCGGGGAAGTGTGCTCGTCGAAGCACAGCTCCAGCAGGGGCAGGTCTTGGCCACGGCACAGCGACGGCAGCAGGGTCCGGCAGATGTTCTCGGGCATGCAGGTCAGCGGGTAAGCGTGGATGATGCCGTCGAAACCGTCCTCTTTCGAGGTCAGGGCCCCGGAAACGGTCATGTGCTCCTCCCCTCCCAGCACGTAAGGCAGGAAGGGCCTGGTCAGGCGGCGGGCCCGCGCCGCCTCCACCTTCAGTCGGGGATCCAACCACAGTGAGCAGAGCAGCCACTTGTAGGTGCTCAGCACCGGCTGCGCTTCCACCCGGAGATCGCTCCCCAGGCGCTTGACCAGGTCGAGGTTCAGAGCCGGCTCCAGCAGCACATAGAGCTCGCCCACCACCCGGATGCGCAGGGGCTCGTATCTCTCGCGACGCCGCACCGAATCCAGCGCTTCGCGGGCCTCCGCGCGCAGGAGGCGCACCTCTCTCAAGGTGTCCGCCTCATCCAGCCGCCGGAGGTACCGGGCGGCCAGGCGGTCGGCCTCGCCCCTCTTCTCCTCGCGCGGCCGAAGCTCCCTCAACCGCGACTCTATCTCCTCCACCGCCGCCGCCTTGGCGCGGAAGATGGCCAGGGCCGCCGCGGCCTTGCGGGCCACCCCCCTTCCCAGGACCGGCTTCAACTTGCGCCATATCTCCCGCGGCTCCTCCCCGCCGAAGAGCACCGATTCGAACCGGTATCCGAGGTCTCTGAGGATCATGTGCTGCACCCGACCGTAATAGCCGAAGCGGCAGGCCCACATCCCGCTGACCATGGCCAGGGTGTCCGCCCCCTTGTCCAGGGCGTTGAGGCAGTCCCCCAGGGTCACCTTGAAGGGGAGACAGGCGAACTCCGGGGCGTGCAGCAGCCCCCTTTCCAGAGTGCCGCGGTGCGGACGTTCCGGCACCACCGGCTCCGCCCCCAGGTTCTCCACCAGGGAACGCAGGGGGATGCAGGCGTTGCCCATGTGGGGAAAGGCCATCCTCATGCGCCGGTCCCCCTCTCCCCGCGTCCAACGACCAGGGCAGCTCCCCAGAACGGCCTTTCCCCGTGGGGCCGCCGCCCGGCGGCGCCGCGGTCCGGCAGGCTGTCCACGAAAGCCTCGGCGCGGGTGCGGATGCCCGCCTCCGCGCTGTGTTCGTCCAGCACAATCTCCAGGAGGGGCAGCTTCCAGCGCGAGCGCATCTCCCGCCGCACCATCTCCATGACCATGGAATCCGGGCCGCAGCCGAAGCTGGTCATGTAGACCACGCCGTCCACCTCTCCGCCGCGCATGAAGCGGGACACCGCCCCCAACAGCTCCTTCTCGTAACTCCAGGACAGGGGGGGCAGCTCCCCGGCTTCCTCCTCCGTCTCCCTCCAGGTGAAGCAGGAGGAGCCCACCACCCTGGCTCCCGCGGCATGGAGCCAGCGGACGATGCGGTTGTTGACCAAGGGGTCCCCCAGCAGATAATGGTGGCCCACCAGTCCCACGGTCACCCTGCCTTCCTCCAAGTAGGCGGGGGTTCCCGGTCCCTTGCCCTCCAGCACGGCCAGGGCATCTTCCGGCATCATCCCCGTGCGCAGCAGGGTTTCGTACCGCGCCTGCTCCTCCATGCCGCGGCGCCAGGCCCCCCAGAGCCGGCAGGGGGTGGCTCCCAGCCGCCGCCCCAGGGATAGGCAACCCCACCACCACGGCCTCTTCTTCACGTCCACCACGAACTCGAGGAGCTCCGGCATGTCCGGGATGCCGTGCCTGATCATGTCCGGCGCGGCGATGAGCTTGGGGCAGGTGAAGGTGTCATACGGCTTCTTCTCCACGCTGACCATGCGGGGCACCAGCACCAGGTCCACTTTGTCGGAAAGCCAAGCCGCGTGACCGAAGAGGGCCTTGACGGCCACGCAGATGTCGTCAACGCATCTTTCCGTGCCCGCCCGCATGATGCCCAGGTCGGTGGGGGGAGAGGCCACCACCTCGCAGCCGCAACCCTCCAGGAAAGCGCGCCAGAAGGGGAAATGGCGGTAGAAGGCGAGGGCGCGGGGTATGCCCACCCGCAGCCGGGCCGGCCCGCCGTAGGCAGTGGACCCGCGTGGCCCCTCGTCTCTCCTCATCATGTCAAGGCCTCCTCGCCGGCAGTTCCGTCGCGCCTTCCCGTCTGGGCACTGTATCCAGCCAAATCTTTCGCGAACTAAACGCCTTCCCCACTCCTGACCTTTATCCCCTCATCCCCTACCCGTGTCAAGTGCGTCCCGCGGCGCCGTCCTTCCCTCAACGGGCCTTCCTCAGGAGGCATCCAGAAACGCCTCTAAGCCGCGCGGACCTGGCACCATGGCGGTGGCCCCGTAGGGACAGAAGCGGGAACAAACCCCGCAGCCCTGGCAATCGCCCACCACCGCCCTGCCGCCGGACAGCCGCCTCTCCCCGAAGGGGCAGGCCTCCACGCAGGTCCCGCATCCCCGACAGCTCTCCGCCCGCACCTCCGCCACCTTGCGCGGCGGCAGGAAGCGGTAGCCCTCTCGCTTGAACACCCGGTAGCCCATAACCGGGAGGCAGCCACAGCTGCAGCAGTTGCAGATGACGAAATAGTTGGCGCTCCCGCGGAAGTACATGTGGCGGAAGAGGCTCTGCACCATGCCCATCTCCGCGCAGCGCTCCACGATGTCCAGGGCCTCCTCGCGGGAGATGACCCGGTAGTCCCGCGGGAACAGGCGCAGCCAGATGGGAGCGCCGGTGAGGATGACGATGTCGGTCTCCACCGGGTGCTCGCAGGCACGGTGTCCCACTCGGCAGCGGCAGGGCCCCACGGCGATGTCGCTATCCTCCGGGAGCCCCCGGATGAACTCCCGCATGTCCTCCAGGGTGAGGTTCTCGCCCACGATGGCCCGTTCCTCCATAAAGCGACCGAGGGTGTGCCAGAGCAGCTTCCGCGTCGCGGCGAAGTACATCAGCGGGCCGTGGATGAGGCGATACATCAGCTTGAGCAGCTGCACCTCGTAGCGGGCGTACCACCTCAGCATGAACAGCCGCAAGCGGCTGTGCTCGCCGATGAAGACGTCGGACAGGTGCAGGACGGATGAAAATGCGAAGGGCGCGGCGAAGGCCAGGGCCGTCCGCAGAACGGCCGCCGCCGGGGACGCGGCCCCATGATGGCAGCGTCGGGGAACCGCACCGTGGCCTGAGCCTGCCCCCGATCCGCCCATCCGCAAGGTCCTCCTCAGGATTATCTACAACATGTTATTTCGCCACCGCCAGCAGCTGGTCCAGCCGCAGGGGAGCCGGTCGTCCCGCCGCCTCCACCAGCTCGATGGCCCCCTGTCGGCAGGCGCTCCGGCAGGAGCCGCAGCCCATGCAGGCCTCCCGGTCCAGGCGGGGCGGCCCTTCTCTCCCGTCAAGGGAGAGCGCCTCGAAATGGCAGGCCTTCACGCATCTCGAGCAGGCATTGCACTTCTGCGCGTCGAAGACCGGCTCCAGGCCGGAATGACCGAAGAAGGGGACCCCGGCGAAGCGGTGGGATTTGATGGCCACGCAACAACAGGAGCAGCAGTTGCAGATGGCATAGAAGCGGCCTCCGGCGATGTCCTTGAAGAATGCGGCGTGCAGGCACCCCTCCTCGTCGGTCGAGCGCAGTATCTCCACCGCCTCCTCCGGGGTCACCCGGCGGCAGAAATGCGGCTGGTGGTCCAGGACATAGCTGACGAAGGGCTCTCCCACCAGTATGCACACCTCATCCTGTCGGCAGGGGTCGGATGAGGACATACGGCATACGCACTTGCAGGCCAGGATGGCGTCGGGGTTCTGCAGGACGATGTCCCGGCACATCCGGAAGGGGATGACGTTCTCCAGGTTGCGCACCTCGATGTCCTCTCCCACCGTGACCAACTTCTGCGCCTCCTCCAGGGGCACCAGCTTGCCGTGGTAGGTCTGAGCATAGTGCGTACGCATCCTCCGGGGGATGAAGCGCGCGATGCCCACGGCTCTGCGGCCCATCTTCACGTAATCCAGGGTCCGGCTGAGGTAGAACATTCCATGCAGCCACAGGTCCGGCCGGTGCCAGCCCACCAACCGGATGTAGGCGCGGGTGGACGGCTTCATGCGGGACACCGCCAGGGCCCCCGCCGCACTCAAACCTCCCGCCGCCAGCATCACCTTGCCGGGTCGCATCTTTCATTTCCTCCTTCTCTCTCCCTCCCCATTCCCCCTATTTTATCCCCTTTTCCCTCTCTTTCCCTATCTGTGACGGCCAGTATGCCCGGTCTGGGACGATGAGCCGGTTCCCCAGGCCGGCGCGGCAGGGTAGGGCACCGACCAGCACAGGAGCGCCCGTGTTAGAATTGACCCGTTCGCTGAAAGAGCAGAAGCTCCGGGCCCGAGCGGCCCGGCCATCTCGGAAAGGGGGTTTTATGCAGCCCGTGCAACCTCAGCAGCAAGCGGCTCTGCCTGGCCCCACCCGTATCCGGCGGCTCTTCCACGAGCAGTTCCCCGACGAGCGGGTGATCCTCTTGCTGCGCAAAGACTTCGTCTTCCTGCTGGCGGGGATGTGGGTGGAGATACTGCTGGCCGTGGGTCTGGTGGTCCTGGTGGTGGCCGGCCTGGTCCTCGACTGGGAGTTCATCCGTAAGGGGTGGTTCTGGATAGCCTGGCTTATCGGCGCCCTGGCCGTTACTTTCTGGGGTTTCGTGGACTGGTTCAACTGGCGCTACGACCTCTACATCATCACCGACCGCCGCATCGTCGACTCCACCCGCCGCTTCCCCTTCCGCAAGAAGCTGGCGGAGGCGCAGTTGGACCGGGTGCAGGACACCAGCTATACCAAGGACGGCCTGCTCGCCAACCTCTTCAACTACGGCACCATCGTCATCCAGACGGCGGGTGAGGCCGCCAATTTCCAATGGGAGGGCATGCCCGACCCGGTGCGCGCCCAGGCGGTGCTGCGCCAGGCGGTGGAGGAGGATTTGCGCCGGGATGCCGCCCAGCGCGGCGGCGGCCTCCGTTGAGAGAGACCCGCCGCATCCGCCACGAGCGGGACAGCGGCAGGTCTTCGCCCGGACGCCCCATCCGGGCCGGATGCCTTTCCGTCAAAGCCGCCAAGCGGAGGAAAGTTCGGTTTTCCCAGGATGTCCAGAAAAAATATCTTCAACTTGTAATAAATCTTTGGTGGGGGACGAGCACAGGGTCGGTGGGGGCCGGCCGCTGATATAATATCCCCGTCGTCCGGGGCCACCCGGCAGGAGTGGAGGTAAGGTCCAAGCAGGGAGGAAGGCATGCGTGACGATTTCGACACCGTGGTCATCGGGGCGGGCATCGCCGGCCTGGGGGTCGCCGCCCTGTTGGCCCGGGAAGGCGGGGAGCGGGTGCTGGTGCTGGACCGTTTCCCGCGCCCCGGGGGCCGCCTGATGAGCTTTCCCGACACCCCGCAGTCGGGGTGGAAGGTGGACGTGGGGCTGCATATGACCGAGCTGGGGGAACATTCCTCCATCCACGCCCTCAACGCCCGGGCCGGGGTGGAGGTATCCTGGGGGCCGTTCAGCGAGACGGTGGAGTTCTACCACGAGGGGCGTTTTGTCAACATCGCGGAGCTGGTGCCCTTGAGCGGCGAGGAGCGGCGGGCCTTCGGGGCTCTGCTGGGACGCATCGCCTCCCTGGAGGACGGGGAGATAGCCGCCTGGGACGATCGTTCCCTGGCCGATTGGCTTACCGAGAACGTGGCCGAACCAGCCCTGCGCGACCTCTTCACCTGCATGGGCATGATCATGACCACCATCCCCGAGGCGGGGGACATGGCGGCAGGGGAGGTGCTGTGGATAGGGAGGGAGAACCTCCGCAGGAAGGGACAGCTGCTCACCGCCTCCTATCCCCTCGGCGGCATGGAAGCGCTCACCGGCGGACTGGCCCGGGTGGTGGAAGAGGCCGGGGGGGAGGTGCGGACCGGCTGCCCCGTGCAGGAAGTCGTCTTCGAGGGGGAACGGGTGGCCGCGGTGGCCGTGGCCGAGAAAGGTGCTTCCCCCTACCCCGTCGAGTTCCGCATGTCTCCCTCCCGCCGTATCCCGGCGGAACGTCTGGTCTGCGCCCTGCCCATCTACCAACTGCCGGAGATCATCGACTTCAGCGAGGGAGGCTCCCCCCTGCCCTCCTGGTGGCGCAAGCGCATCACCGACATCATGCGCGAGGTGACCTGCCTGGTGGGTTTCCTGCTGGGCCTGTCCCGGCCGGTGACCGACAAACTCTGCTTCTTCAGCGCTCTCTCCACCCCCCATGCCCGGCTGCCCTTTCAGGCCTTCCCCGCCTCCAACTTCGACCCCTCGGTGGCTCCCCCGGGCAAGCAGCTCCTCCACACCGACGTGGTCTGCGAGTATCCCGAGGCCTCCGACCCCTTCCGGCGCCGCCGCATCCTGGAGGACCTGCGCCGGGACCTGGCGGAGATGTTCCCGGGCATCTGGGAGCTGGTGGAGTGGGAGCTCCCCTACTACGTGGCGGGATGCGACGGGCTGGCGCGCAAACCCGGCCTGGTGGGGGAGTTCAAGCCCAAGCTGCAGGCCCCCGGCGTCCCCAATCTCTATTTCGCCGGAGACACCTATGTGGGGCGGGGGCTGGCCATGAACGGGGCGGCGCTATCGGCCATGCTCTGCGCCGACCTCATCCTGGAAAAGAAAGAGAGTTGAGGGGGCGCCGGGGACTCGGCCTTAAAGAGGGCGCTCAGCCGCCCCTCTCCCGCTTCTCGTATTCCTCCGCCATGTCCACGAAGGCGGCCCAGTTCTGGTTGAGCTTGGCTTGGTCGCCGTCCTTGCCCAGCGGCACGATGAGCGGCTTGATGCCGGTCCCGTCCCACTCTTTATCCGCCGGCTCGAAGGAGTGGCGGACCACCTTTCCCTCCTCGTCATAATAGAACCACGCCCTTCTGGATGGGTTCTCCTCCGAGGAGAGGAACTTGGTCATCTCGAACAGGTGAAGGTTCTTCAGGTAGTCCCGTACCGACATCCTCACACCTCCTCTTAGGCCAGCCATTCCTACGCGAGCGGTCCCGCCGCATGCTCCGCGTGATGCCGCATCCTTTTCTCTTTACCCCTATCGATTATATTACGGAAAGGATGCGGTGCATGACGCGCCTGGCGATGCCGAGCCGCTCTGCCCCGGCGCCCCTTTTGCAGATCGCTCCCTCCGCCCCTTTCAGCGATGCGCCAGAGGCCATCGCTGCCGTTTTTGTCGTTGGCGGGTCTTATGCTCAAGGTATGGAGGAGGCGGACATGGCGGAGAGGTCAAGATGGGGCGGCGGGCGCCGCCGGCAAGGGAGGCCAGGTTTCTATTTCATCCTGGCCATGCTGGGGACGCTCCTGCTGGACCTGCCGGGGGCCTGGTTGCTCCCGGCGGCAGCCCTTTCCGTCGCCTTCCTCCTCCTCTTCCTCCTTTCTGTGCGGGGCGGGTGCCCACAGGCACCCGCCTCCCGCTTGTTCCGCCCTGCCACGGATACGGACCTTCCCTTGCGGCAGGCCCGCATACCGGGCGGAGGATTCGCCTAGCCTGTGTTTCCGCTTTACGAAATAGGGGATGATAAAAGCCCTGTATACAGTGGGATTAGGTCATGCGGTGCCGTATTACCCCTAACGGCTCGCG
>Ga0209227_1002937_pt1 | contig 11739 bp, 11 predicted proteins | sample YNPBryantNP2012_FD_185815 | JGI IMG/M metagenome (GOLD analysis project Ga0209227, IMG submission 185815) | Anoxygenic and chlorotrophic microbial mat microbial communities from Yellowstone National Park, USA - YNP Bryant NP 2012 (SPAdes)... ...
CGTCAATATCTTGAATTTGCAGTTTGAGAGCGTCGATCGAGACAAACAGTTCCAGCAAAGACAGCGCCAGCGAGACCATCAGGCTGAACAGGCTGGCGGCAAACAGGTATTTGCCGGCCAGTTCCAGCCCGGCAAAGAGGACAAACACGCACAAAGCACTGCCAAAGAAGGATAACACGCCAAAAATCTGCATGTGACGGATGATGCCGATGCGGTAGCGCAGATTGTGCAATTGGCCTTTGATTTTCGAATCGGGGTCGGCTTTGTAACGGGCGTAGAGGTCGCGGGTCAGGTTGGCCAGCGTCAGGAAACGGTTGGTGTAGGCCAGGAAAAGGAGCGAGATAGCCGGAAAAAGCAGGGCAGGGGTAGTGAGCGAGAGTTCCATATCAGCCAACCATCCTCCGCAATTGCTCTTCGTTGATAATCTTCACCCCTAATTCCTGGGCCTTTTGCAGTTTCGACCCCGGCGCTTCGCCGAGAACCAGGTAATCGGTTTTGCGGCTGACCGAATCGGTCACTTTGCCGCCGTGCTGTTCGATGAACGCCTTCACGCCCTCGCGGCTGAAGGTGGGCAGGGTGCCGGTGACGACAAAGGTCAACCCCGCCAGCGCACCTTCTGGTTTTTCTCGCCTTTTTTCCTGCTCTACCGGCCACACCCCGGCGGCTCTCAACTTTTCCAACACGAGGCGGTTGCGCTCCTGCGCGAACCAGTCCACGATGGCGGCGGCGATGTTGGGGCCGATGCCTTCGACGGTTTGCAGTTGCTCCGCCGAGGCGCTTGCCAGGGTATCCAGCGAGCCAAAAGCCCGCGCCAGGTCGCGCGCCACCACTTCGCCCACGCCGCGAATTCCCAGCGCGGTGAGCAGACGCGGCAGGGGCTGGTTTTTCGAGGCGGCAATCGCCGTCAGCAGATTGTCGGCCTTCTTTTCGGCAAACCCCTCCAGGCGGAGCAAATCCTCCCGCTTGAGGGTGTACAGATCGGCCACATCGCCCACCAGGCCGGCCTCGATCAACTGCTCCACAATTTTGATGCCCAGGCCGTTGATGTCCATCGCGCCCTTTGAGACGAAATGCTCCACGTTGCGAATCAACTGCGCCGGGCAGGCGGCGTTGACGCAGTACCAGGCCACCTCGCCCTCGAAATGCTCCACTGGTTGACCGCAGGCCGGGCACGTCGTCGGCGGCGTATAGGGCTGTTCCGTTCCGCTGCGGACCTCGGGGACGGGGCCGATGACGTAGGGGATGACCTCGCCGGCGCGTTTGACCAGCACCCGGTCGCCGATGCGGATGTCTTTCTCGGCGATGTAATCGAAGTTGTGCAGGGTGGCGTTGCGAACGATGACGCCGCCAATTTCCACCGGCTCCAGGACAGCGCGCGGGGTCAGCACGCCCGTCCGCCCGACCTCGACCTCAATCGCAAGCAGGTGGGTGGTCACTTCGCGAGCCGGGAATTTGTAGGCAATGGCGCCGCGCGGGTCTTTGCCCACGTAGCCCAGGTCTTCGGCCAGGCGCAGATCGTCGAGTTTGAGCACCATGCCATCGGCCTCGTAGGGCAATTCGTCGCGGCGGTGCTCCCAGGTCTGGATGTAGGCCAGGGCCGACTCAAGGTCAGTGAAACGCCGCGCCGCGTCGGTAACGGGAAAGCCGAGGCTTTTCAGCCAGGCGAGCAGTTCCCATTGGGTAGATGGCACCTCCCCCCCCTCGGCATAGACCACTTGATAGGCGAGCAGCGTCAGCGGACGGGAGGCAGTAATGGACGGGTCGAGTTGACGGAGGGAACCGGCAGCGGTGTTGCGTGGGTTGAGGTAGGTCTTCTCGCCGGCCTCTTCGAGTTTGCGATTGAGTCGCTCAAACTCTTTGATGGGAATGAATACCTCGCCCCGCACCACCAGGTAATCAGGGATGAGGTGATTAAAGGTGGGGGCAGCCGATGCAAATAGCGGCAACTCTGCCATCCTCGAATCCTTATTACCTTCTTCCTTATTCCCTAATTCCTTATTCCCTAATTCCTTATTCTCTTTTTCCTGACCAACCGGAATCTTCAGCGGAATAGCCCGGATCGTGCGCAAATTCGCCGTGACGTCCTCGCCGATTTCGCCATCGCCGCGCGTCGCGCCCTGGACGAAGACGCCGTTGCGGTAGTGGAGGACGACGCTCAGGCCGTCAATTTTCGGTTCGACGACGAAAGCCGCCTTCTCGACCCGATCATCAAGTTTGCGGATGCGTTCGAACCAGGCGCGGGCATCGTCTGCGCCGAAGGCGTTGGCCAGGCTGAGGATGGGGCGCGGGTGGCGCACTTTCTCGAACTTCTCGGAGGGGGCCGCCCCCGCACGCTGACTGGGCGAATCGGGCGTCACCCAGTCGGGATGTTCGGCCTCGATCTGGCGCAGTTCGGCCATCAGCCGGTCAAACTCGGCATCGCTGATGAGCGGAGCATCCAACACGTGGTAGCGGTAGTTGTGGAAGTGGATGTCGCGCTTGAGTTGCTCGTAACGCTCACGGGTAGGCAAAGTGTCCATCACGCGCTCCAGGCGAAAGGTCCAAAAAAACGGTCACCCGCTGCCCCTGTCCTTGCAGGTGATGATCGCCGTTTTTCCGGGCAAGGGGGGAGAAAAATAACAATTGCATTATAGCCAGGAATCAGGCACTTGACAAACTCGCTCAAATGTTCTATACTCTTTTCGAGACTAGAACTTATGTTCTATGCCTTTTTGCAACATGGGCAGTGTGTATCTGCTCGATCCATTTGTTCAAAAGGAGCCTTGTTATGACTACCAATCTTAGTAAGAGCCGTGGGGTTGGGTCTCTCTTCAAGGGACTGACCATGCGGCGCGGCACAATTTGGGGACTGATCATTCTCCTGGCTTTGCTGTCGTTCGAAATTTTCAACTACAGCACCACCCAGTTCGCCTTGCTGGATGTGCTCGGAGAGTTGAAGTTCGCCGGCATGCGCTGGGCATCGATTCTGGCAATTGCCTTTTGCGGCATTGACTTTGCTGGAATTGCGCGTCTCTTCACGCCAGAACAGGGCCGCGACGAACCTGCGGAAGTGTGGTATCTCTTCGGTGCCTGGCTCCTGGCGGCAGCATTCAACGCCCTGCTCACCTGGTGGGGCGTGTCGGTGGCAATTGTCAGTCATCAAAGCCAGGCCGGCGGGGTTGTCATCAGCAGCACGACTCTGACCAAGGTGGTGCCGGTTTTGGTCGCCATAATGGTCTGGCTGATCCGCGTGTTGATTATCGGTACCTTCTCAGTCGCCGGGGAGCGGCTCTTCTCGCAGGCAGAGACGCATGTCAGCCCGCAGCCGCGTCCGGTCACGCGACCGGTGCTGCAGCCTGCCAGCACGCTCAACCGTCCTCGCCCGACCACGGTTGCTCCGGCATTTCGCTCGGCGACCACTGCCCGGCCTGTGCGTCCTGAACCGACGTATTCCAGCACGCCGATGAGCGCCAAGGCGGCTCGTGAGGCCGAATACGTAGATACGCCCTACTAAACCCTTTTTGAAGCATGTCTGCGCGACGCGCTGTCCCTCCTTCCGCAGCAGCCGTCTCCGATGGAGACGGCTGTCTGTCTGGGTACCTGATCCCGCCGCTGGCTGTCCTGGTCGTGAGCCTGCTGATGTTTTGTCTGTTGGGATCTTCAGGCGCGCTGGTGGCAACGTCGGTCACCGAAGTCCCGCAAGGAGAGGAAGCCCAATTCTTTGAGAGTGCCTCCGCAGCGGGAGAACAGAGCGGCTCTCTGACAGCGATCTTCACGCCGGAGGTGCAGTACTGGGCGAACGACATTTTGCGCTGGGCCGCCGGGGCGGGGCTGGACCCGAACCTGGTCGCGACCGTGATGCAGATCGAATCCTGCGGCAACCCCCGGGCCCGTTCCCGCGCCGGGGCGATGGGATTGTTTCAGGTCATGCCCTATCATTTCGCGGCGGGAGAAAATCCCTATGACCCCGATACCAATGCCCGCCGCGGCCTGGACTATTTACGCCGTTCCCAGGCGAAGGCAGGAGCCAGCATCCGCCTGACGTTTGCGGGCTACAACGGCGGGTTGGGCGTCATCGGTCGCCCCGAGTCCACCTGGGCGGGGGAGACAATTCGCTACGCCTACTGGGGAAGTGGAATTTATGAGAGCGCTGTGAGGGGGGAAACTTCGAGCATCCGGCTGCAAGAATGGCTGCTGGCCGGGGGCACCAGTCTGTGCCAACAGGCAGCAGAACAGTTGGGGCTGGGGCGCTGAGCGTCTGGTCTGCCACGGCGCGGGGAAAACAAGGCCCCTCTGCCACAAGAGGCGAGAGGGGCGTATGAGCAGGAGGGCAAGGGTCGTTGTTACGCCTTTAAATCGGCCAGCGCTTGTTTGGCGGGGGGAATGGAGAATAGAAACAGCACTGTAATCAACACAGCCGAGGTCAGGCACCAGAGGCAGACTGCCCCGATGACGAACGGTTCGAGAAAAGTCAGGTAAACCGAAAAAAGCGTCCCGAGCAAGGTCATTACCAGGATGGCCAGGGCAGCCCATGCGGGCAATTTGCCTTTGCCAAAGCGGTAGAGGCCAAGCGCTGCCAAAATGAAGGCATACTCCACAAAACCGAGCAAACCGATTGGCACAATACCGAACAAGCGAGCATATTTGCTTTGTTGGACAGCGTTGCAATCCCCAACCGGACCACAAAAGGCTTCGGTGCTTGTCATTTCGACGAAAGCAAGGTAGGCAGCCACCAGCAAGCCCAGGAACGCCAGGAAGACCGCCCACCGCCACGCCGAGGGGGTGAATGCTACCCCCGGCAGGCGGAAGAAACGCCACGCTCCCCATCCCAAAACAACAAGCATTCCCACCAGGACGATGATTGCGGCAGCGTTTGCGAGCGGGTCACGCGCCAGACGTTCAGCCAGACCCGCGCCGGGCATGCTTTCAAAAGACGGGGCGAGGGCAGTTGGTGAAGGAGGGGCAGACGGTTCGGGGGTGGCCGTAGAGGGTGTGGCTGCTCCGGTGGTCGTTCCGCCGGTCGGGGAAGGAGCCAGGGGGCTTTGCACCTGTTGCAGGGCCGCTAACTGTTCACTCAAACCGGGCAAATTCGGCCAATCCACGCCACCAGCGGCCAGGTATTCTTCGATCATGCCGGGGAATTTTTCGGGAATATCTACGGAACCCAGCAAGTACGTGTCTCCCACGACGAGAAAAGGCACCCCGGCACGTTCCAGCCCGAAATGCGCCACCGTCTCGACAAACATCTGCTGCCCCTGTGGTTGGGTGACGTCAATGCCGATGATTTGTAACTGATCGCCATATTTCTCAAAAAGAGGCGGCAGCACTTCGTTGATGACGTAGTGGCAATGGGGACAGGTGGGGGAGTAGAACAGTACGGCGCGCACCACCGGAGCGGGGGTCTGCGCATGCGCCGGCAGGGACGACAGGAAGAAAACCAAGAGAGCCAGACTTAAGAGAAGCGAAAGTACTTTTTTCATAGAGGCCCCGGAAAAGCACATCAAGCGGTGCCTTGATACTTGATGGCACTGAACTGACTTAATTTATCCCAGCGGTGGGTAGCGATAATCTGGCGGACCGTGCCGGTCAGGCCACGGACGACGATGCTATCGGTTCGTGCTCCATTGCCATAGTATTTGACGCCCCGCAGGAATTCCCCATCGGTGATACCGGTGGCGGCAAAGAAGACGTCATCGCTAGAGACCAGGTCATCAATAGTCAGCACTTTTTCAAAATCGTAGCCCATCTCTCGCCCCCGCTGCAATTCGTCGGAATTGCGGGCATAGAGTTTGCCCTGGATTTCGCCGCCCATGGCGCGCAAGGCACAGGCCGCCAGCACGCCTTCGGGGGTGCCGCCGATTCCCATGAGGACGTCAATGCCCGAATCGGGCCAGGCCGTCATCAACGCCCCGGCCACATCGCCATCTTGAATCAGGCGAATACGAGCGCCGCAGCGCCGCACTTCTGCGATCAATTCATTGTGGCGGGGACGGTCTAAAATCACTACGGTCAAGTCTTCTATTCTTTTGCCGGTGGCATTGGCGATCGCCCGTAGATTGTGCTCCACCGGGGCTTCGATATCCACCGCTCCACGTGCCTGCGGGCCAACAGCGATTTTGTTCATGTAGAGAAAGGGGCCGGGGTTGAACATGGTGCCGCGCGGAGCCAAAGCGACAGTGGCAATGGCATTCCAGGTACCGTTGGCCAGCGGACGCGTCCCGTCAATGGGGTCCACGGCGATGTCCATGGCCGGTCCTTCCCCGGTTCCGACTCGTTCGCCATTGTAAAGCATTGGCGCCTGATCTTTTTCGCCTTCCCCGATGACAATAATAGCGTTCATGGCAATCGAATTGAGCACGACGCGCATCGCATCTACAGCAGCACGGTCAGCGGCAATTTTGTCGCCGCGACCCATGTAGCGACCTGCGGCCAGAGCCGCCGCTTCTGTCACCCGCACTAATTCGAGAGCCAGGTTGCGAGTTGGTTCTGAAGCCATGTTTCCTCCTAGAGCAAAAACCAGGTAATCAGGAAATAGCCTAACGCGGCTCCCCACAACCAGGAATCAATCCGGTCGAGAACGCCGCCGTGACCAGGGATAATCTGCCCCGAGTCTTTTACGCCTGCCTGGCGTTTGAGCATGCTCTCGCCTAAATCGCCCAGCGTCGTCAAAACAGACAGGGCAGCCCCCAGGGCGGCGCCTTTCCACCACGGCAGGGTAAGTAGTTCCAAGCGGGTAAATACAATCGCCAGCACAAGTGCTCCCAGCGTGCCAAAAAACACGCCGCCCCAGTAACCTTCCCAGGACTTTTTGGGACTGAGCCGCGGCGACATACGATGTCTGCCGAAACGGACGCCAACAAAGTAAGCAAAGGAATCGGCCAGCCAGACCGAAGGCATCACCAGGAAGAACCACCACAAGCCATTTTCCAGGTTGCGCAAATCAATCAAGTGCGAGCCAACCCACCCGAGATAGACCACCCCAGCCACCGTGATCGTAAAGTCGGTTCCGGCATGGTCGCGACCGTTTTCGTAGTCGAGCAGATGCCAGGTCATGGCAAGGAGGACACTGATTGTGAGGGCAGCCGGCATCAGGTCGGGGAAAAAGGTCCGTGTAGTCAGGATGAAAAAAACGCCTCCCACCAGCAAGGGGGAGGCAGGGTGATAGCCCACCTTAGCGAACAGGCGTCCAAATTCCCAGGCAGCAATGCTGAGGAGGAGGGTAATGATGAGGAAATAGAAAACTCCTCCTGCCAGGACCGCCGGGATACCGATGAGTGCCAAAAAGATGGCGGCGATGGTGCGTTTGAGCATATCAGGATTTTCCTTTGACGTTTTCAGAAAGTCCGCCGTAGCGGCGGTCGCGTTGAGCGTAGGTCTCCAGGGCTTTGCGGAACTCTTCTTTGTCGAAATCTGGCCAATAGGTAGAGGTGATGTACCATTCCGAGTAGGCGCCCTGCCAGATGAGAAAGTTGGAGACGCGCAGTTCGCCTGAAGTGCGGATGATGAGGTCCGGGTCTGGAACGCCGGCCGTAAACAGGTAGCGGCTGACCAGATCGGCTGTCACTTCTTCGGGTTTGATGCCATCGGCGATTATCTTTTTGATGGCGCAGACAATTTCATCTCGCCCGCCGTAATTGAAGGCTACATTAAGGATGAGGCGGTCGTTGTTTTTGGTTAGTTCAATCGCCTGGAGAACTTTTTGCTGGATGGATGGATCCAGTCGTTCAAGATGACCGATATGGCGCAGTTGTACACCTTGTTTGTGCAATTCATCGAGTTCGCGATCGATGACATCTTCCAGGATGTGCATCAATCCTTCTACCTCTTCCCGTGGGCGACCCCAGTTTTCGGTCGAAAAGGCGTAGATAGTCAGGTATTTGATGCCGAATTCCACGCAAGCAGTGATAATGCGACGCAAATTTTCTGTGCCGGCACGATGGCCAGCCAGCCTAGGCAGACCTCGGGAGATCGCCCAGCGCCCATTGCCATCCATGATGATGGCGACATGAGCCGGTAAAGGGGTGATAGGGGGTGTCATAATTTTGTCTGCTCGGGCATGCGAGGCGCTCGATGTCAGACCTCCATGATTTCCTGTTCTTTTTTCTGCCCGCGTTTGTTAATCTCTTCAATCCAGCGATCTGTAATCTTTTGGAGTTCTTCTTCGCCGTGTTTCAAATCATCTTCTGAGATCAGTTTTTCCCTTTCGAATTCACGCATATCGTTGAGCAAATCACGGCGGATATTGCGAACTGCCACCCGGCACTCTTCGAGGCGGTGGTGCATCATTTTGACCAGTTCGCGGCGGCGCTCTTCGGTAAGGGGAGGCAGATTCAAGCGAATTTGTTTGCCGTCATTATTGGGAGTCAGGCCAAGATCAGAGGCCAGGATGGCGCGTTCAATCGCCTTGAGCGAGGCCGGGTCGAACGGTTTAATCAACAGAGAGCGTGTTTCGGGCACGCTGATCGTGGCCAGTTGCATCAGAGGGGTGGGCGTGCCGTAATATTCGACAAGCAGTTTTTCCACCAGTGCGGGTGTCGCCCGACCAGTACGGATGCCCGCCAGGTCATCCTCGAGGTTCTGGATAGCGCCCTTCATGCGGGTTTCAGCATCTTTCAAGATGTCTTTAATCACAGCAGCCTCCTGGGAAAAAGATTTGTATGATTGAGTCCATTGCAAGAACCTGTTTTACTACAAAGGGCACAAAGGAGCACGAGGTTTTTTCAAAATTGTGCGCTGAAATTCAAAATTTTCAATTGAGCCTTTCAGAAATCCTTTGTGTACTTCGTGTCCTTTGTGGTTCAGGCCTTTTTGCAGGAAAGTCATGATGACAGTACAAGGATACCCTAAAATCTCAAAAAATGCTACTCAAAGAGGAACCATCGCGCACCGCCGACCTTTCCTCGGCCTTGCGGAACCGGACATTGCCTGACGGTACGATGAATTCACTGCAAAATTTTTGCGATTGTGATTGAGAAAGCATGCGGTCATTCAGTTCAGCCACAGATAAATCAGCCACAGATAAATACAGATAAACTCTGATTTTGATAAACCCAGTTGGCTCATATGCAAATTTTGGCTTTTATAGAGCAAATCTATTTCATCTGTGGCCAATAAAACGAACTGCCGAACGCTCTCATTGATTGTTGAGAGCCATGCTATAAACGAGCAGGATTCTCTCCAACTATGCGGGGAGAATCCTGTCAAAAAAATGCTTTTTTCTATCAAATTCACTCAGGCTGTAACCAACGTGCCAACCTGTTCGCCGCGCAAGGCGCGCTCCAGGGCCGTCGGGTCCCAGAGATTAAGCACCAGGATCGGGAGGCGGTTCTCCATGCAAAGGGTAATCGCTGTGCTGTCCATGACCTCCAGACGACGATTGAGAACATCAATGTAAGAAAGTCGGTCAAACTTCACAGCATTGGCGTTCTTGTGCGGGTCTGAGTCATAGACCCCATCAACTTTGGTGGCTTTGATGAGCACATCCGCGTCAATTTCGAGTGCCCGCAACGCGGCAGCAGTATCGGTCGAGAAAAACGGATTGCCGGTGCCAGCGCCGAAAATGACAACCCGTTGTTTTTCCAGGTGACGAATCGCACGGCGTCGGATGTACGGCTCGGCCACAGCGCGCATTTCAATCGCTGACTGGACACGAGTCACAACCCCAGAACGCTCCAGGGCATCCATGAGCGCCATGGCATTCATCACGGTTGCCAACATGCCCATGTAATCAGCAGTGGCCTGGTCCATGCCCCGTTCAATCCCTTGTTTGCCTCGCCACAGATTGCCCGCGCCGATGACGATGGCGATCTCTACCCCCATCTCATACACGCCCTTGACGCGTTCGGCAATTTCCTCGGCTTTGAGAGGATTGATCCCAAATCTTTCGGTGTCTGCCAATGACTCACCACTTAACTTCAGCAATACTCTTTTGTATTTTAGCCCTTCCATGAGAACCTCCTGGTACAGATATCTTACTGCAAAGCGCAAAATTTTTTCGCGACTTGAAAGCGTCTGTAATACCCTTGAGGCACAAGCCCATAAAAAAAGCCAACCCGAAGGTTGGCTTTTTCCTTATTGACTGATTTCGCCTAATTCCCAACGAGCAAAGCGGCGAATGACGATGTTTTCACCGGTTGCAGCGATCGTTTCGAGAAGCAATTGCTCCACCGTCTTTTCGGCATCCCGAATGTAAGGCTGCCGCAGCAGGACTACCTCGTCCTTGAATTTTTCGATACGACCTTCTGCAATCTTGGGCAAAATAGCCTCGGGCTTGCCTTCTTCGCGGGCGCGCGCCATGGCAATTTCGCGCTCATGTTCCAGTACTTCGGCAGGAATTTCCTCGGCTTTGATGTACGCTCATGTTCCAGTACTTCGGCAGGAATTTCCTCGGCTTTGATGTAGCGGGGCGAATTGGCAGCGATCTGCAAAGCAATTTCATGAGCGAAATTGCGGAATTGCTCCGAGCGAGCCACAAAATCTGTCTCGCAGTTCACTTCTACCATGACGCCTACGCGCCCACCACCATGCGAATACAGTTCAATGATGCCATTCGAAGCCTGCCGATCCGCGCGCTTGGCAGCAGTTGCCATACCTTTTTCGCGCAGGTAATCTACTGCTTTCTGAAAATCGCCATTAGAGGCTTCCAGCGCTTTACGGCAATCGAGCACGCCCGCCTTGGTGGCCTCACGCAGTTCTTTGATCATTTCAGTTGTAATTTCCATAATTTCTTCCTATCCTCGCAAAATTATTCTTCTTCGCTTTCGTCCTCGACAATATCATCGAGTTCTTCATCCTTGCGGGAGAGTTTAGCCAGCGTAGAATCTCCCAGGAGCATCTCATCATCGAGTTCTTCTTCAAGTTCCTGGATCGGTCGAGTGACCTTAACAGCGGCTTCACCAGCCGTAGTGGTTTCCTCAGTCTCTACTTCCTCATCCTTGCGCATGGCTTTTCCTTCCAGGACGGCGTCGGCAATCTTCGCAACCAGCAGTTTGATGGCGCGAATGGCATCATCGTTGGAGGGAATGACATAGTCCACGTGAGAAGGATCGCAGTTGGTATCAACCAACGCCACCACCGGAATACCGAGCAGGTTGGCCTCGTGAACCGCAGCCGCCTCGCGCATCACGTCAACCACAAACAGCAAGTCCGGGACGCGCTTCATGTTGCGGACACCCGAAAGGCGCAGATTGAGGCGATTGATTTCGCGCTGAATCAGCAAACCTTCTTTCTTCGTCAGGCGCTCGATCTCGCCCGTGCTGACCATTTTCTCCATCCGCTCCAGTTCCTGGATACGCTGATACATGGTGGACCAGTTGGTGAGCATGCCGCCCAACCAGCGCTCGGTCACGTAAGGCATGCCGCAGCGAATGGCTTCGTCTCGCACAGTTTCCTGCGCCTGGCGCTTGGTGCCGACAAAGAGCACAATCCCACCCTTCGCAACGGTATCGCGAACGACTGCATACGCCGTATTGAGAGCCTTAACAGTCTGCTGCAGGTCAATGATGTGGATGCCGTTACGCTCGGTGAAGATATAGGGCTTCATGCCCGGATGCCATTTATTGGTCCGGTGACCAAAGTGGACGCCGCTTTCGAGCAGCGCTTTCATTGAGATAACTGCCATATGTCTCCTTTTTTTACTCGTCCGTTGCGGACAAGAAGTTTAGCGGGAATAAACACCCGCTCAGGGACGCTTCATGCCCGTCCCAGGCAAGATAAAAACTTCCTCGCGGAAGCGGCGGAAGTATACCACAAAATTTTCAA
>Ga0209227_1002946_pt1 | contig 11718 bp, 8 predicted proteins | sample YNPBryantNP2012_FD_185815 | JGI IMG/M metagenome (GOLD analysis project Ga0209227, IMG submission 185815) | Anoxygenic and chlorotrophic microbial mat microbial communities from Yellowstone National Park, USA - YNP Bryant NP 2012 (SPAdes)... ...
CGTCCCGACCGATGGCCTTGATGCGTTCGACGACGAACCGCTCGATCTCGGCGGCGGGGACCGACTTGGTCGGGCAGTTCTCCCAGCCGCGCTTCTGGGCGTTGAGGCAGACGTAGTAGCGGTAGCGGCGATTGCCCTTGCTGGTGTAGGTATGCATCATCCCGCAGCCGCACGGGCGGCAGTGCAGCAGGCCCTTGAGCAGCGCGCCGTACTTGTTCCGCGTCACGCCCGAGCTGGTTCCACCGTTGCGGCCGTTGTGGCGAAGGGCGTCCTGCACGCGGTGCCAGAGCGCCTCGCTTACGATGGCCGGGTGCTCGCCCGCGTAGATTTCGTCGCGGTAGCGCACCTTGCCGATGTAGGCGATGCTGGTCAGCAGCCGGTAGAGCGATTCCTTGGTGAAGCGCTGGCCGCCGCGGACGTCGCCCTTCTTCGTCGTCCACCGCTTGGTCCGCCAGCCGCGCCGGTCAACCTCGCGGAGCGTGGGGATCAGCGATCGGTGCCGCAGGTAGAGCTCGAAGATCTGGCGAACCTGCGCCGCCTCGTCCTCGTTGACGGTGACCCGCCCGCCAGCGGCTGTGGAGGCGAGGTCGTAGCCCAGGATGGGGCGACCGCCGACCCACTTGCCCTTGCGGCGGGCGGCTGCGATCTTGTCGCGCGTCCGCTCGGAGATGATCTCCCGCTCGAACTGGGCGAAGGACAGCAGCACGTTGAGCATCAGCCGGCCCATCGACGTGCCGGTGTTGAACTGCTGAGTGACCGAGACGAACGAGACGTGGTGCCGCTCCAGCACGTCCATGATCCTGGCGAAGTCGATCAGGCTGCGGCTGAGCCGGTCGACCTTGTAGACGACGATGCAGTCGACCTTCCCGTCCTCGATGTCGGCCAGCAGGCGCTGGAGCGCCGGGCGGTCCATGTTGCCGCCAGTGAACCCGCCATCGTCGTAGCGCGTCGGCACGCACGTCCAGCCCTCGTGCCGCTGGCTGGCGATGTAGGCCTCCGCGCTCTCGCGCTGGGCGTCGAGGGAGTTGAACTCCTGCTCCAGACCCTCTTCGGTGCTCTTGCGCGTGTAGATCGCGCAGCGGACCGTCCGAGCCTTCTTGTCCTCAGCCGTTCGTTTCATCCGGCGCGGCGTCCTTTCAGGCCGAAGAAGTAGTTGCCGTTCCAGTGCGAGCCGGTGACCGCCTTGGCCACTGCCGACAGGCTGCGGTAGACGTCACCCTCGAATTCGAAGCCGTTGTCCAGCACGGTCACCGTGATCGTCCGGCCCTTGTACGGTCGCGTCAGCACGGTGCCCGGCATTAACTCGCCAGCCCGTTCGCGGAAGGTGACCTTGTCCGTCCTCGTCGTGGACGCCGGCGAAGGCGCTGGCTTGTCCGGCGGCCGGCGCACCCGTAGGTCGGCGTCGTTGGCCAGTTCCTCGGCCCTACGGCGCGACCGTTCCGTCAGGCCGCCTTCGGCGTTGGCCTGCATTCGCCAGGCAATACGCTTCCAGAGCCAGTCCTTGTTGCCCGTCCGCGTGGACTCGCCGAAGACCTCGACGTATCGGCCGCGCAGTTCTTTGACGGTCATCCGCTTCAAGGCGGCGACCTCGCGTGCGATGTTGAACCTCTCCGCCATGTCGGCCTCCGTGCGTTACCGGGTCTCTCGCCGTTAACGCGGGGCACAGGGGGCCGAGTTTTCCGAAAGATGGCAAGGCGAATGCGCCGGGATTTTCGAACTTTCCGCGCTCTCGAATGTGGCGGATTCGGGCAATGAAGATGCATCTGGCGGAACGCAGCCGATCCGGCGTTTCAGCCGCAGGAACCCCGTGGCCAGCAGCGATGCAACTTCATCCAGGCGTTCGTCGATAGACCGGGCGGCGGAGTCGTCGCGGCGCATGGGTGCTCCTCGACCTGCCCGCGCCGATGCTTGGGCAGGCAGGGCATTCGCCCACAACGACCTCCGCTCTGCGGCCGGTGAGTTGTCCGGCGGTGGTAGTTCGACGCTGCGCGTTAACAGCGTCCTCCTTCACTACCTACCGCCGACGAGTCCGAAGTGTCCGTTGCGGGAGGGCGTTCCCCAGGCCGCATCTTTCCGAACGGACGATGCCGACAACGACCTTCGCTTTGCGACCGGCGCGTCGTCTGGCGGGGCGGGCCAGCGCGGCCCGCTACCGGTTACTTACGCGGCGTGTTAACAGAATGGTGGGGGCAGACGCAGGTTGCAAAACGTGAGATTTTGAGACTGGGGTTTGCAAGCCATTCCTGGTCCAGAGGTTCTGGCGCCGGAATCAGTCTCACGAACCGCAGGTTGTGAGACTGAATGGAGACGGCCTACGGCAGCAGCGAAGCAGCAGACTCGCCGCTCAAAAGCCGCCGAGTCGCCTGCAAGACTTCTCGGTACATTCGTTGCGAGCACTCGCCCGCCTGTGGGTTCCAGAACGCGGCGTCGACGAGGGAAGGCAACGCTTCCTCAAGCTGCGGGAGACGGATGGGCGAGGTCTTGCTCCGCAGGTCGTCCAAGACGTTGCGCACCACGACTGCCCAGGCTGGTGACTTCTCAAGATAGCTCGCAGATTTGGCGAAGAAGATGTTCGTGCTCACAACTCGCGCGCGTCGCATAGCCGCTTTTGTGGAAAGTGATAAAATAGCTTTCTCGTGCGCCGCTTCGTCCAGAGCGCTTCCGTCAGCTAGCGCTAAGCGGAAACTTCTCGCTGGGATTCTCAGGACCTCAACGAGACTCGATACCGCATCCAGCAGGTTTTCTTGTCGGCTCGCACGCTCAGCGGGTGCGACCCATTGATCCGCCAAACCGCATTCCTGTAAGGTCCGAATTGCTCGCTGCAACTCGTCAGGCGGAGGCCGCTTGGGGGCGTCAATAAACCAGGCCTGGAATGCGTCGGTAGACTCCAGGTACCACATGGCGCCATCGCGCGTCAGCAATGGTTCACGCAAATGATCAACGGGTTCTGACCACAATCGAACGTGCAGATCAAGATTGCGCTTCTCACCTGCTGAGAGTTCTCGAGCGGTTGCACCGCACCTAGCTTCGATCAAGCGGCGTACAGCCTTCTGCAACTGTTTGCGCCATTCGTGCGGTGTGGCTCCATCCGAAGGCCACTCGAATTCGAACGGCAGGACGAATGCCAGCGACGGGGCCGGCGCGCCTGGCTCGGTCTCGGCGCGCGACTGCTCGCGCCTGTCCCGCCGCTCCCATTTCGTTGCAAGACGCTCCGCGTTCGCTCGGAGAGAGGCCAGCACCTCGCTGACCCTGCCACGCCACTCAGTATCGGTGTGGGTCTGGGCAACTTCGCTGAGGCGCTCCTCCAATTCTTGGTTCAGCCGCCAGCCGTCCGCAATGCGTACCCACGCGTCGCGCCCATAAGCGGCCGATACCGTCTCGAGCGCGTTCCTGCGCACCTTGGGGTCTGCGCTTCCGATCATCTCCAGAACGTAGCGGCGGAACTCATGCCGGACGCCTTCGGCCGCATTCAGAGTTCCATCGGTCTCTGCGGCGAACTCGGCCAGATATAGAAGCAATTCGGGGTTCCGAGGTTCGAGGCCTTTCCACGCATGCAAGGCCGCCTCGCCTCCGCCAATTTGGGCGATTGCCTTCAGCGCGAACCCTCGATCTCGATCGGCCACTTCGGGGCACTCGAAGACTTGGCGCACATGGGGCAGCAGCTCTGAGGCGGAAGGTCCCAGTTGACCGATTGCTTTCACAAGACGACTGATCTCGTTCACCGATAGACCCTGCTCGATGAGCTGCTTTACAGAAGCGACGATCTCTGGACGTCGGAGCGGGTCACTTTGGGTCGCAAGCGCCATGAGCGCAGTTGTGCGGATCTCCGGTCGGCGGAGGCCGGCGAGGAGGACGCGGAATCCCGTCTCATAGTCCGCAGCGCGCAAATGGGACAGGGCGGTGTATGCCTGCTGCAGTGGTTGAGTCTCTTGAAAGCGCGGGTCCACTTCGATCGCGTTCGAGATCGCGTCGACCAGTACGGAGGGCTGGACTGATGATTTGAGAAGCACGTCGTACACGGGGCCAGGTCGGGCGAGCGCGTCAACTACGCGACGAATCTCGTCGGATTGGGCTTGCGCGAAGGCGCTCGGGCTACCCGAGAGCACCGTCGCGACCAGCACGGCCGACAATGCGCGCCACAGGTAACCTACGCCGCTGAGGGGTAGGGCTATTTGAATCGAGAGGCTGTCTGCCGGTTTACATGAATTCCGCATATTGACCTCGGACATTAGGGGTATAGCGGTCGCCATGTTGGACACTCCGGGCATACATCTTCGCCGATGTCCCACTCCATCGGCGGAAACAGCGATTCTGGCCACTGGCCATAGGTACATGGACTGAAAAGGTATCCCGGAACGTCTTCGATCCAGAGCTCATACCATGGAAAACCATCGTGCTCACCCAACACCCGAAACTCCGGCGCTGTCAAGGAGCCGTTTTGACATTTCTGTCTGATCTCGACGGTGATGTCTGCATTGATCGCCGGGGCCGCCAACGTGCAGCCTGCCGTTGCATCAACCACAAATCTCGCCGAGACGATTGTATAGCCGTCCTCGGATCGTAGGCCAGGGGTAATTGTGAGCGTCCCCGCCCCCGTCGCAGTACACTCCGGAGTCGCACCTGGAGCGAGGATGTATCGGAACAGCGAGCTGCACGCTGTATTTCCCGTATCCACTACATCGCTTCCATCCGGATCATCGTCGTAGCCATTGCTCGTGCCGACAACAGTCGTGGCCGGCCCAACTTGGCCTCCGTTCGGCGCGAGCTTCAAGTTAACCATTTCAAACGTACGGCACTGGGCGGGCCCAGCAATCAATGAGAACCCGCGATAGTCACCCTTAAGCCAATCGTATTCCCAGAAAGCGGGCGGTACGCTCACAACATCGGCAGCAATGAAGGTTTTGAACTGAATCAAGAAGAAGTTGTCCCAATTGCAGCCGCTGCCACCGCCTCCGCCATCGCCACCGTCGTCATCTTCGTCGTCCTCATCGTCGACGCCATCGCCGTCGTCATCGTTGTCTTCTGAGTTTGGCGTGCCGTCGCCATCCATGTCGTCGTCCTGCCCGTTCGGCGTGCCATCACCGTCGATGTCGCCATCATCGCCGTTCGCCGTTCCGTCGCCGTCGACATCGCCATCCTGGCCATTGCTGGTGCCATCCCCATCGACGTCGCCGTCCTCGCCATTGGATTGACCGTCGCCGTCGACATCACCATCCTGCCCATTGGGCGTGCCGTCGCCATCGACATCGCCATCCTGCCCGTTGGGTACGCCGTCGCCATCCACGTCACTGTCTTGGCCGTTGGATTGACCATCACCGTCAACATCCCCGTCCTGGCCGTTTGGAACGCCATCGCCGTCTACGTCCGGGTCCTGCCCGTTGGGAGCACCGTCACCGTCGGTATCACCGTCTTGGCCGTTGGGTATGCCATCCCCATCGACATCGCCATCCTGCCCGTTCGGAATGCCATCGCCGTCCGCATCGGAATCGGACCCATTTGGGACACCGTCGCCATCAATGTCGTTGTCAGAGCCATTGGGAACGCCATCGCCGTCGACATCAGAATCAGATCCATTACCGGTTCCGTCGCCGTCAACGTCCGGGTCGGAGCCGTTCGGAATGCCGTCTCCGTCAACGTCGGGATCAAGTCCGTTCGGGATACCATCGCCGTCGACATCGGGATCCGATCCATTTGGGATTCCGTCGCCGTCGATGTCGCTGTCACAGGAATTGCCCTGTCCATCGCTATCGGTGTCGGTCTGGTTCGAGTTCGATTGCTCTGGGCAATTGTCAATCACATCCGGCACGCCATCGCCGTCATCGTCGCTGTCGCATGCATTCCCATCGCCGTCACCATCGGTGTCGGTCTGATCAGGATTGGCAACGCCCGGGCAGTTGTCGTTACTAACCAGTGCAGTAAATATATTGCATTTTGTTGGTTTTGTGTTATACTTCATGGATGAAGGCACGCGACACACGATGTCTCTCCCCGGACGCCCAAGAAGCGTTGCGATTCCGCGTCATCCAGGCGCTCCGCGGCGGGATGAAGAAGAGCGTGGCGGCGCGCAGCTTCGGGGTCTCGCGCACCTCGATCGATCGCTGGTTGAGCATCGTCGAATTCGGGAACATCACCTCCCTGAAGTCCAAGCCGCGCGGCCGACCGAGGGGGACACGCCTGGCGTCGCACCAGGCCGCCACGACGGTGCGGCTGATCACCGACCGCTGCCCCGACCAACTCAAGCTGCCGTTTGCGCTGTGGACGCGGGAGGCGGTGCAGCAGCTCCTGGCCGAGCGGTTCGGACTGGAGGTGTCGGTCTGGACCGTGGGCCGCTACCTGGCGCGCTGGGGCCTGACGCCGCAGAAGCCGCTGCGGCGGGCCTACGAACGCGATCCGGTCGCCGTGCAGCGCTGGCTGGACGAGGAGTACCCCGCGATCGAAAAGCAGGCCCAGGCCGAAAAGGCCGAGATTCACTGGGGGGATCAGATGGGCCTGCGCTCGGACCATCAGACCGGCACGAGCTACGGCCGGCGCGGGCAGACGCCGGTGGTCCCCGGCACGGGACAGCGTTTCCGCTGCAACCTGATGTCGACCATCACGAACCGCGGCGAACTGAGCTTCATGGTCTTCAAGGAGAGCTTCACCGCGGCGGTGTTTATCAAGTTCGTTTCCCGCCTGCTGCGGCTGCGGCAACGCAAGGTGCTGCTGATCGTCGACCGGCATCCCGTGCACCGCTCGGCCGAAGTGCAGCGCTGGCTGGCGCGGCACGCCGCGCGGCTGGAGCTGTTCTTCCTGCCCGGCTACAGCCCGGATCTGAATCCGGACGAGTTCCTGAACCAGGACGTGAAGAGCAACGCGCTGGGGCGTCAGCGCCCGGCGACGCGGTCGGAGATGATCGACGGCGTGCGTTCGTACCTCCGCAGCACGCAACGCCAACCCGCGATCGTCAAGAGCTACTTCCAAGCCGAATCCGTCCGCTACGCGGCAGGGTAGACATGTTCAATGTTTAGTGCTCCCGGTAATATCATCTGGAACGTCGTCGTCGTCGTCATCTGAATCGCACGCGTCCCCCTCGCCATCGCCGTCTGTATCGGCCTGATCCGGGTTGTCGGCGTTCGGGCAATTGTCTACGTCATCGGGGACATCGTCACCGTCGTCGTCTGTATCGCACGCATCACCCTGACCGTCGCCGTCAGTGTCGGCTTGATCGGGATTATCAGTGCCCGGGCAATTGTCCACATCATCGGGAATGTCGTCGTTGTCGTCGTCAGGGTCTTGATCGTCAGGAATACCGTCGCAGTCATTGTCAGACTGGATCGCGGCAGCCAATGAAAACGTGCCCATCGACACTGCGGTGATCGGACAAGGATTCCCCGTTGCGCCGGTGCCACTGGCTGTCCACGTCGATAGAGCCTGCTGGCCGTTTGTGCGAATCTGGTCGCCATCCCACCAGTTGATAGCTCCGCTGTCAGCAGCCCAGCTGGAATTGAACGCCGAGCAGAGTGGGTCCTCCGGGTAAAGACCACACTAATCAGCCATCGCGCTCGCCAGTACGTCGACCATGCTCTGTGTGACGCTGATCGAGCCAGCCGTGGCGGCCGAAAGAACCGCGGGAGCAGAGCCATTGATGGGGAGTGATTCAGCCGCAAGCAGACTGCCCGTAGCACCGGAAAAAGAGAAAACGCGCTCGAGAGGGTAACCCTCGCTGTCAAGCGCCATGCCTTCCACGACAATGTCGATGATCCCGTCACCGTTCAAGTCGCCTGCTGGCGCGGCGCGAACTTCCATCCCAAAGCGATCTCCAGGCTCGCCAGCCAGTGTGTAAAGGAGCGTTTGGGTCGCGCCTGAGTAAACATGCACCCGGCCAACGCGGGCGGTCTTCAGCTCTGCGCGAGGGGCAGTGATGGCCAAATCGGCGACACCGTCGCCGTCAATATCGGGCAACGTCGTGTACTTGTCCGCGAAGCCGTCATTGGGCTTCGCGCCTGTGATCTGGCCCACGGTTTGGCCGCTTGCACCAGATGTGATTGTTACGGTGCCAACCGTCGGGGTCGCAGGATCGAATCCCGCGATCGCCTCCACGCTTTCTGCCACTCCATCAGTGTCGCAGTCCAGTTCGGGCGACGTCTGAGCCTGACAGAATGCGGCCGAAGCAACGACGATGGCGATCAGCAGGTTCGCGCGGAAATAGAACGACGATATTCCGAAACGGCTATCATTCGACATGTCGCCTCCTCCGACGTGGATCGTAGCTCACACGAGATGACCGCGAGGCATAGCCGCTCAGGCCTGCGCGTCAATCCGATCCCCCAGCCAATTGGAGACCGCGTTCCCCCTTCACGGTGACCCGATGCGGGTCTCTCATTCGCCACGGCGCACTTTGCGGATAGCGCTCAGTTAACCGGACGGTCGGCTGTTAACGAGAAAAACCGAGAGCGCCGGTGCCGAGCTGATGCCCGGGCCCGTGCGCCGAGGCGCGGACCGGCCGGGAACGCGCTCTGTCGCTGCCCAGCGCGTTGCGGATGCATCCATAAACCCTTGCAAATCCTCGCGTTAAAACGAGCAACCCCGGGTGTCACCGGGCGGGTTAATTCCAGCCAGAGATGGGCGGGTCAAAGCCAGCCAGTCGTATGCATGATGTTCACTTCTCCACGGGTTCGCAAGCGGGTTCGGGTTTTGACCTCTCGGTGACCGCGGCTGGTTTGCCGGTGCGATCCTTGAGCCGGTAGCTGCGGCCGGTGATCGCGATGACGTCGGCGTTGTGCAGGAAGCGGTCGAGGATGGCGGTGGCGGCGGGGACATCGCCGAGCAGCTTGCCCCAGTCCTCCAGTGGCCGGTTGCTGGTCATGATGGTCGAGCGCACCTGGTAGCGGCGCATGACGATCTCGAACAGGTACTCGCCGGAGCGCTTGGGGAGCTGCTTCATGCCCATGTCATCGATGATGACCAGATCGGGCCGCAGATAGCGATCCAGGATCTTGTCCTGGCCGCCGAGCCCCTCGTCGGAGAGGAAGTCGCGGACCAGGTCGAAGATCGAGCGGTACAGGACGGTGAAGCCGCTCTTGATAGCTTGGTAGCCCAGTGCCTGGCACAGATGGCTCTTCCCGGTGCCCGGCGGACCGAGGAACAGCACGTCGCGCGCCTCGCGGATGAACCGGCCGGTGGCCAGGTCGAAGATGGGCTTCCGCTTGATCGACGGATTGAACTGCCAGTCGAAGTCTTCAAGCGTCTTCTGCTCGCGGAAGCCGGCGGCCTTCACGCGCCGGCCGATCAGCCGCTCGTTGCGAACGGCCAGTTCGTCCTGCAGGAGCAGTTCGAGGAACTCGGCGTGCTGGAGGTGATGGCCGGCGGCTTCCTGCAGCCGGACGTCCAGCGCCTGCGCCAAGCCTGACAACCGAAGCTTGATCAGGGCGGTGTGCAAGGACTCATTCATGGGGGGCACCTCCTGGTGCTCTCCGGAGGGGAAGAAGCGGGGGTTTGGGGGCAGCGCCCCCAAGGGCGGCGCGTAGCCGCAACCGGTTGTCTTTGAACCGTCTCATGCGTGGACCTCCTCAAAGGCGTTGTGCACCAGCGCCCCGTAGTCGGCCAGACTGCGGATCAGCGGGTGCTCCTGGGTAAACTCGAACTGTTCCTGGGGCGGGGCCTGGCGTTTGAGCAGGTTGCGGACATCGCGCAGGCGCCAGGCCGCATGCGACCGGGCGACCCGGCAGGCCTGTTCGATCTCGATATCCCGGTGCCGTTGCGCCAGGCTGACCAACCCCATGATGACGCGTATGGCGTGGATGCCGCGTTGCTCGACGATCGTCTGCGCCCAGCGGCCGGTCTCTCTTCCGATGTCGGCGGCCTTGTTCAGCCACCAGGCCGTGCCGCGTTCAATCCCGCCGCGCTTGGCGGCGACGATGTGACGATCATCGGTGGCGAATCGTCCGGGTTCGAGTTGGGCGTGGATCGCGATCTGCCGGAGCTCGCGATCGAAGATCCGCACCACGTGTCCATCCCAACGGGCCCAGACGCGCCGACCCACGTACTCGGGCGGGGCCGAGTAGTACGCCTTGGCCACCTCGACATGGCCGTCGCGATTGACGATCCGCTCGGCTTCCTGGAAGAACGGGAAGCGGGCCGCCGGCAGCGGCAACAGCGCGGGGCGTTCGACCTCCGCAAAGACCTTGCCGACTTGCTGCCGCGTGGTGCCGTGGATACGCGTATCGGCGATCGCCGCCTCCCACTCGGCCAGGAAGTGGTTCTGGGCCGCCAGGCTGTCGAACGTGCGGCCCTTCAGGCCGTTGTCCTGGACGTAGTCCACCCCGCGTTCGACCTTACCTTTGTGCCGGGGCGTGTAGGGCTTCGTCGGCAGGATCACCGTGCCGTAGTGCGCGGCGAAGGCCTGCAGCTTCGGGTTGAGCTCGGGCTCGAACCAGTCGGCCTTCGTCACCGCGGCCCGCAGGTTGTCGATGACCAGCGTCTTCGGCACGCCGCCGAAGTGCCAGAAGGCGTTCTCCAACGCCCGAATGAAGTTCTCCGTCGTCTGCCGGTCGACGGTCTCGGTATAGCCCTTGCGCGAGTAGCTCAGGATGATCCGGAAGGCGTGTGGACACTTCCGTTTGCCGTCCGGCCGCAGCAGCGGCGCGCCGCGGCCGAAGTCCACCTGCGCCTCGTCGCCAGGCGCGACCTCGATCCGGCGGAACGGCAGCGGTTGACCCCGCTGGAGCCGCCGGCAAAAGCGTTTGACACTGTCGTAGCGGCCCGTGAAGCCCTGCTCGCTCTGCAGGTCCTGCCAGATGCGCTGGGCCGAGAGTCCCCGCTCCAGCGCGCCGCGGATCAACTCCCGGAATGGCTCACACTGGCTGACCGGACCGGTGGACCCGATGGGCAGGTTTGGCTGGTTTTGATCGCCCACCGGCGGGTCCCGCGGCCCCTCCGACCCGATGGGCGGGTTTGGCTGGTTTTGCGGGTCGGTCGCCGCAGCCGCCCGCACGTAGCGGGCAACCGTCTCCCGGTCCACATCCAGTGCCCGCGCGATGCGGCGCTGCGACCAGCCCTGCGCACGTAACGTCTGAATGGAGTGAATCTTGGCCATCCTGAGCCGGTTCGCCATGCACAGCCTCCTGCAGCCAACTGCTGGCTGCACAGGCTGTCACCACGAACCGCGTTCTCCTCAAGTGGCTGGTTTTCACCCGCCCCGTCCCGGCTGGTTTTGTCCGCCCGCTGACACCCGGGCGCTCTCCGGCCCGGGGTTTCGTGTTAACTGGTCGGTCGCCAGAATTGCGACCGAGCGCTGAACTCCTTTGCGGCCTGCCGCCGGCGAGTTCGAAACGCTCCGTTCGTGGTCCGAGCGTAACGCGCCTGTTAACTAACGGGCGATGTTAACGAGAGAGCGCGAGAGTTCGGGACGCTTTCATTCGGCCTTCGAGCGCAACCCGGCGGGTTACGATCGCACCCCGAACGTCACGGCTACGAACCGAGAGCGCCGCCAGGCGCGGCGGGATCGTCGTAAGCCTTTGCGGGCAACGAGTTGCCGCGACCATGGAAAAAGGCCCCGATTCGGCGTGCGTGTAAACGAAAACGGGCCTTCTCGTTCGAGAAAGCCCGTCGATCTCCCCGCGTAGGACTCGAACCTACAACAACCCGGTTAACAGCCGGGTGCTCTACCGATTGAGCTAGCGGGGACCAGGCGGCCCGCCAGCGAGCCGCCCCACTCGCACCTTACGGTACCATTTTCGC
>Ga0209227_1002952_pt1 | contig 11707 bp, 8 predicted proteins | sample YNPBryantNP2012_FD_185815 | JGI IMG/M metagenome (GOLD analysis project Ga0209227, IMG submission 185815) | Anoxygenic and chlorotrophic microbial mat microbial communities from Yellowstone National Park, USA - YNP Bryant NP 2012 (SPAdes)... ...
GCCGGTGAACCACAGGGAGCCTGCAAAGGCGACAAAAGCGACCGCGCAGGAAAGGTCCCAGTTGCGCGTCACCAGAAACGCCAGCGCGCCGAGCGCCAGACAGCCAGCCAACTCCCACGGGTAAAGGATGCCAAAGACACCCAGGATGGCCGCCATGCCCTGTCCGCCCCGGAAGCGCAGGAAGGGGCTGAAGTCATGGCCGAGCACGGCAGCCAGGCCCACGGCGCGCACCACCCCGCCCGTCTCGCCCAACGACTGCGCCAGCCCCACCGCCGCCGCCCCTTTGGCGATGTCCACCGCCGCCACCAGCACCCCCGCGAGCGGCCCCACGCTCTGGTAGACGTTCTTCGCCCCGGGGTTGCCGTCACCCACTGCGCGGATGTCCACCCCGGCAAAGGCCTGCGCCACCAGGTAGGCCGTGGGCAGGGAGCCCAGAAGAAACGCGCCGAGAAGCACCAGGAGCAGATGCGCTGTCATTCTTCACCTCCTCGAGCCACGCCTCGTTCGACCACGGGCCACGGAGGACAGACGATAGACCACAGACGATGGACGACAGTGGTCCGTGGTCTGTGGTCTGTCGTCCGTGGTCAGATCCAGGCGATGCCCGACCATGCAGAAGCCCTCACTTCAGCCGCTCCTCCCCGCCGAACTCGCGATAGGGGCTGAGTTCCTCCAGCGCCTGCTCGTCCTCCGGGAGCAGGGCGTGCTGCACCATGCGCGCCAGCAACGCCCCCACGCCCGGCCCCAGCATGTACCCCTGACCGCACATCCCCACGGCGTGGATGTACCCCTCCAGTTCCCGCGCCCAGCCGATCATGGGCGAGCCGTCAGGGGTCATGGGATAGAGGCCGCGCCATGTGCGCCGCACCTTCAGATTGGCGAGTTTGGGCATCAGGTCCACCATGCGCCGGGCGATCATCGGCAGGAAGACCGAGGTCTCCCGCCGGTCGGTGCCGACGATGGGCGGCTCGGGGGTGATGCAGAAAACCACGCCGCCGGGCTTGTGCTGATAGAAGTAGTAGTTCTTGGAGCCCTCAGCGGGGCGAATATCCACCACCATCGGCTCCAGGAAACGGGCCACTGGCTCGGTGATCCCCGCTTCATGACTGTCAGGAACCACGGGCACGTCCAGGCTGGCGAACTGCGCCACCGTCCGCGCCCAGGGGCCGGCAGCGTTGATGACCACCGGGGTGGCATAGCCCCCCTGGTCGGTACGCACGCCCACCACCCGCCCCCGGCGGCGGATGATGCCAGTGACCCGCTCACGGAAGCGGAACTCCGCCCCGCGCTCCTTCGCCCGGACGTAGAAGGCGTGAGCGCTGAGCAGGGGCGAGGCGGAGCCGTCTCCCGGCGAGTAGGTGCCGCCGATCAGCCCTTCACGGTTCAGCGCCGGGATGACCTCCAGCAGATCGTCGCGGTCCAACCAGCGGATGTTCAACCCGTAGGCCTGCTGCACCTTGAGCAGGTCCTTGAGGGCGCGCTCCTCCCGCTCCCGATAGGCGACGAAGGAGTAGCCGCCCTGATACCACTCGATGTTGTCCCCGTAGGTCTCCTGCCAGGTGGAGAAGACCTCGATGGACTTGAGGCAGAGGCGGATCTTGGCCGGCGTGGAGTGGGTGGCGCGGATGCCGCCGATGGCGGCCTTGTTGGACCCCTGGCCGGGGCTGGCGAACTGGTCAATGACCAGTGGCCTCAACCCCGCCTGGGCCATGAAGAACGCCGCTGGCAGGCCGATGCTGCCCGCGCCGATGATGATGGCGTCGTAAACTCGTGTGGTCATCACATCCCTCCCTCGTGCGCGTCGGTGGCGTGCACCACGGTAGCCGCCTCCGGCGGCTTCTCCTCACCAGCGACCCCCGCGAAGACCCCGAGCGGCACCTCGACGAAGAGGGGCCGCTGGGTATTCTCCGTCATCTGCGCGGGTGACACCCCTTCCTCGCGAAACAGCCGCTTGATGAGGTTCGTGCAGGTCTTCCCGCCGCACGCGCCCATGCCGGCGCGGGTGACCGCCTTGATGTGGTTCATGTCCCGTATGCCGGCGCGGATGAGCGCGCGGATCTCCCCGGCGGTCACCCGCTCGCAGCGGCAGACAACCTCGTCATCGGCTGTACGAGCGACGTAGCGCGCCAGCGGCTCGCCCACCGTCATCTCCTGCATGCGGATGCCGGCAATGCGCCGGGCAATCTCTCGTGGCGCGCGCACGCGCACCAGCAGCGCCCGGTCGGCAAATCGGGGATGGCGTACCTTCACCACCTCAACGTTGCCCAGCATCTGCCCCTCAGTGTCCAGCACGGTCACCACGCTCCCCTCGTGAATGCTCCCCGCTGGGAACTCGTAGGGGATGGTCACAATGGGGAACTCGGGGTCCTGCCGGTAGTCCACCAGGGTGATGGCCAGCCCCGGGCAGATGGCGACGCACTGCTCGCAGCCCGCGCAGTCCTGGCCGACGTATTCGGGCATACCGCGGATGTCCTCCCCCTCGATGACGATGCACTTCTGCGGACAGACGGAAGTACAGGGGTTGCAGGGAATCTCTTGCACGCAATGGAAGACGGGAAAGACCCCCTCTTCCCGCTCCGGCAGGTCCTCGGTGACGACCGCACCAGGGCGGGATTTGAGGATCTCGGCGGTGCGGTGCCACTCCGGTGGCACCTCACCGACGTCGCGGCCCAGGCTGCGGGCGATCTCCAGGCCGCGGATGCGCCCGGTGAACATCGCCGCGGAGGCCTCGGCGATCTCCTCCGCATCCCCCGCAGCGTAGACCGGCAGGCCGAACTCGCGCGCCTTGTGGACGAACTCGTCCACAGGGTCCAGTCCCACCGCGACAAGCAGCGTGTCGCAGGCGAAGGTCTTCTCCGTGCCGGGGATGGGCCGCCAGTTCTCGTCCACCTGAGCGATGGTGACGGACTCGACCTCCCGCTCGCCGTTGGCGCTGAGGACAGTGTGGGAGGTGTAGATAGGCACACCCAGGCGGGCCAGTTTGTCTTTATGCACCTTGTAGCCACCGCACTCCGGCAGGGCCTCGCACAGACCCACGACCTCGATGCCGGCCTGGAGGGCGTGGTAGCCGGCGATGAGCCCCACATTGCCCCCGCCAACGATGAACAGTCGGTTGGTGGCCCGCACCAGGTCGCGGTTGACCAGGGTCTGGAACGCGCCGGCCCCGTACACCCCCGGCAGGGTGTTCCCCCGGAAGGTCAGCGACTTCTCCCGCGCGCCGGTGGCTACCAGCAGGATGTGGGGTTGGACGATGACGTACCGTCCCTCGCGCAACACGCCAACCTTGCGGTCGGAGAAGACAGCCAGGGCGGTGGAGTTCAGCCACACCTGGACGTTCTCGAAGCCACGCACCTCCTTCTCCAGTTTCGTGGCGATGTCTATGCCACGGGTGCCAGCGTAGCAGGCATCCACCGAGCCGAAGAATTTGTGGGTCTGCAGGACGAGTTTCCCGCCCAGACGGTGCTTGTCGTCCACAATGAGCGTGCGCACGCCGGCCTTGCCCAGTTCGATGGCCGCAGAGAGACCCGCAGGCCCCCCGCCGATGATCAGGCACTCCACCTCGACCGTCTCTATGCCACGCAGCGCGGGCAGGGAGTGGACGTCAGGCAATGCCGGCAGTCCCTCCAGCGGTTCGACGTGCATCCCTTCGCGCACGAGGGTCATGCAGGACTTGACCGGCAGCCCATCGGCCATCACCGTGCACTGCGCACATTGCCCGTTGGCGCAGAAAATGCCCTGCGGGGCGCCATCCTTGGGGTGATGACCGAAGACGCGCACCCCGTTGGCGAACAGCGCCGCGGCGATGGTCTCCCCCTGGCGGGCCGTGAACGTCTGCCCCTGCCAGGTGAACTCGATCAATGGCCGGTCCTCGACCGGCAGGATGGGGTGAGCCGTGATACGGTGGATCAAAGCGGCACCTCCTGGTTATGGTTTCAGGTTGCAGGTTTCAGGTCAATTGTACTCCTTCGTCGAACGCCTGCAAAGTTCGGACTGCGGCAACGTTTTGGACTGCGGCGACTGCGTCGCCGCTTTCAAAGCGCAGACATGTCGGCGCAATCCAGAGCCGCTCTGGATCGGCCTCAGTGCGGGAAATCCCAGAAGGGATCCCCGCGCCAGGGGTGAATGTCCTCCATCTCTTCCCCCACCAGCCACAGGTCGGGCAGGCGGCAGAGCGGCACCCACCAGACCCGTTCGGCGTTGAGCGCCTCGATGCGGTAGAAGATTTCCACACGCACGCTCATTTCGGCCGTCTCCGCCTGGGCGTAGAGCAGGCTGTCCAGATCCTCATCGCAGAGACGGGTGGGATTGTGCCCTCCCTCTCCGGCCCCCACACACAGCCACCGTGGGTCATCGGGGTCAGGATATCCCGGCGGGACAGACGCCCACTCCGCCAGGTCCCAGCCCTCCTCCGCACCCCAGACCACCGGTTGCAGGCGGATGCCGACACGGGCCAGCATCTGCCCCAGGGCAGCCGTTACCGCACCTCGTTGCACGCCAGAGGCAGGCACAGCATAACGCAACGTCAGGGGGAGGCCGTCCCGCTCGCGCACACCGTCGCCATCCCGATCCCGCCAGCCAGCGCCATCCAGCAGATCGTTCGCCTGACCAGCGAAGGCGGCGCTGGCGGCGGGACTTTCGAATACCGTCCCGGCCCACAGGCTGAAGGCGGGTTGAGCCCGACCCGGAGCCAGGAGGTCGCACAGCCGCGGACGATCGAGCGCCAGTCCAATTGCCCGGCGCACCGCCTCCTGTTGGAGAGCGGGGTGCCCCGTGGCCGGGTCGAAGTTGAAGACCAGGGTCTCGACCAAGCCTGAAGCCCCCTCCACCACACGCGCGCCGGTCAGATCGCTCACCCCGTCAGCATGCTCCGGCCAGAGCAAGGGAACCAGGTCCACCTCTCCCGCCCGTACTGCAGCAAGCCGTTCTTCAACCTGGGGCAGGACGCGCACAGCCACCCGGCAACAGGCATTGCCCAGGGGGTTGGCCACGAAATGGAGCACATCCCCTTCCTGCCCGGCAAAGACGAAAGGACCGCTACCCACCGTGGGTTGGCGATTCCAGACCACCCGGTCCAGCGTCCCCTCGCGGGCGAACACCGGCTCCAGGACATGGCGTGGCAGCACATACGAGAAGAGCGTCGAGGGCCAGGGGGCGAAGGGTTCGCCGAAACGGACCTGAACGGTGTGCGCGTCCACGGCGACAATACCCTCGATGCGGTCATAAGGGAAGCGGCTGACGACGCTGTTCTCCGGCGCCACGGCCATCTGATAGGTGAAGAGCAGGTCATCGGCAGTGAGCGGCTGACCATCCGACCAGGTCGCTTCAGGCCGCAAGCGAATAGTGAAAGTACGGCCGCCATCGGCGATGGTGCCGTCGGCCTCCGTGGGCAACCCTGCCGCCAGTTCCGGGTGCGGGGCAAGGCTGTCGTCCAGGCGCCACAGCCCGGCCAGAAACAGCCCCTGTACCGCCCGCGCCGACCAGGTGCGGGCATAGAGGGGATTCAGGCTGTCGGGCGGCTCTGGCAGGGCGATCACCACCTCACGAGGGAGAGGAGTGGCCGTTGGCGGGAGAGAGGGAGAAGGAACAGGAGATGGCAGCGACGGGCCTACCGCTGGCTGCGATGTCACACAACCGACCAACAGGCCAGCGCTCAAGACGAGCAGGTGCACAGCGCGCAGCGACCGTCCCATCTAGGGCGACGAGAGAATCGTGAGCGTGGCGTCGTCGAAGTAGGCGGCGTGGAACTGAGAGGCGAACTGCGGCTCGGCGAAGAAACAGACGGTCATCCGCCCGCCCCGGCCAACTGCCGCCGCAGGAGACTGCAGCAGCACCAGGCCACTGCTCTGGTCAATGACCTGCGTGTCTCCCCAGGCGCCCTGCTGACAGGCGGGGTTGCCGGTGGGATCGATGCCCGCACGTACCTGGATGCCGCCCATGTTCGAGTAGCCACGGGCGTAGATCTCGAACCGCGCTCGCGTGCCAGCGGTGAGGGTGATGACCTGGTAGAGCGTCACCTGGAACTTGACCCACTGGAAGGTCTGAATCTGCAAGGTCGAACCGTGGATCTGGCGGTCTCCCGGCAGGAATTCGGGACGGGCGTAGGAGAAGTCGGGGTTGAACTCCTGCCCCGGCTGCCAGTTGACCAGCGCCGTCATCTCCCAGCCGGGCACGTGGTCGAAAGCGATATCCTCGAAGTCGCCATTCACCAGCGTGACAGGCGTGGGCGTCAGCGTGGGTGTCGGCGTGGGCGTGGGGATGACGATCGGCGTGCGCGTGGGCACGCGGGTGGGCGTGGGGCGCGGCGTCCGCGTCGGCGCGGGGGTGAACGTGGGAGTGGGGGTCCAGGTGGGGGGCAACGTCACCGTTGGCGTGGGGTTGGTCGCCGCGACGGCCCTCTCCCGCAGCGCCTGGAGACGAGGAGCGAAGACAATCACCCCAGCCAGACAGGCCAACACCAGACAGTCAGCGATTCCCAGGACGATAATCACCAACCACTGTTTTCGGCTCATGCCTGACCTCCACACCGGTTTGAGCAAAGTGTAGTCGAGATTGAGGGATAGTCAAGAAGCGGAGACACGGAGAGGCAGAGAGGGGCCGAAGGTGGATTTGTGCATCGTTGTGGGTTCGCCTATAATGCAGGTATCCATCCATCGAGGTCAGGCCATGGAGAAAGCAGACCTGCTGTTGACGGGCGGCATCGTGGTGACTATGAACAGCCAGTTCGAGCAGTTCGAACCGGGCGCAGTGGCAGTACGGGATGGCAGCATCGTGGCCGTGGGGCCGGCGGAAGAGGTGCACGCCAGTTGGTCAGCACAGGAGACTGTGGACTGCACCGGCCAGGCGATCATCCCGGGGTTGATCAACGCCCACACCCACGTCCCGATGACCCTGGTGCGCGGCCTGGCCGATGACCTCCGGTTGGACGTCTGGCTGATGGGTTACATGATGCCGGTCGAACGGGAGTTTGTGCGGCCGCGCTTCTGCTGGCTGGGGACCCAACTGGGGTGTGCGGAGATGATCCGCTCCGGCGTCACCTGCTTCGGCGACATGTACTACTATGAGGAAGCGGTCGCCGACGCCACCGCGCAGGCCGGCATGCGCGCTGTCTGCGCCCAGTCCATCCTCAAGTTCCCCACACCCGACGCCCCCAGTTACGATCACGGACTACGGCTGGCCCGCGACTTCGTGGCCCGCTGGAAGGGACATCCGCTCATCATTCCGGCTGTCGGCCCCCACGCCGCCTATACCTCCACCCCGGAGATGCTCCAGGCCTGCGCTGCGCTGGCCCTGGAATATGACGTACCCATCCACATCCACCTGGGAGAGACCGCGCAGGAAGTGCAGGACCTCCGCAAAGAATACGGCATGCCCATGGTGCCGTGGGTCAAGAAGCAAGGCCTCTTCGAGGCGCGGGTGACGGCCGTGCACTGCGTCCATCTGGACGAAGGAGAGCTGCACACGCTGCTGCACCATGGGGCTGGCGTGGCCCACAACCCCACCAGCAACCTGAAACTCTCCAGCGGCTTCGCGCCGGTGGCGCGCATGCTGGCGCTGGGCCTGGCGGTGGGAATCGGCACCGACGGTCCGGCCAGCAATAACGACCTGGACATGTTCGAGGAGATGCGGCTGGCAGCCCTGCTGGCCAAGGGGGTCACCTTAGACCCCACTGTCGTCCCGGCGCGACAGGCGTTGGCGATGGCGACCAGCATGGGGGCCCACGCGCTGCATATCGCCCATCTGACCGGCTCGCTGGAAGTGGGCAAACGGGCCGACATAACCGTAGTCAGCCTGCAAGGGGTACATCTTTCTCCTAAGTTCCAGCGCGACCATGATGCCATTTACTCGCAGATCGTCTACGCCGCCAAGAGCGGGGATGTACGCCACGTCATCTGCGATGGCCGCTGGCTGATGCGCGACCGGACACTGTTGACCGTGGACGAGGAGAGCCTGTGCGCCGAGGCGGCGCAGGTAGCCCGGAAGATTGATCGTTTCCTGATCGCGCGCGAGGAGAGCGTGCTGAGCAAACTGCTGGCCATCGGCGGGGTGGCGCAGGAGAAGACCTTCGAGGTGCAGGTCAAGGTCCACCTGCCCGACGCCGCTCCGGTCGAAGCGGCGCTGACAGGGCCGCAGATGCCAGTGGTCAAATCCTCCCACCGCCGCCAGTACGACACCTACTTCATGTTCGACGACCCCGACCACAGCCGGCTGCGCTATCGGGAGGAGGAGATTTTCGATGAGGAGGGAGAAGTCACCGACGTGCGCTATCGGCTCACCCTGACCGGGCCGTCGAAGGAACGGGAGTTCGCCCACTCCATCCTCCTGTCACGCTCTCGCTTCGACGCGCCCGCCACGCGCAGCCTGCGCTTCTACCGGGAGTACTTCCAGCCGCAACAGGAATGGGAGGTCCAAAAAGAGCGCCGCCGCTACCACGTCCGCTTCGGGGGCACCGACTTCGCCGTCAACCTGGACCGTATGCTCTCACCCGAACTGCCAGGTGTCTTCCTGGAGATCAAGAGCCGTACCTGGTCAGCACAGGACGCGGAGCGGAAGGCGGAACTGATCGGCGAAATGCTGACGCTCTTCGGCGTGGGGGAACAGGAACTGGTGCGACGGGAGTATCTCGACCTGGCCAGGGAGGCAGCCCGGCTGAGACCGAAATGAACGAGAAGGTGTTGATTGTCGAGGATGATCTGGCCTTACGAGAGACGCTGGAATACAACCTGGCCCGACAGGGCTACACCGTCCAGGTCGCTGCGGATGGCCCAACGGCGCTGGTGCTAGCCCGACAGGGACGACCCGATCTCATCCTGCTGGACATCATGCTCCCGGGGCTGGACGGTTTCGAGGTCTGTCGTATCCTGCGCCAGGAAACCAACGTCCCCATCCTGATGCTCACCGCTCGCGATGAGGAAGTGGATAGGGTCGTTGGGTTGGAAGTGGGGGCTGATGACTACGTCACCAAACCGTTCAGCATGCGGGAACTGATGGCGCGGGTCAAGGCGCTCCTGCGGCGCTCGCGGCTCACCACAGGCGAGCCGACAGCAGAGGGTGCCCGCACATCGCCGGAGCGACTGGTCTTCGACGACCTGGTGATTGACCTGTCTCGCCACGAGGTGACACGCGCCGGCCACCCGCTGATCCTCAGACCCAAAGAGTACGACCTGCTGCTCTTCCTGGCCCGCAACCGGGGCATCGTCCTCTCCCGCGACCTGATCCTGGAGCGCGTTTGGGGCTGGGAATACGGCGGCGGCAGCCGCACGGTGGACGTCCACGTGCGCTGGTTGCGCGAGAAGATCGAGCCGAATCCGGCGCAGCCGACGCGCATCGTCACCGTGCGGGGAGCAGGGTATCGGTTCGAGGGTTAGATGCTTCATACCATTCGCTGGCGTATCGCCGTTCCATATATTGTCCTGATCGTGCTGGCCATGCTCGGCCTGCTCATCTACCTCTCCGGCTTCGTCCGGCAGGCACGCCTGGCCGACCTGCGGGCGCAACTGGCTGACGACGCGCGCCTGGTCGGTGACGCGCTGGCCTCCCAACCCGCCTGGGCGGAGCCGACGGCCACCTTCGATGACGCGGCGCGTCACTATGCCGACCTCCTGGGCGCCCGCGTGACGATCATCGCCACCGATGGCACAGTGGTCGGCGAGTCGCACGAGGACCGCGCTCAGATGGACAACCACCTCTTCCGCCCTGAGGTGCAACAGGCGCTGGCGGAGGGGACGGGCAGCAGCCTCCGCTTCAGCAATACGTTGGGTCAGGAGATGATGTACGTGGCTGTCGCGGTGACAGCGGAGGGCGCGACGCGCATCATGCGCGTGGCCCTGCCCGCGCAGCAGGTCGAAGCGAGCGTGGCCCACCTGCGCGGCGCGATCATCCTGGCCGGGTTGCTGGCCACCGTAGGCGCGGCGCTGCTGGCCGTCCTTCTGGCTGAGCGGGCCGTCCGCCCGGTGCGCCGACTGACCAGCGTCGTGCAGCGCATGGCCGGCGGCGACCTGGGTGCGCGCCTCCTGCCGACCACCCAGGACGAGGTCGGCCTGCTCACCCGCTCCTTCAACCAGATGGCCGATCGTCTGCGGGGGACGATCACCACGCTCAGCGAGGAGCGCAGTCGCCTGGCCGCCGTGCTGGAGGTCATGGCCGACGGTGCGCTGATCACCGACGAGGACGGGCGCGTCCGCCTGATCAACCCCTCTGCCGGTCGGCTGCTCGGCACGGACACGGAGGCGGCCCTGGGCCGCACGCTGGCCGAGGTCGCCCGCGACCATCGGATCATCTCTCTCTGGCAACGGTGCCGCGAGCAGGGCAAGGAGCAGGTCGAGCCGGTGGAGATGGGCCGCCAGGGGCCGTTCTTCCAGGTGGTCGTCACGCCGCTGCAGGGCAACACCCCCTCCGCCTGCCTGGTCATCCTGCAGGACCTCACTCGCGTGCGGCAGTTGGAGACGGTGCGGCGCGATTTCATCAGCAACGTCTCCCACGAACTGCGCACCCCGCTGGCCTCACTCAAGGCGCTGGTGGAGACGCTGCGCGGCGGGGCGCTGGAGGACCGCCTGGCAGCGAAGCGGTTCCTGGACCGCATGGAGACAGAAGTGGATGCGATGACGCAGATCGTCCAGGAACTGCTGGAGTTGTCGCGGATCGAATCGGGCCGCGCCCCGCTGCAGATGGCCGCCGTGCCAGTAGAAGAGATCATCCTGCCCCCTGTCGAACGGCTGCGCCCGCAGGCCGAGCGAGCCGGGCTGCAGCTCACCGTCGAACTCCCGCCGGACCTCCCGCCGGCCCTGGCTGACGCCGAACGGATGCGCCAGGCGATCACCAATATCCTGCACAACGCGATCAAGTTCACCCCCGCGGGCGGACAGGTCGCCGTACGGGCGGCGTTGGCGGAGGGGGATGCGGAGATGCCCCCCCATCACCGCCTCCCCGCCTCCCCGTGTCTCCTTGTCTCCGTCTCTGACACCGGCGTGGGTATCGCGGAGGATGACCTGCCGCGCATCTTCGAGCGGTTCTACAAGGCCGATCGGGCGCGCAGCGGCGGCGGGACGGGGCTGGGCCTTTCGATTGCCCGCCACATCGTCGAGGCCCACGGCGGGCGCATCTGGGCCGAGAGCGTGGAGGGGCGGGGCTCCACGTTCTACCTGACCATCCCGATCCATACTCCCCATCCTCCCGCAGGTTAGAAAGCGGCCGGCAAGAGGGCGAGCAGCCCATTGCAGCGCACTTCAATGCTGACACACGAGATGCCCTGCCCGTTCACACGCCGTTAACAGAACCCTAAACCCCCCTTAACGCCCCACGAAACTCCCCTTAAGCTTGCTGTGTTACCATCTGTCTCGTGGAAGAGAGGCAGATGGGTTTCTATCCTGCACCGATACCGATGCGGATGGACGGCACAGCCAGACCGGGGTACTCTTCGTATGCGCAGTTGGTCGCGCTGGTCTCTCAGGGCTGGCGAGTTGAGCCGCCCGTGTATATGCGCCCGCAGTGGCGCTCCCGCGCCCGAGAGGAAAACGTCTACCACTTCGTCCTCTGGTGGGGTGGTCGTTTCAACCTGGTCAGCGTGCCCGATTCCCCAGAGCTACAGCAGTTCCTGGAACGGAATCGGTTGCCCGTCGATCGCCTGTAGGATACGACAGGCGGAATCCAAACTAGTAGGAGGAGAAAAGATGTACAGTGGTAAGAACAGATGGCTGGCGGCGCTGATGGG
>Ga0209227_1002965_pt1 | contig 11677 bp, 10 predicted proteins | sample YNPBryantNP2012_FD_185815 | JGI IMG/M metagenome (GOLD analysis project Ga0209227, IMG submission 185815) | Anoxygenic and chlorotrophic microbial mat microbial communities from Yellowstone National Park, USA - YNP Bryant NP 2012 (SPAdes)... ...
TCTTGGAATATATCACGCCTTTGTAACTGATCCGATAAACAAAGAAAATAAACAAGCCTAAGACAAAGGCGACCAGCAAAGTCAAGGCAATGGACATTACAGAGAGTTCAGTTGTAAAAATATCGGCGTTTTTTATGAAATCTTGCCAGGTCATAAAATTACTCCTTTTTTGCTATATGCTGACAACAAAACATTTGGCATATTTTGAGATAGATTGGCGGTGAATGTTCTCTACTTGCACTATATTTCGAATGGCATCCGGAAAATAACCGGTGTATTTCACCTCAAGAATGATCTGCTCAGGAGGCATTGCCGCAATCTGGCATCCTTTTGAGAACAAATCGTTTTGAAAAACTCCGGCACTCAGGAAAGAGTCGAGCGTCACGCGTACGTCCCCATAGCGGTACACAAATGCCTCGCGGCGGTATTCCACCACCACTCTGGGGCGTAAATATCGTGTCTGGTAAGAAATATAAAATTCCCTGGCGACATCATCGTCTTTCTGTCTTAGAAAACCAACATCACCACTGATCAGAGCCTCGTATTCTTCCCTTGAAAGCCGAATATGGGACTTCTCGGTCACGTACCCCCGCTTGATTTTCCTTTCTAACTTGATCACATCGTCCTGGTGGTTGTAAATGCGGATTCTGAATTTTCTCCGCTCTTGAAGGCCTTTCAATTTATCAAAAAATGCACTTTGACGATAGTCATCAAAATATAAACTCGAAACCCAATATCCCCCTTGCGCGTCGCTATAATGATCTCGCTGGCAAAGTTTGCTTAACCTATTTTCCAATAGACATTTTTGACGCGCATTGATCAAAAACTTTAATTCGTTTCTATACATGACTTTTTGTAACGTGTTTCCATCAGGATCGGAGGATGAACTCCACAGACTAAAGAGTATTATACATCATGCGGGTAACTCACTTTGCGGGGAAGGAACTGTTAGAAAAGTAGTTCTCGATTATCGCATTTCCCCAGCGCTGATGATCACCCGCTCCCCCAGGCCGGCCCACTCGTAGAGCCACCGGGCGTCTGCCGGGGAGAGGTTGACGCAGCCGTGTGAGACCGGCGAGCCGAAGTCGTCGTGCCAGTAGGCGGCGTGGAAGCCCAGGTCGCCAAAATAGGTCATGAAATCCGGCACTCCTTCGAGATAATAGACGCTGATCGAACCGGCGGGCGGCGTCAACTGGATATAGGGGAACTTTTGCAGGATGGCGAACCGCCCCGGAAATGTCCAGCCGGGCTGTTTACCGGTCGAGACGAGGGTGGCGAAGACCAGTTTACACTCGTTGTAGACGCGCAGGGTCTGCTCGGCCAGGTCCACGTAAACGAAGCGGCAGGTGTTTGCCCCTGCGTCGGCCGGGACCTGGGGACTGGTCAGCGCGACGGCATCGGCGGGCAGCCACTCGTCCGGGCCGACGGCCACGTAGCCGGGGTTTTCTCTGGGGGCAGGGACTTCGTGCACGACCTCGTAGCGGCGATAGGGGCGCACAGGTGTTCCGTCGGCGGTGAGCGATTGGGTGTCGGCCAGCACCCAGCCAAAGCGGAAGTCCACGTCGCGGGTCAACAGCAGGCCGCGAAACGTGGAGGGGGTCAACAGTTGCACATCGGCGGCGTCCATCCAGCCGTAATAGACGGTGTAGAACGTCTTGCCGTCACGGGTTTCTTCCCCTACTACCGAGACGTAGGCTGGGGCGTTGGGCAGGTAGCCGAAGTTGCCGGTGCCCTGGACGGCGTCGTTCAAGGTGGCATAGACGCGCGCTTGGGGGTTGGTCACCAGCCCGTAGCGGTATTCGAGGACGGTGTAGGACTCATCGAGCAGAGTGTACCAGGTCGGTTCGGGCGTTTGGGTGGGGGTGGGCGGAATGGTGGGGGTGGGGACGGGAGAAGGGGAGGCCGCCGGCGTGGGAGAAGGCGAGGGAGGGGGGGCAGGCGTCGGGTCCGCGCCGCAGGCGGTGAGGAAGAAGAGAAGGACGGGCCAAAGCAGGGAAAGGAGAGGGGCGAGGGGGGGCAGGTAGGCCGTTTTCTTCTCTTTTTTGAGAAAAGGAGCAGGGAGGAAGGGGTTAGACATGGGGCCAGTCCAGCAGGGTGACTTCGACCAACAGTCGGGGGTTGACGTTGGCGTCCAGTTGCTGAATGGCTTTTTCGGCCTGGGTGGTGAGGCGGCGAGCGGTATCCAGGCCAAGTTGCCGGGCGAGGGCATGGATTTCTTCGGCGCGGTCCACATTCATCAGCGGGGCCGAAGTGCCGGAGGCGGCAAGCAGGACGTCTCGCCAGTAGGAGAGCCAGAGGAGGAGGGTCTCGCGGGGCCGTTCTTTTTCGGCGTGTTTGCGGTCGGTGAGGCGCTCGGCGTAAGCGAATTTTTCGACCCGCGAGGCGGTGAGCAGGCGGTGGAGTTCGTCGATGCGCTGGCGGCGGAAGTCCAGGGAGTCGGGGTCAGCGAGCAGGCGGAAGGCGAGGCCGACGCGCCCGCCGGAGAGATGCGCCAGGAGGTGGGCAGTTTCAGGATCTGCGCCGTGCTCGTGCAGGGCGGCCTCAACCGTTTCGAGCGGCGAGGGGGAGAGGCGTAGCACCTGGCAACGGGAGACGATGGTGGGGAGCAGGGAATCGGGCGAATCGGCGGTCAGGAGCAGGAGGGCGTGGGAGGGGGCTTCTTCGAGGGTTTTGAGCAGGGCATTGGCGGCGCTGGGGTTGGCTTCTTCGAAGCGCAGGAAGAGCGCCACGCGGTAGCGGCTCTGGTAGGGTTTGAGCGAGAGCATCTGGCGCACTTCGCGCACTTGTTCCACTTTGAGCACACCGCCTTCTTTTTCAGCCTGGACGACCGTCAGGTCGGGGTATTGCATGGCTTCGATTTGGCGGCAGGTGCGGCATGTTCCGCAGGGTTCGCCTGGGGCCGGGGATTCGGGGCAGAGCAAGGCCTGGGCAAAGCGCAGGGCGAGGGTGCGCCGTCCGACGCCGCTCGGGCCGGTGAAGAGGTAGGCATGGCTCAAGGTCCCGCGCTGGATTTGGGCGCGCAGGAGGTCCACTGCCCATTGGTGGCCGAGGATGTTCCAGTTGGTCATGTGCGATAATTTTGTATCAGGTGAGGTGAAGACATGTGGCCTTCACACAGGTCTTTGAGCGGGCATTCTTTGCATTTTGGCTGAGCATGGTTAAAGCAGAAATTTGTGCCAAGGTAAATCAGGCCGTCGTCAAACGCAGCAACAGTCTGTTTTTGCAGCAGTAAGAAAGGATGTTGTAACCGTTGAATTTCGAATTTTGTTGGCTTCTTTTTGTGGGTTGCCAGGTGCTTGACTGAAATTTCGCAGTATGCGTCTTTTACATCGGCATCAAGATAGAGGGTAGTGGGCATCCCTCGAATGTTTGTTACCCGCAAATAGTCCATGCCCCCTTTTCCCTGTCTTTTCTGAATGACCTGTTTTTTTACGTAGTCCTCCTCTGAAGCCCAATGGAGCAAATAGCCGGTTCTCCAAAGAACGCGTCCAGCGTTCGAGTCGTAGGGAACTTCAAAGGAATAGTTTCCCCATGATGTGTCGTGTCGGCGGGTTATGCTAAAGGTGGAAACCATCCATTTGGCAAATAGATGGCAGGCTTTATCACCAATTGCTTTGCCCAACCCATAACGTTGGTGGTCTTTTAGTGCTGTTGTCATTCTCTCAGCAGAAGGGTACGTTTCAAGATAATCCAACAGGGGAGATGTGGATTTGTTTTTACCCAGGTCTTTTTCGAGAAGGAGAGGAAGCGCCAGAGGAACACCCCATCGAAAGACGGCGTAATTCAGAGCCTGTTTGGAGTTATCCATGAACAAATTGTATCGGCTGGGCTGGGAACGATTTTCTTGTGCCCATGCTTCTGCGCGAAGGGCTTTGATGGATTGATGTTGGGTAAGGATTTGATCAATGGCAATACCAATTTCCTGAAAGAAAGCAAGAGGACGGTGTAGAAAACGGATTTCATAGTGATACATTTCATTGGTCACGTTTACCAACATCTTGCGCACACCCACAATATCAGGGCCCTGGTCAATGACAGCATTCAAGAGGAGAAAGCGTGTTAATAGTTCGCGGCGACTGATATTTGTGCCATCCGTTTTGTCCAGAGAACGGTCATCCAGCCGGCCATTTGGCAAGAAAAAGTTCGCGAATATCTCTATCTCTGCCAGTTGGGGGGAGGAAGGATGTTCCTGGCCGATTTCAGCAATTTTTTGAATTAAATCCGCCACGTTTGTCATGAAGGTACCTTCTTGGTGCTATTTTTGACTCCACTGCAAAAACCCTGAAGTTTCACCACGAAGACACGGAGTCACAAAGTTTCCTTTCATTTACTTACTCGTGTCTCCGTGTCTTTGTGGTTCGATTTTCACCTTTTTGCAGGAGACTCATTTTTCCAAAATATCAAAGGACATTTGCTTTGCCGAAGAGGCTTTAGAAATGCCATTTCCGTTGGCAGCGGGTTCGTCAAAGTCTATTTTCTCGAAAATGGCTACCAGCTGTTGTTTGCGGATGGAAAGCGGTTCATTAACCCTTTGTCTGGCCAGCTGAACGTATTTGGGGATAATTTCATATCCCACTGCATTCCTTTGCAAATGATGAGCTACTTTTGTGGTTTGACCTGAACCCAGGAAAGGATCGAGAATCAAATCTCCTGGATAGGAATACAGGGAAATCAATCGGTAGGGAATTTCTTCTGGGAAAGGAGCGGGATGGTCAATGGTATCTGGCGGGACGGGGGCAATGTGCCAGATGTTGTTGGCCAGATCGAGCGTGAAGAGGCGGTTGATGGGGTAGGCAGCATTCTCTTTTTCTTGCTGACTGCGCCCCTCGTAAATTTTTGGCCCTGGTTTCTGGAATACGAGGATGTATTCATTCATGATGTTGGGGTAAAAATAGCCTGGATAAGGCTTTTGAATACTCACGCCAGCACGTTTGACACCTGCTGTACATTTGTGCCAGATAAAATCCTGGTAAAAATTCCAACGGCCTCGCATGCGCGATACAAAATCAAAAGGAACAGGGTAGAGCTCACCATCAAGCAAAACCGTGCCAATGACCACGGCGCACAAGCCACCAGGTTTGGTCACGCGAAAGACCTCGTCAAAAATTCGAATAATCCAGTCAAGGTATTCTTCGTAGCTCAGGTAGCCGTGGGCGTAACGGCGTGTGCGGTAATACTGGCGTTTATCGGCGGCGTGAATATCATAGTCAATTGCATTCCAGTAAGGGGGAGATGTGACAGTGAGGGCTACACTGTCATCTGCAATTTCAGTCATTGTCTCACAAGATTTTTCGTAAATTTGGACAGCCATTCTTCACTCCTCTCCCGCTCGCAACCGCAGGTAGGACTCGTACCGTTCGGGGCGGACCTGACCGGCCTCCACTGCGGCGCGCACGGCGCAGCCCGGTTCGACGCGATGGGTGCAGTCGCTGAACTGGCAGTGTGCCACGAGGGGGGCAATTTCGGGGAAGTAGCCGTCCAGTTCCTCGGGGGTGGTATCCCAAAGCGCCAGGGAGCGCAGGCCAGGGGTGTCGGCCACGTAGCCGCCGCCGTCCAGCGGAAACAGTTCGCGCACGGTGGTGGTGTGGCGCCCTTTGTTGACGGCCTGACTGACCTCACGCACGGCCAGCCCCAGGCCGGGCTGGATGGCATTGAGCAAACTGGATTTGCCCACGCCGCTTGGACCGGCCAGGGCAGAGACTTTGCCTGTCAGTTTCTCGCGCAGTTCTGCCACGCCTTGACCAGTTTTGGCGCAGGTGTAAATTACCGGGTAGCCGATGGCCGGATAAAAGCCAAACAGGCGCTCAGCCTGCTCTTGCCCCACCAGGTCCACCTTGTTGGCCACGATGATCGCCGGGATGCCTTGCTTTTCGGCGATGACCAGGAAACGGTCAAGCATGCGCAAATGGGGGTGCGGCTGGGCGCAGGCAAAGACGAACACGGCCTGGTCGGGGTTGGCCAGGAGGACTTGTTGATAGACGCCCTGCGGGCGTGGGTCGAGGCGAACGAGGGCGCGGGTGCGCGGTTCGACGGCCTCGATCGTGCCCGTTCCGTCTGGCTGACGCGTAATCTGTACCCGGTCGCCAATGGCAGCAATATCTCCGCTGCGGGGACCTTGCTTGAGGCGGCCGCGCAGGCGACAGGTCAGGATGCCGCTTGCGGTCTGGACGGTGAAAAAACCGGATTGAGAACGGATGATGATGCCGGTTTCAAGGTCAGCAGACATAGGGTCGCACGTTATGGCGCGGGGGTTGGGGTAGGGGTGGGAATAACGCCATACTCCGGGTCGATGACGCCGAAGGTTTTTTCCCAGGGGTAAACGGTTTGCGCTTTTCCGAAGAAGTAGATTTCCATGACTCGCCGGAAGATGGGCAGGGCCCAGATCGAACCTTCTCCCTGGTTTTCTACGATGACCACGACAGCGATGTCGGGCTTGTCGGGACGGTTGGCGAGGCTGTAACCAGCAAACCACGCCTGGGGGTTGGTCTGCCCGCTTTCGGCGGTGCCGGTTTTGCCAGCAGTGGGGATGGCAAAGGTGCCCAGGCGGGAGTAGGCGGTGCCGCGCGGGTTTTCGGCTACGGCGCGCATCGATTCCTGGATGGATTGCAAGGTCTCGGGTTTGATGGGCAGGACGCCGCGCACTTCAGGCTTGAAGACCTGGATGGGGTCTCCCACAGCGGGCTGGATGCTCTCGACCAGTTGCGGGCGGTAGAGTGTGCCGCCGTTGGCGATGGCCGCGATGAAATCGGCCACTTGCAGGGGGGTGACGAGCATGTCACCTTGACCAATGGCCAGGCTGGTGGCGTTCAGACCATCGGTGGGCAAGGGAATGTTGCCGGCGGCTTCTTCGACTTGCTCGATTCCGGTAGGTTGACCCAGCCCGAAGCCTTTGGCCATGTCGGTAATCGCACTGGTCATGCCAGCGGTGTAGAGGGTGTAGCCGATGTGGTAAAACCAGGGGTCACATGAACGCATGAGACCCTGCTCGAGGGTCAGTTCGCCGCTTGGCAAACTGTTGGGGCGGGTACAGGTATCTTCGCCGGTTTGAGCCTTTTCGTCTTCGCAGCGTTGCCATGTCCAGTCATAGAGGGTGATGCCGGGGATTTCTGTCCATTCGTAGGTGCAGTTATACACGGTGTCGGGGGTAAAAAGTCCGCTTTCCAGGGCGGCGGCCATGGTAACGATTTTGAAGACAGAACCGAGAGGATAGGTCCCAGTGGTGGCGCGGTTCTTTTCGATCGCCGGCACGTTCAACATTTCACTCAAGCCAATGAAGTTGTAATTGGCCGGATCGTACCAGTTGGTATCGGGTGCAGGAGAGGAGACGATGGCCAGAACGCGACCGGTGTTGACCTCCATGACGACGATGGCGCCGGGGAGACCGTCCATGGCTGCCTGGGCCTGTTGCTGCAGGTCGCGGTCAATGGTCAGGGTGAGGGAGGAGGCGGGTTGGGCTTCTACTTGGGCCAGGATCGTTTCGGGGGTTTTGTCGGCAGAGGCGAGGTAGAGCGTGGCGGCATTGCGACCGCGCAGGATGTCTTCTGCCCACAGTTCGATGCCTTGTACACCGACGCGTTCGCCGCCGCTGTATCCTTTCCGGCGGTATTCATTCATGTCTTCCTCGCTGATATAGAGCAAATGTCCGACAGTTTGGGGGGCGACGTTGGGGTAGTAGTAGCGGGAGGTGTACGGAATCGCCTGAATGCCAGAAAAGGCCAGTAAGCCAGAGGCTTCGGTGTCTTCGACGTTGGCCTCTCCCACCGGAACATAGAGACCAGCGGAGTAGTTGTAGTAATTTTGCTTGAATCGCTCCAGCGGTGCGCCCGTCAGGTTGGCAAGGCGGCGAAATACTGCCTCCTCGTCTTCGGCGGGGAGTCCGCCCGCGACCAGACCGAGGGCGTAGATGTCGGTTTCGATGGCAATGGCCTCGCCGTTGCGGTCGTAGATGTTGCCGCGCGAGGGCGTGGTGTAATAGGTGATCAGCGTCTTGCCGCCGACCAGTTCGGGCAGGATCAGAGCATCATTCCACTGAATGTGCCAGGCGCCATCTTCGAGAATCATTTCCGCAGTGACATCACGAGAAATATCACCGAAGAGAACGGTCTTATACGTGATGCGATAAGCGGCCTGGGCGGTGTCGGGGTTGGTGAGGGTGGATTGAATGGCGTATTCAATGGCGCTCAAACTCATGGCGTTGAAGATCTCGTCAAAGCGCTTTGCGAAATCTTCTTGGCTGATCGCAGCCCGGCTTTCGGCGGTGAGCGTGGCGTACATGCTGGCGTAGTCGAGGAGACGGTAAGAGTCAAGAAAGGCGCGAATGCTGCTTTCTACGCTTGGCGCGGGGGTGTTATAGACCGCTGCGGTGGGCAGGCTGGTGGTCTCGGTGGCGCGGGCGCAAGCGCTCAGGAGTAAAAAGAGGGAAACCAGAAGATGAAGAAAACGGCTAGATTTCATATGTTCCTTCTCTCTATCCGATCTGTTCCCCCGCCAGAACGCGGGAGAAGATAGGACAGCGATATTTGAGAGCAGACTGGCATTGTTCGGCCAGCGGCGATTTTGAGATGATGTCCAGTTTGGCCAGGGTGCGGCTGAGGTGGCAGAGGGGGAATCCCATCACACTGGCGTAACAGCCGCTCATATTTTCTACCGGATGAAAAGATTCGCTTTGAATGGCGTAAGCGCCGGCTTTGTCCAGCGGGTCGCCGGTGACCACGTAGGTGCGGATTTCCTCGTCAGTGTAGGCTCGCATGGGAACATTGGTGATGCACAAATCGCTCAGGAGTGTGCCGGTATCTTTTTCGAGCACAGCAATCGCGGTATAGACCTGATGGGTACGACCGCGAAGACGGTGAAGCATCTCCACGGCTTCGGCCAGGCTGGCAGGCTTGCCGAGGATCTCTTCGTCCAGCACAACGGCTGTGTCGGCAGCAATAATCACTTCGCCAGGGCGGACATGAGGCTCACAGGCTCTGGCTTTGCTCTCGGCCAGACGCCGGACGTAATCTGCGGGCTTTTCTCCAGCCAGCGGGGTTTCGTCTGTTTCGGTCGGCTGCACATGAAACATCCAGCCACCCAGCCCCAGCAGGAAACTTCGGCGGGGTGAATTGGAGGCAAGGACAAGGATAGGTTTGCGGCTCACAAAGTGTATTCTAACATATGACTCCGCTGCCAAAACTTGCTGAACCCAAAAGATGGGGGAATCCTTTGACCAGGAGAGTGCATCCCCTCGGGTACGCTTGGCGGTCGTTGCCAGGAACGCGCCTCGCAATGGCAACGCGGCCAAAATGTGGTATCGTCAAAATACAGCATTCCTCTGGCGCGTTTTTTGGGGCAGTTGTAAAATGTCTAGAACTCCTGCCATGCAGAGACTGTGAAAATCTTGGAGATTAGACAATGAAAGAACTGGTTGAACGCATCCGCCAGCAAGGGAAGGTCTTGCGTAACGGCATCTTGAAAGTAGATGGTTTCATCAACCATCAGGTGGACCCGCTACTGATGGATGTTTGCGGGCGCGAATTGGCGCGCCGCTTCGCCCATATCGGCGCGACCAAGGTCCTGACCGCTGAAATCTCCGGCATTGCCCCAGCGGTCATGACAGCGCTGCATCTCGGCATTCCCGTTGTCTATGCTCGCAAGACCAAGCCAGTGACCATGCCCGATACGGTGCTGCTGACTGTGGCGCCCTCCCACACGAAAGGGGTGATGACTGAACTCATCGTTTCCCCTGAGTATCTGGGCAACGGTGAGCGTGTGCTGATCATTGACGATTTCCTGGCTTCTGGCGCCACCATCTTCGGCCTGGTACGGCTGGCGCAGGCTGCCGGTGCCACCATCGTCGGCATTGGCACGCTGATTGAAAAATCTTTTGAAGGCGGACGGGCTCTCCTGGCTCCCCTCGGTGTGCCCATCGAGTCCCTGGCGATTATCCAGTCCATGGAAGATGGTCAGATTCTTTTTGTGGAAGAATGATGAGAGACGGCGGACTGCTGACCGCTGAACACGGATGACCGACTCCCTCGCTATCCTCGACTTTGGCTCGCAATATGCGCAACTCATCGCCCGCCGGGTGCGTGAGGCGCATGTCTATTGCGAACTCTTCCCCTGGGACGCGCCCGCTGAAACCGTGCTGGCTCTTCGGCCGCGTGGCTTTATCCTCTCCGGCGGCCCGGCCTCGGTCTATGCCCCCGGCGCACCGACCCTGCCCGGCTACGTGCTCGAGTCCGGCTTGCCTGTCCTCGGCATTTGCTACGGGATGCAATTGCTCACCCACACGCTGGGTGGCAAGGTCAACCCCTCCCCTGAACGCGAATACGGCCTTGCAACGGTTGAGACCCTGCTCTCCAATCCGCTGCTCACGGCGTCCTCCTTTCCCGTCTGGATGTCGCATGGCGACCGCATTACCGAATTGCCGGCAGGCTTTGTTGCCCTGGCCAAATCGGCCAACAGCCCGTTCGCAGCGATGGGCGATTTTGACCGCCAATACTACGGCCTGCAATTCCACCCCGAAGTGAAGCATACCCAAGGCGGAGCCGAGATCCTGCGCCGTTTTGCTGTTGACGTTTGCGGCTGTGTTCCAGACTGGACGCCGGCCTCCATCATCGAGACGAGCATCACCCGCATCCGCGCCCAGGTGGGGCGGGAACGCGTCCTGGCAGCGGTCAGCGGCGGCGTGGATTCGTCTGTCGCGGCGGCCCTCGTCCACCGCGCTGTCGGCGACCAACTGGTGGCCGTCTTCGTGGATACCGGTCTGCTGCGAAAGGGCGAGCCGGAGCAGGTGGTGCGCACCTTCCGGCAGGAGATGGGCGCGGAACTGGTAGCGGTGGACGCCGCTGACGAGTTTTTCGCGGCCCTGAAAGGCGTCACCGACCCCGAACAGAAACGTCGCATTGTCGGCGAAAAGTTCATCCGCATCTTTGAGCGCGAGGCAAAGAGACTCGGCGCGCCGAAGTTCCTGGTGCAGGGCACGATCTACCCGGACGTGGTCGAATCTGCTGCGCCGGACCGGAGCAAAGCGGCCAAAATCAAGAGTCACCACAACGTGGGCGGCCTGCCCGAGGACATGGAATTCGCCCTGGTCGAACCGCTGCGTTACCTGTTCAAGGACGAGGTGCGGGCGGTGGGGGAAGCGCTTGGCCTGCCTGAAAGCATGGTTTGGCGGCAGCCGTTCCCGGGTCCGGGCCTGACCGTGCGCGTGCTCGGCGAGGTGACCCCGGAGCGGGTAGCCCGTCTGCGCGCTGCTGATGCTATTTTCACCGAGGAACTGGCTCGTGCCGGTTTGCTGGGCAAAGGAGGGGGCACCAGTCAGGCCTTTGCCGCCCTCCTGCCAGTCCGCTCGGTGGGCGTGATGGGCGATGAACGGACGTACCAGGAGGCCTGTGTCCTGCGAGCCGTGGTGACCGACGATTTTATGACCGCCGATTGGGCGCGCTTGCCTTATGACGTGTTGGCCCGGGCGGCGAACCGAATTGTCAACGAGGTACACGGAATCAACAGAGTGGTGTATGATATAACCAGTAAGCCTCCCGCAACCATTGAATGGGAGTGAGGGAGGATTGAGGATTGGTCTGTCGCTGTGAGAGGATCGAAGCGGTCTCCGAGGTGACAAAAGATTGTTCCCCTGCGGTGATGCTTTGTGGCTTCCAGGTGCAGCGGCTTGCCATGAGAACCTCGCAACAGA
>Ga0209227_1002966_pt1 | contig 11668 bp, 3 predicted proteins | sample YNPBryantNP2012_FD_185815 | JGI IMG/M metagenome (GOLD analysis project Ga0209227, IMG submission 185815) | Anoxygenic and chlorotrophic microbial mat microbial communities from Yellowstone National Park, USA - YNP Bryant NP 2012 (SPAdes)... ...
GTACGTGGCGCAGCTCGCGGCCGGCCAGTTCCAGATCAACGGACGCGTGGAACCGATCGAGGATGTGCTGGCATCCGGGCGGCTATCGCAGGAGGAGGCGGATAAGCTGCGACTGATCGTCCGGGCGCGCGAGTATGCGGCAAACGTGATCGGCCTGAACGCGGGCAACGCCTACACGACGTTCTACGACACGAACGGCGACCCACTGGCGTGGAACCTGTCGGCCGCACGACAGGACGCGCTGGTTGCCAGGACCTGGCGCTTCCCGCTGGTCGGCGAGTTCCCGTATCTGACCTTCTTCGACGAGGAATACCTGCACGAAGTGGAGCGGGCGCTTCAGCAGGCCGGGTACGACACCCTGACCTACGAGCTCGACGCCTACAGCACCCTGGGCATCTTCGAAGACCCGGTGCGCTCGCCCATGCTACGCCGCAGCCCGCTTTCGCTGGTCGACACCATCATCCACGAGCTATTGCACAACACGATCTGGCGACCCAACGCGGCGACGTTCAACGAGTCGCTGGCCACGTTCGTGGGGCGACAGGGAACGATCGAGTTCCTGCGGGACACGTTCGGCGAAGAGTCCGGCTGGCCCCAGTTCGCCCGCCGCTATTACGCCGACGTCGACCGCGTGAATGCGTTCCTGGCGCAGCTCTACGAGGACCTGGAAGCATACTACGCCCAGCCCCTGAGCCGGGTTCAGAAGATCGCCGGTCGGGAATCGGTGTACCAGGCCGCCCGGGATCGCTTCACGACGGAGGTGCTACCGACACTGAACTACGGCGCGTCCTTCGCGGGCTACACCTCGCTGCCGACGAACAACGCCTGGGTGCTGGCAAACCAACGATACAACCTCGATCTCGACGTTTTCGCGCAGGTCCACGAAACCACGGGCCGCAACTGGGCGGCCACGCTCGAGGTCTTCCGCGCCGCGGCCAGCGCACCGCAGGACCCGTTCGAATACCTGCGCACGTGGCTTGCCGAGCAGACAACGCAGCCCTGAAGCACCCCCTGGCACCGCGCAGCGCCCACAAAACCCCGCACCCCCGTGCGGGCCGCAGAGCCCCCGTGCGGGCCGCAGAGTCCCCGCGCTACACGCCGCAGCACGGTCAGGCCCACAACGCCCAGTCTGCAACGTTGCCGACTGTCTTCTGAGCCGAGCGTCCACGTCCTAGGGTCGCACCGCCGGGATCAGGGACGGCAGTCGAACCGGGATCGGTGTGAAGCTCACACGGCCCGCGGCGCGGTCCACCCCGACACTGAAGTTGCGCGTCTCCCAGTTCGGCGAATCGGGCGGGTCCAGCCAGTGCGCGTCGTTCTGCATCCCCTCCGGGTAGGTGTCATGACCGCCCACGTCGAGAAACAACCCCAGCGAGGTCGTGTCCGCGAAGTACGTCGCCACGCCGCCGCGCGCCGCGAACCGCTCGTCGTACAGCGCAATCCCCAGCCGGTCGCCCTGCCGTGCTTCGCGCCGTTGGGCCACGTCCGTGCGGTACACGTCGTCGCCGCCGGTGTCGATCAGCATCGCGATGCTACGATTGATCGAAAACCCCAGCCCGCTGCTGGCCACGTCGTACACATCGTTACCCGCGGCGTCCAGCAGAATCGCGATCGTGAAATCGTGCGCCCATGCCAGCGCGATATGCGGGTCGACCTCCGACAGATGCCGGTCGTCGCCGGCCTCGTCGATCAGTACGCCGATGCAGAAATGCGCCCCCGTCGCCTGCGAGTACGCCACCCCGTGATACTCGTCGCTGCCGCCCTGGTCATGCAGGATGCCGATCCCGAACCAGTAGCCGGTCCCCATGCACCAGTTGCCGGCAGAATAGACGTCGTTTCCGTCGCCGTCGAGCAGCGCGCCGAGTCCGCCGGCCCAGGCGTGGCCATCGCTGCCATCCGCCCGCCGACCGAGTCCGCAGCCCTGCACATTGGACACTCCGACGTCGTGCTGCGGCGAATGATAGGACGGCCGTCCGGTCACGGAATGCTCCCGGACCGCGAGATAACGATCGTCGCCGCTGCGATCGGCGAGCACACCCACGCCCGCGGGCGCGCCGAGCCCCTGGCCGTCGGCATAGATTTGGTACCGGTCGTGGCCCGCGACGTCGAACAGCAGGCCGATGCCGAAGTAACCGCAGCCCTGCCCTGCGTAGCGAAGGGAGTAAACGTCGTCGCCGCCCAGATCGGCCAGCAGGCCGAGCCCGAACTGTCCGACGCCTTGCCCGTAACGACGTGCCTCGTAGCGGTCATTGCCCGCCACGTCCAACAGGACGCCCACCCCGCACAAGCCCGCCCCCTGCGCCGGGCCGTCCGCGGTGTACCGGTCGTCGCCGCTCAGGTCGAGCAGCAGGCTGATCGGCCGCGCGACCGACGAAGCCGCGACCGGCCCGCTGTACGTGTCGTCGCCGCCCAGGTCAACGATGAGCAGCGCTCCGTCGCCGGGAAGCGCATCGGCACCAGCGCCGCGTATGCGAATCCAGCCCCAAGGTGTCTCCCAGTCGAACGCGAAGGGCGGCGTGTTGCCGGCGCTCACCGCCTGGAGACGAATGCGCGCCGCATCAAGCGCCTCGACGCACTTCTGCGCGGCGTACCACAGGCTGGCTTCGTCCCACACGCGCGCCACGTCGTCGATCTGCGGGCAATAATCGAACGCATCGACCGTCTCTTCGCCCAGGTCGTAACGGGTTGACACCACCAGCCGATCGGCCGGATCCACTTTGCGAAACGCCAGCTCGGCCCACCGGTGCGCGTCGGCGATGTTCAGAACGAGTTGCCCCAGGACCGGGCTGACTTCCGGGGGCACCACAGCCATCTTCTCAGCCAGTTCCGCGCGCAGTCGTGGGTATGGCAGGTCGCGGCCGAATGAGTACGCCCGCGTGGCCCGACCGGCTGCCAGCGTGAGCTGTACGATTGCTTCGTCCAGCGGCGTCGGCGCCGCGGTGAGGTTTGCGCTGTACCCCCGGAATCCCCCGAATTTCGGATCGATCCCCAGGCGCTGGACAGCCTGGAACAGGTTGCCGTCGAAGCGCTCCTCCCGCGTGTCCAGGCGCTGCGGGTCGAGCCGCTCCCACGCGGTATCGGCAAGCATGCGTGCAAAGGCGACCGAGTCCAGCGGCTCGGCAAACAACGCATCGAACGCACGCAACTTGTAGGGCACGTCCGGAAACCGCGGCCACCACGCCTTCGGCCGCCAACCCAGGTCGCCGCGCTTCATACCCACCAGCGCCAGCGTTTCGTCGAGCGCATCCGGCCCGGCGTCTGGCCGGCCGTCAGCGGCGAGTACAGTCGTGGAGAGGACCAGCGCAACGATTGCGCCCGCAGGAAAGTCGGTCATGGCAAAGCTCCGGATCCAAGCCACGTGCACCGGCCAACGCACCGGCCAGCGGTCGCGTGCGTTCTGTATCCGGGACCGGCAAGCGCCGTCAATCCGGTCGACCGCGCGGCGCGTGTGCGGGCGCGCGGTGTTTGGGGAACTCAATGAACGCGACGCGTGCAGGCACCTCCGCAGCGTGCGGCCCGAGCGCGTGCGGGCGGCGCGCTCGTCGTTGCATTTATTTTCGTTATGGGACCTGCGGTTCCGTCCTGGAACGTCCGAATACGTATTCCGTACGATGGCGCGCTCGGACGGCGTTGGAGTGCACGCCACGCGGCGGCCACGCCCGATAAGCGCGGTCACCACCACGGAGCAGCCGTGCTCACCGGATTCTGCTTGACATGCGGCTACATGTGCCGATATGGTATGGTGCTGGTATGGGACAGAGGCAGGGGACAGCGTAAATGTCCCCAAGGCAAGCGCTTGGGATGCGACAGGACGGGACACGCACTCCCATCCGTATTGCATGTCGATGAGTCGCTATAACTCGCAGGTGGCCCGTGCGCCAGCGCGGGCGAAGGTGTGCCGTCAGAGCGGCTGGTTTCGTGGGCTCTTTTAACCGGAGGCGAAGAAGAGAGACAGACAAGAGGCACGATGCGTATGTGAGGAGTTGGAGCGTCTGGCGTGAACGGGACGCGCCGACGCGCAAACTGGAGTGATCTTCCATCTCGTCCCATTCTGAAAGGAAGGAAGAAAACATGCAAAAATGGAAAGTAGCTGTAGGACTGACTGCTGCGGTGCTGTGTAGCGTCGCCTGGGCCCAGGTCCAGGCGAAAAAGGCGGTGCCTCCCAAGCCTGCCGAATCGCAGGTTCAGGCGCTGCCCGAGAAACAGACCGATGAGTCGACAGCGCTGAAGGAGCCCCAATTCAGTACGGCTGTGAAGAACGAGGCTGTCACGTCGCTGCAAGCCAGCGACCTGCGGATCGCGGCGATCCCGCTGACGGAAAACGGGATCGGGAACGTCTATGAACCCGAACCCTCGGCTCCGGACGCCCCGCGGGCGGGCGACGACAACACGTGCGCGACCGCCATCTCGATGGCGTGCAACTCCACGCGCAACATCGTCTTCACCGGCTCGCTGATCAATGACACCTCGAGCACCGACCCGAACTGGGCGAACTTTTGCAACTGTGACAACCAGTACTGCTACTACACCTTCAACTCGGTGTGGCTGAAGTTCGTGCCCGCCTCGGGCCAGACCGACGCCGTCATCGACGTCTGCAACAGCACGGCCCCGCTGCCGGCCACCTGCATGGGCGTCTACACCGGCAACCCGTCCAACTGCCGCACGCTGACCCAGGTCGCCTGCAACCTGCGGGCCGGCTGCCCGCTGGGGGTGTGCTGCGGGACGTCGTCGTACACCGGCTGCGACACCTATTACAATCCGCCGACGGGCGGGGATTGCAGCGGCGGCGCCTCCAAGGTCGTCCTCAGCAACCTGGTCGCCGGACAGACCTACTACATCCGCGTCAGCATTCTGGGCTGGACGGCGGGCGGACAGCCGATCTGCACCGGCACGTACACCGTCAACCTCCAGTGTCTGACGAGCTGCGTGATGTCCTGCGACCCGAACTCGGCCCTCCACCATGCGGAGAACGAGGTCGCTCCGGGCAGCCCGAACAACTGGATCAACAACGGATGCAGCATGCCGAATCCGCCGGGGCCGGCCTTCGCCGCCCTGCGCTGCAACGAGTACGTCTGCGGCAGCTCGTGGAGCGACGGCCTGGTCGCGGATGAGGACTGGTACCGGATCGTGCTGCCCAGCACGGCCAACCTCGACTGGTACGTCAAGGCCCAATACAAGGCCTCGTTCAAGATCATCCGGCCGGGCACCGGCCCCGATCCGTGCGTCGGGTACACCGTCCTGGCGCAGAACGATCCCAACGCCTTCGTTCCCTGCAACAGCGATCCGAACGCCGTCAGCGCTCACGTGAAGGTGACTAATGCACCCGCCGGCGAGTACTGGCTGTATGTCGCACCGGCTACCGGTGCAGGCTTCCAGCCGGTGGCGGCGGACAAGATCTACGAGGCACGGATTACGTCCACGCCGTGCAACCAGCCGACGGGCGCCTGCTGCAAGTACGACGGCAGTGGCAACTTGATCGAGTGCCGCGACCGCACGTACGCGGACTGCGTCGCACAGGGGCATCCCACGACCGCCTGGTACTGGGGTGACGGCACGTCGTGCAGCACCCTGCCTGGCGGTGGCTGCTTGACCCCGTTCCCCGGCTGCAACAACGAAGATGAAACACTGTGCTACAACGGCTACACCGACAACTACAACGCCGGTTGCGGTGCCAGCCAGACGGAGCCGCCGGTCGTCGAAATCCAGTGTGGCCAGGTCTATTGCGGCCGCAGTGGCACGTACATCACCGGCACCACCCCGGAGAACCGCAGGGACAACGACTGGTACAAGATCAACCTGCCCTGGACAGCTCCGAGCGACCCGAACGTCTACGAGGCCAAGAAGGTCAGCGTGACGGTCCGCGCGGACTTCCCGGTGCAGGTCATGTTCTGGGACATTCTGGATCCCGCGAACCCGTGCGTCACCTTTGACACGCCGGTCTTCGCGTACGGCGATCCGGGTGAGCTGCTCGACGAGATCAGCTTCTGCAAGACCAAGATCGCTGCCCCGGCCCACCTCTACGGCGACCTCTTCGTGGTCGTGCGGCCAGCGTACTTCGGCGCCCCGCTCGAGATTCCGTGCGGCGGACACTACTACATTCAGGTGAACTGCACCGATTGCGGCGTCGGAGCCTGCTGCTATGCGGATGGCTGCCAGGAAAGCAAGACCTACGCGCAGTGCGCGCAAGGTGGTGGCCAGTGGTTCGGCGAAGGCACGACCTGCGCCGGCCAGTGCTGCATCGCGCATCTGGGCGCGTGCATCGAGGCCGGTGAGCCGACGTGCACGGAAGCCGTGAACGACGGCTGCAACGTCACGCCGAACGTGTTCGATACCGTGTGCCTGGCGAACCCGGGCAGCATGGTGTGGGGCTCGACCGACGATGTTGGTGATACCGACTGGTACATCTACAACCACCCCGGTGGAGACATCCACTACTGCATGACGTCGCCGTTCCCGAACCAGCCGATTCTGTTCCGGGCTGGCACGCCGGGTCTGTGCGACGGTGGTCCGCCGGTCGTGACGTGGGGTATCAGCCCGACGCGCTGCGAGGAGTTCTGCCTGCACGCGTTGAACCAGCCGGCTGGGCAGTACATCCTGTGGGCCGGCCCGCGGTGGGATCAGATCGATCCGAACGAGAGCTTCCCGTGCCCGACCTACTACATGGCCCGCGTCTACACCGGTCAGAGCGGCGCCTGCTGCCTGGATCCGAACGATGGCGGCGGGTGTGTCCAAGCGGATTCGGCGGACGACTGCGTTGCTCAGGGCGGCACGTGGCAGGGCGCCGGCACCGATTGCGGCAGCATCAACTGCCCGCCGTGCCCGCTGACCTGCACCGCCAATGACATCGATCCGACGTGCGGCACGCCGCCGCCGGATCAGAACGACGGCTGCTGGGGCGACCCGAACTACGCGGGCTTCCCGCGGTTCGACACGACGCACCTAGCCAGCCCGGGCGGCTCCGTGTGCGGCCGGCTGAGCAGCGGCGACATGGATTGGTATGTCTACAACCATCCGTCGTTCCCGGATCCCAACGTCGTGGCCCTGAAGGTGTCTGTGGCGGCGGAAGTGCCGGTCGAGGTGTGGGTGTTCCAGTTGCCGTGCGGCGACACCATGTACGGCTGGCCGGTTCCGCCGGCCGTGGCGAACTGCCTGCCGGATAGCTCGTACATCACGGGTCTGCCGGCGGGTCAGTACTACATCTACATCGCCGTGGATCGGAACTTCGGCGGCAACGTGCCGTGCGGCCGCAAGTACCAGATCTCGCTGGCCGCGGACGAAATCGGGTCCTGCTGCTTCTCCGACGGGCACTGCGACATCGTGCTCGAGAGCGAGTGCACGGATCCGAACGGTCCGGGGACGTTCACGCCGGGTGGCAGCTGCGATCCGAACCCGTGCTGCCCCGAGCCGTACTGCGATGACTTCGCGGCGGACGAGGGCGAGGCGAACTGCGGCCTGCCCAATGACACCGTCAACGGCGGCTGCAACGTGACGCCGGCCATCTTCAGCACGCTGCCGGGCTCCGGCTCGGCCGTGTGCGGCACCACGGCGCTGATCGATGACGGGCAGTACCTGCGGCGTGATACCGACTGGTACATCTACGACCACCCGGGTGATCACCTCGTGGTGTTCGCAGGTGCCCAGTTCGAGGCGCTGGTGTTCGTGCTCGGTCCGACGACGCCGGGCAACGAGTGCGACCCGAACCTCGGCGGCTGGTACTTCCCGGTCACGAACTGCGACTTCGTGGGCTACTACGACGACACGGCGGCCGCCGGTCGCTATGTGATCGTCGTGCTGCCTGACTGGGTCTGGTTCATCGACTGCGCGAATCAGACGAAGTACGAGCTGATCGTGGCTTCCGGTCTGCCGGGCGCCTGCTGCTTCGACGCCGAGTGCGTGATGACCTACGAGGACATCTGCACGCTGGTCGGTGGCACGTGGGACGGCGCGGCGAGCTGCGATCCGAACCCGTGCGGCGTCGTGCTGTGCCCGGGCGACACGAACTGCGACGGCGAGATTACCTTCGCCGACATCGACTACTTCGTGGAAGCCCTGGGCGGCCAGGAGAACTGGACGCACGATCCGTGCCCGTGGCTGAATGCGGACTGCAACGGCGACGGGGACGTGACGTTCGCCGACATCGACGCGTTCGTGTCGCTGATCGGGACGTCGTGTCCGTAATAAGCCACGTGCTGGGTGTGGTCGGCTCGAACTGATCCGGTCCGAGCCGCCGCAAGCTGCGAAATGACGTGCGGCAGGTCGGTGAGATTCTCACCGGCCTGCCGCACTCGTGCGCCTCCGCCTGCCGCACCGCTTTGTCCAAGCGCATGGCCAGTCGGCTGACCTGCCCGGGCGAAACCGGCAGTCCGGATGATCCGTTCCAGAAGCTCGCCGACCCCCGGGGTGCTGACGCCGGCCAGCAGCATGTCGACCGCCGACTGGCCCAAGGCCTCGCCGTGGCGGCCGAGGCGTGCCAGCATCTGCCGGGTGAAGGCCTGGTCGCGGCAGCGTGGGACGCGAACGTTTCCCAGCCGGCCCAGGGCGGTGGGCCAGCGTTTGCGGTGTTAGTAGCCGTTGCGGTAGGTCCTGCGGTCGACCGCCGGCTGGTGCCACGGCACTTCGACCCACTGGTTGCGGCAGGCTTCCATCGTGCCTTCCAGCAGTTCATTGAGCAGCCGCCGGCCGTGGGTGCTCAGGTCGCCCCAAAAGTCCTCGGGGTTCTCGACCAAGGCCCAAAGGTTCGGCATGGTAACTCGTGTCTGCTCCAACAATTCGCCGCCACCATTCTCATGGGGGTGTTTTCGTTGTTGATACTTATTCTTCAATAACGGCCAGAGAATACGACCTTCCTACGCCTCGGCAAGCGGTTACACGGGATAGGATACGCCACCAAAGTCAAAACAAAGCATTGCTTCGGCTCTCTCTCTCTCTGCTAATGTGTTCTTAGCTGCTGCGAATGCCGACCGCCCGCGCAGCCCAGACGGGCGTCGCCACGTTCGGTGCGTGTCGGCGCCAGGCTCAGTGGGGAGAGAGGATCGTAATCCTGACGCAGGGGCTTCATGTTTCGCGGCCCAGGGCGGGGGGGCTATTCCGTAGGGGGCTCTTTCGGCAGCATGGATCGCATGTCCCTTGTCGCTGTGCGGGATCGACGCGACGGTCACCCAGCGCAGCCGCCGATTCAGATGCTTGGCCGTCAAGCGAGTTTGACGGAGTGTAGCGTTCAGTTTCAGAGGACATCGAAAGGAGCGGATGGCATGAACCGAGGAATGGGCTACGTCGCCTTCGCGGCGACGCTGATCGGCGGATTGTGTTGTAGCTCGGCGGCCGTGGCGCAATGCGACTGCGTGCATGGGCCGCAGTTTCAATTGCCTGGTCTGGACTGGACCAGCGAAGTGTTGGCCGTGGCGGTCTATGATGACGGCAACGGTCCCGCGCTTTACGTTGGCGGCACAATCTATATCGCGGGCCATGTAAGGGTTAACAACATCGCCAAGTGGGATGGGGCGGTTTGGTCCGACGTGGGTGGCGGCACGAATAACGTCGTCCGTGCCCTCTACGTCCACAACGGCGCGCTGTACGCGGGCGGAGATTTCACGAGCGCCGGTGGAGTGACCGCGCGACGGATCGCCAAGTGGGACGGGACAGCTTGGAGCCCGGTCGGCAGCGGATTTGACCAGCAAAGTGTCCAGGACCTCACCGAGTACAACGGACAGTTGATTGCCGTGGGTCTGTTTACGACCGCTGGCGGCGTAACGGTCAACCGCGTCGCCGCCTGGGATGGCGCGAGCTGGACCTCGCTCGCCGGCGGTGTGGACAACTCAGCGCGGGCTGCAACGGTGTACAATGGGGAACTGGTTGTGGGCGGCGATTTCTTGACTGCGGGGGGGACACCCGCCACCCGCGTGGCCAAGTGGGATGGGTCCAGTTGGTCGCCGCTGGGCCTCGGGGTAAACAACAGAGTGAACGATTTGACAGTCTTCAACGGCGAGCTCATCGTCGGTGGCAATTTCACGGAGGCGGGTGGCTTGACGGGGGTGAACCGCATCGCCCGGTGGAACGGCACGAACTGGAACAAGCTCGGAACCGGCATGAATAACCGCGTGTATGCGCTGGGCGTTTACGCCGGCGCGTTGTACGCGGGCGGACAGTTCACTTCATCTGGCGGGGTCACGACAAACTTTATCGCGCGCTGGGACGGCACGAGTTGGTCAGCCCTCGGGAGCGGGGTGAACCCGGGCCTGGTTTTCGCTCTGGGGGAGTGGAACGGCCAGCTTGTCGTGGGAGGCCAATTCGCGATTGCGGGCGGCATTCAGGCCCTGCGTGTCGCGACCTTCGATGGCACGCGCTTTTATTCGCTCGGTCACGGATTTGTCAACCTTGTGTACGCTTTCTGCGAGTACAACGGCGATCTAATCGCTGGCGGCAGCTTTGTATCTCTTGGTGACTGGCCCATGCGTACGATTGCACGCTGGAATGGCACCACCTGGTCGTCCCTCGGGACCGGCCTTTGGCAGGGGACTGCTCCATCGGTCTACGCATTGACCACCTACAATGGGAACCTGATCGCAGGCGGCGTTTTCGAGACGGCTGACGACCTGCCAGCAGCTCGGATTGCGCAGTGGGACGGTGCAGGCTGGAGCCCCTTGGGTTCCGGAATGGACGCCGGCGTGTGGGCTCTCCTCGTGCACAACAACCTGCTCATCGCGGGCGGGGAGTTCATCACTGCCGGTGGGGTTACGGTGAACCGTATTGCAGCTTGGAATGGTGCCAACTGGATGCCGCTGGGCGCCGGAATGGACGGTACCGTCTACGCGCTGGCAGAGTACAACGGCCAGCTGGTGGCGACAGGCAGTTTCACCCAGGCAGGTGGTGTGTCCTGCGCCAGAATCGCGATCTGGAATGGCACGACCTGGCGGAGACTCGGCTCGGGGCTGTCCGGCACCAATAGTGTCGGCTATGCGCTTGCCGTGTATCAGGGCGAGCTGTACGTGGCCGGAAGTTTCGACGCGGCCGGAGGCGTCACCTCACCTAACGTGGCACGATGGAACGGAAGCACATGGTCTAGCGTGGGCGCCGGCATCAACGGGCCGGCTTACGCTCTGGCCGTGTATAACGACGAGTTGTACGTCGGCGGCGGGTTCGATACGGCAGGCGGAGGCTCCGCTAATTGCATTGCCCGTTGGAACGGTACGTCCTGGTCCCCGCTTGGCGCTGGAATCAGTTCGCCCGGCGCCTTGATCCGGAATGTCCAACGCCTCTATGTCTGGGATGACGGTCTTATGGTCGGTGGCAACTTCCTCGAGTCCGGTGGCTCCCCTTCGGCTCACTGGGCGCGCTGGGAGTGCCTGGTCGAAGCAACCGGCGCATGTTGCTATCCGGATTACACGTGCGAGATCACGACCGAACTGGGCTGCACGGGCAACTGGCTCGGTGCGGACACGACGTGCGACATGTGCCCGCAGCCACCGGGTGCTTGCTGCTTCGCGGACGGCACGTGCCAACTGATGCAAGCCGACGCATGCAGCACCACCGGCGGCACGTGGAACGGCGCGGCGAGCTGCGATCCGAACCCGTGCGGCGTCGTGCTGTGCCCGGGCGACACGAACTGCGACGGCGAGATTACCTTCGCCGACATCGACTACTTCGTGGAAGCCCTGGGCGGCCAGGAGAA